>Ga0206892_1009_pt1 | contig 33166 bp, 29 predicted proteins | sample Alteio_BWOrgHeat_56_FD_153257 | JGI IMG/M metagenome (GOLD analysis project Ga0206892, IMG submission 153257) | Enriched cells from forest soil in Barre Woods Harvard Forest LTER site, Petersham, Massachusetts, United States - Alteio_BWOrgHeat_Nextera8 ... | reverse complement strand
CCAATTTCACGTCGCTAGAAGTGCAAGATTTTCGCTGGTCCCCCGATGGCGAAAACCTTGCCGTTTTGCGTTCCACTTCCACTTCCGACGTGATCCTGCTGCGCGACACCGGCAATCCAACTCCGTAATTGCACAGCTCGATGGATCGAGTGCTTATAACCGATCACGAATTCACGGCCACGGAGATTCTTGTTCGCTGGTCGCACCACGCAAGAGTCTTGCAGTGGCGCGCTTCAACTCCAGTTCCAACGCAGTGCCACTGCACGATGGTTATTCTTCCGCGCAGTGAAATGGCCAGTCCAGAAACCACACATACAGGAAAATCCCATTGCTGGATGCGGTACGTCTGAGTAATAAACGAGGCGAGGTTCGTCTATAATCAAAACAGAAACCTTCACAACAAAATGCATTTTCCCTTTCTACTGGCAGCGGTGGTGGGCCGAGAGATCATCGATCTAGTGGGTGAAACCGGGCCCGTCGCCAAGGTGGTTCTGCTCCTGCTTCTGGCCTTCAGCGTAATTTCCTGGGCCATCATCCTTTCTAAATGGAGTCTGGTTCGGAGGGCGCGAGTACAAAGTGGCCGCTTCGTGCGGGCTTTCCGCAAAGCGCAGCAACTGCAGGACGTTTCTGCGGTGGCCGAACAATTTAGGCCCAGTCCGCTGGTTGCTGTGTTTGAAGGCGGCTTCGCGGAGTTGCGGCGGCAAGGAACCTCGACCGCGATTCAGCGCGCCATGCAGATTGCCACTTCGCAAGAAGTGTCGCGGCTGGAAAGAAACATGCCCTGGTTGGCGATAACTGGCGCGGTGACTCCGTTCATTGGGCTGTTCGGCACGGTATGGGGCATCATTGACGCGTTTCATGGCTTGGGCACGGCGGGTGCTGCAACACTGCGCGCGGTGGCTCCCGGCATTTCTGAAGCGCTGATTACGACGGCCGCAGGTTTGGCAGCGGCGATTCCAGCGGTAATTGCTTACAACTTGATTGGTAGTTCGATTCGCGAGTTTGCCGCGCGCGGCGATGACTTCGCATTGGAAATGTTGAATGCGGTCGAGCGAGCGGGTGTTGCGGTGCCCGAGGTGCGGCGGTAATGGCTTTCACGGCTTCGAACGGGCGAACACAATCGTCGCTGGCTGATATCAACATCACGCCACTGGTCGATGTCGTACTAGTTTTGCTGATTATTTTTATGGTCACCGCGCCCGTGTTGCAGTCGGGGATCGAAGTCAACGTCCCCAAGACTCGAACGGTCAAAGAAATCACCGAAGAGCGACTGGTAATCAGCGTGGATAAACAGCAGCGCGTCTTTTTGGGTAATGACGCTATCAACATCAATGAGATTGCCGCCAAACTCCGGCAGAAGATTCGCGATCCGCAACATCAGTCGGTGTTCATTCGTGCGGATGAGAATGTGCCATTCGGCGCCTTTGCGACCGTTATGGACGCGGTGAAGGGATCTGGAATCACGAACGTCAGTATCGTGACTCAACCCTTGGACAGTCATGGCAGCCAACGCTGAAATATTCTTTGAACATGACAGTTGGGGCCGCAACCTGGCCTGGTCGGCGGGACTGCACGTTGCGATTGCGGCTTCCATCATTACTTATGCGATGGTCGCGGGTAGCGGCCACACGGGAACGTGGGGTGCGGGCGGTGGCGGCGATGCGATGGGAGTAACGCTTGTGAGTTCGGTGCCTCTACCGGCGAGTTCGGTTCAAACGCAAAATGTGCTGGCGAATGAATCAAAGGGGCTAACTCAGTCGCAGCCGGCCACTCAGGAAAAGGCTCCCGATGCAATTGCTATTCCCGACAAGGGCGCAAAACGCAAACCAAAGCCACGCACCAGCGAAAGTCAAACCAAGGCGCAACCACAGGAAGAAGCCAGCAACGTGGTCCCTTTCGGTGAAGGCGGACCGGTCAGCGGACCTTATGGAACGTTCAACGCTGGAGGCGCGAAGGGTGGATTTGGTTTCACGGGTGGCGGAGGAGATTTTGGATCGCGCTATGCCTGGTACGTGCGCGTAGTGCAGCAGAAAGTTTCCGAGAACTGGTTGAAGTATGAAGTCGACCCGCGTATCACCGATGCGCAGAGAGTCTATGTGACCTTTGATATCACGCGTGAAGGACGGCCCAGCAACGTGCAGGTGGAACAATCGAGTGGCGTGCCATCACTGGATCAGTCGGCCGTAAGGGCGTTGCAGCGAATTGATACTTTCGGACCGCTACCTTCGGATTATTCTGGAAGTAGGGTCTCGGTGGAGTTTTGGTTTGATTACAAGAGATAGCGGTCAGCTCTTAACCGTGAGCTTCTAACTTGAGTTCCGTCGACCGCTAGCTGCTTGAATCGTCTACACACAGATTGGAGTCTCTTTATTTTGAAACGCAGGCAAATCAGGTCGATATCAATTCCGCAATATCTCTTAGTTCTTATCGCGCTGGTCGCGCTTCCCTGTTGTGCTCAGGATTGGATCAAAACTGGCACCGGACTCGGAATGGAAAAGGTCCGCCTGGCAGTTCCGGATTTCAAACCAGCCACCGCAGATCCGAAAAACGGCGACCTGCTCAACGTCTTCAATGGGACCCTTTGGAACGATCTCGAGAACGCCGGCATTTTCGACATGGCGTCGAAGAGCTTTTACCCTCTGGCGACGCCCAGCAATCCGGCGGATGTGAAGTTTGATAACTGGAGTTCGGCGCCGGTAAACGCCGCGATGCTTGCCTTTGGAAACCTTGGCGTCACCGGAAATAGCGTGACCGTTCAGGGCTGGCTTTATGACGTGAAAAACGTCACGTCGCCGCAGGTGCTCGGCAAGCAGTACCAGGACGTGGCGACCAGTGATGCGGCGCGCCTCATGGCGCACAAGTTCGCCAACGAGATTATCTTTCGTTTGGGTGGCGGCATTCCTGGAATTGCGGAGAGCCAGATTTTCTTCGTGAGCAACCGTAGCGGGCACAAGGAAATTTGGGTAATGGACTACGACGGTGCGAATCAGCACCAGATCACGCATCTCGGTGCGATTTCACTGTCGCCGCGCATTTCTCCTGATGGCTCACGCCTGGCATTCAGTTCCATGTCGAAAACCGGCTGGGACATCATGATGTACTCGATGGATTTGAACCGCACCGTCAACTTCCCCAAGTTCGGCGGCACCAACCTGTCGCCGGCGTGGTCGCCGGACGGCACCAAGCTGGCATTTTCTTCCTCGCGGAGCGGCGACCCCGAGATTTATGTTGTGGATCAATCGGGGTCAAATTTGAAACGGATCACTGCGATGAAAGGGCCGGATGTTTCCCCGGCATGGAACCGGAAAACCGGGGCACAGATTACGTGGGTCAGCGGACGCACCGGGCTTCCACAGATTTACACCATGGAGGCCGACGGCACCAATACACAGCGCCTGACCGATCAAGGATACGCAGTGTCGCCCGCGTGGTCGCCCAACGGACAGTTTCTGATCTTCTCCTGGATTCGCCACTACGGGCCAGGAGCGCCGGGAGCCGAAGACATTTACCTCATGGACTTGGCCAGCAAGCAGTGGGTGCAACTGACCCACGACGGCGGTCGTAATGATTTTCCGTACTGGTCGCCGGATGGGCGGCATATCGTATTTCAATCCAGTCGTTCGGGCAGCGAACAGATTTGGTCCATGCTCGCCGATGGAACGCAGCAAAAACAGTTAACTTCTGCCGGCGGCAATTCGCAACCGAACTGGAGTTGGAAATAGCTTTGTATTAGAGTCGAATTGATGTTGGCGAACTCTTCAAATTACCAGCCCGAAGGAGGCGGAGAAGTGAACCCGCCCCGATTTCGTATCTGAAGCGTGCGTTGGGGGCAACAACGCGCGACTACGCAGGGAGGAAAAGTGAAGCAAAGAATGAAGTTGATCACGCTCCTATTTGCGCTGGGGGCAGTCATGTTCCTTGGCGCTTGTCATAAGAAAACTCCACCCCCGCCGCCACCTCCGCCACCGCCACCGGCGGCGCCGACGGCATCGCTGACCGCCAATCCCAACACCATTGAAAAAGGTCAGTCCACCACGCTTACCTGGGAAACTTCGAATGCCACCGACGTTAGCATCGACGGCATTGGAGCAGTGCAGGCCAGCGGATCGCAGCAGGCGACGCCGACCGACTCGACTACCTATACGCTGACCGCGAAAGGAGCGGGCGGGTCACAACAAGCGACCGCGAGAGTAACGGTAACTCTGCCCCCTCCGCCGCCACCTCCGCCAGCGGCCGGCCCGACCGAAGAAGAACTGTTCTCGCAAAACGTGAAGGACATCTACTTCGACTACGACAAGTCCGATATTCGTGCTGACCAGCAGGGTTCGTTGCAGGCCGATATCGACTTCCTGAAGCAGCATCCCAATATTCACTTTACGGTAGAGGGACACTGCGACGAACGCGGGTCCACCGAATACAACCTCGCTCTAGGCGACAGTCGTGCTGGCTCGGTGCAAAGCGCCCTTACTCAAGGCGGCGTCAGCAGCAGCAATATCAAGACGATCAGCTACGGCAAGGAAAAGCCGTTCTGCGCCGAATCCAACGAGGCTTGCTGGCAGCAGAACCGTCGTGGTCACTTCGTTTACCAGAAATAGTTCCCCGGGGTGCGAGGCATGAGCTGCTTCGCACCTCATTCTTTGCCACCTCACTCTCAGCCGTGGAACCTGCAAGACAACTATGTCTGCGCCGCGCTATCCTGCACAATAGAGCATAGGGGGCCGGTTCTGTATGGTTGGTTCCCTGCATCTCACAAATTCTTAGGCGAATGAGACCAGCTATGAAAATCGAACGATGTTTGGCGATTCTTGCAGTGCTGACGGCGCTTTGTCTTAACCTGACTCCCGCCAGCGGCGCCAGCAAAGAGATGATTCAGCTACAAACCCAAGTGCAGGCTCTGCAAGACCAGATGACGCAAATGCAACAATCCTTCAACGAACGTATGGGCGTCATGAAAAATCTGATGGACCAGAACACCGACAGCATGAATAAGGTGGCGGCGTCGATCACGGCCCTGCAAGCCGGCCTGGAAAAACAACAGGGAGACAGTGGTGGAAAGCTGGACCAAGTCTCAGGGCAGATACAGGCCTTGAATGATTCGCTCGACGAATTGAAGGCGCGCTTGACGAAGGTCAGCAAGCAACTGGAAGACATGCAGGCTGCGCAGCAGAGCGTTGCTGCCAACCAAGCGGCACAACAGGCCCAGCAACAAGCTCTGGCCCAGGCGCCCCCGCCGGACGTGCTCTATAACAATGCTCTCCGCGACTACAACGCCGCCAAGAACGATTTGGCGAAACAGGAATTTTCCGACTACGTCCGCTTCTATCCCAACACCGACCTCGCCGGAAATTCGTACTTTTACCTGGCGGAACTGGCATACCGCGAGAGTAACTTTCAAGATGCGGTGAAAAATTACGATCAGGTGATTCAGAATTTCCCGACCGGCAACAAAGCTCCATCCTCCGAACTCAAGAAGGGATTAGCGTTGATCGAACTGGGCAAGAAAGATGATGGGATTGCGCAATTGCGGCATGTGGTGCAACGCTATCCGCGGTCGAACGAGGCTTTGCAAGCTAAAGACCGGCTACGAAAATTAGGAGTCCCAACCACAGCCGCACGCACGTCTGGCCTCTGAGTTCCCGGCTACTTCTTCTTGGCGGCAAGACGTTGAACCAAAACCTTGAGCGTGGTCTGCGCTTCTGCGCTCCACCAACTTGTAGCAACCCTTTCGAGTTCGCTTTCGAAATCTGTGGCGAAGAGTTCTGCCAGATCAGCGCGAGCTTGGCGCCGGGTTGCGGCCATAGCGTCGACCGGCAGCGCAAGTAATCCACGGCTCCAATCGACCGCCCTTGCAATCACTTGATCGATTGGAACCACCTCGTCAACCAAACCTATACGCCCAGCCTCATCAGGAGAAATCAGCCGGCCGCCGACGGCGAGGCGCTCGGCCTGGTGAGGGCCGATCAACCGCCGCAAACCGGCAAAGATTACTGGTGGCAACGGAAGTCCAACCTGCACTTCATTAAGTCCGATTTTCCAATCGCCTTGGGCGACGATTCTCCAATCACAGAATAATGGCAGCACCGTTCCGCCCGCAGTGGCGTGGCCCGTAATAGCGGCAACAATGGGAATTGGAGAAAGCGCAAGCGCGCGAAGCAGAGCGTAGAGCTCACGCCAAATCGTCGCAATCGCACCGTGATCCAAGGTCAACAACTGAGGAACGTCGAGCCCTGCGGAGAACTTTCCGGGCAACCCGGAAAGTACAAGACTGCGGGCGCCCTCCTGCGGAGACGACTCCACAGCTCGCTTCAACGCGACGATCAATTCCAGGGACAAAGCATTGGCTGGAGGGCGATTGAGTTGCAATTCGCGGACGGCGCCGTGGTCGATGGTTCGGATCATGATAAGAGAATGGCGATCGTCACAAGGGATGATCCGCACTAACAAACTTTCTGTCTCGCTTCATGGGCGCAGTATAAAGCGATTCGACGCTGAGGGCATCTGATTTTTTCCAGACAGTAACGTCTTGTTTAGTCATTCAGACGTTCCAGAACCTTTGCAATTCCTTTCCTGAAATCATCAGGCGGCGTAATGAGGCTGACGATCAAATATCCGTCACTGGAAAAATCGTAGAAATGACCGGGGTGAACCAGAACGGATTGTTTTCGCAGAATCTCAATGGCAAGATCCTCATCAGGTTGCGTCGCAGGAACACGCAGCACTGCACACCATGCTCCTTCGACGCTGAGGCGTTGGCAAGTCTTCTGCCCGGCCAATTGGTGATCGAGTTCGCGGAGGTTCGCGGTTACTCGCTCCAAGAGTTGCGGTTGGATGGAGTGTAGTTGGTCGACCAACGTAGACGCGGCGAGTTGAATGGGTGTGCTCACCGAAAGAAAGGTGTCCGCGACAACCTCCAGCCGCGCGAGCGCTGCGGCCGCCTGCTCAGCAGGGCCGTTGATCACCATCCAGGCGAGCTTCATCTGGGGCAAGCCTGAGATCTTTGACAAGCCACTCAACGTAAAAGTCAGCGCATCGGAGTTGGTGGCAAATGTGGGGCGCGCCCCACCGTCGTGCGCGTAGTCAAGGAAGACCTCGTCCACGACGAGCGCCAACCCACGCTCACGACAGAAATTGTTTAGCTCAGTTTTTTCCAATTCTGCAACGAACGATCCGGTGGGATTGTTAGGATGCACCAACACTACCGCTCGAGTACGGTTGTTCACCGCTTTGTAGAGCGAGGGAAGATCGATCTGCCAACCGTGATCGTAGAGCAACGGATACGGAACGAGTTTCACATCCTGCAAGTCGGCGAGAAATTCGAACAACGGATAACTTGGCTTGGGTACCAGAACCTCATCTTCTGGATTGCACAACAGCCGGAAAACGTAGGAATAGCCTTCACTGGTGCTGCTGGTGAGGATCACGGTTTCCGGATCGACTTCCTCATGGCGATTGCGGTAATAACCAGCAACGGCCTCGCGCGCGCTGCTCAATCCCTTTGGCTGAGGGTCGTAATCCATGGCGCTGGGATGGTTGAGCGCTTGGAAGATGGCTCTCCTGTCGTAACGAAATCCGGCTCGAGTAGGATTCGAGATGGTTAGGTCGAGCAATTCCCTGCCCGCTGTCTGCATCTCTTGCTGGGCTCGGGTAAACCGATTCGGCGCGAGAATCCAGCTGGTGCGTCGAGAAAACATACGCTTCATGATACGCGTAGGCAGGACCGACGGTGGTCGTCCATAAGTTACTGCCGGAACGAAGAACAATCCTTTATTCTGTTGGCTGGAATTTACCGAGCACCCTCGGGATGTTCCGCTAACCTTCTGGAAGGCATCGGATTCAATGGCCAAGTCTTCGACGCGGCATTTCGCCCGTTACCGCACTGAGTTGCCGGTCATCGTCAAAGTCCTCGGAAAGGATGGATATACACGCATCCACGGCCGTTGCTTCGAGCTCGCCGAAGCCGGGCTCGGAGCTGTAATAACCAGCGAACTGAATCCAGGAGAAATGGTCACGCTGGAGTTCTCAATTCCTGACGTTCCGCAGGCATTTGTCTTGCGCGCCGTCGTCCGCCACCGTATGGGCTTCCTGCACGGATTTGAGTTCATCGGCGCACTTCGAGAGCAGGTTGCTCACGTGCAAACGTTTTGCCGAACCTTGCAACCAACTTAGCTTAAGAGATCAATCACCCTAGTCTGATCCCTTGCCTACATCGCATTTCCATGATAAAAACGGGAACTCCTGAGGAGCGCCACCATGAAGAATTTGCGATGAAGCCTCAGCCCAGCCGTCGAACTGCCAAAACGCCGTCATTCTGATCTGTTGCGCCATCACGCACAATCGAATTCAACGAAATACAGGTGAGAAAGTCTTGGAGCCTTTTGTTTACAAATTTCCAAAACCAGGAAACTCCTGGTTGCCGAAACGATTAACCTCGAAAACCCTGACTGGGCCTTGCATTCAGAGGCAGTCGGGCGTATGCTCCTCGTCGGTCGAAAATCACATAACAATTCGACTGAAAGTGAAACCCAGGAGGAGAATCGAGTAATGAAAACTCTCACACGCGTTTTGGCTTGCTCGGCGGTGCTGACACTCGCTGTTGGTACCATGTTCGCTCAGAATTCCCGCGCTATCCGTCCCAGTATGGCGACGGCGCCGCACAACTCTTCGTCCCAGGTCCGTCATCAAGAGTTGAAACCGCCCGTGAACTGCAAGAAGATCGCCGGCAACTTCGGGGCTAGCGGCGATCTGTACGATGCCACCAACGGATATTTCGTATCCGGGATTAACAACGGTTTTAACGCCCAGAAACAGGACATTGCTGTTCCGTTCACTCCAAAGGCAAACTCCACCATTATTCAAGCTAAGCTGCCGCTGCAGTACTACGGCTTCGGCTTTAACGGCGCGGTCGTGGCGATTTATTCGGACGCCTCCGGCCTGCCGGGAAGCGCTCTAACTGGAGCTACCAGAGTCCCACAGAATTTCCAGAACTTCGGAAATGGCTGCTGTGATCTGGCGGTTGCATGGTTCAAGAACGGAGTACAACTGACGGGCGGAACGCAGTATTGGCTCGTCGGAACTACCAACACGAAAACCATGGATTCGATCAACACCTGGGATTTCAGCTGGAACGATGCACCTGCAAACTTCGCGTTCCAACAGGACGATGGCGGTTGGATCCTCATTACGCAGAGTGAAGGCGTAGCTGGCCCTGCGTACGGCGTATACGGAACCACTCCGTAGCCTTCGTCGAAGTTAACGCCTGCTTTATTTGCTAGCCTGCCGGTCTGCCAAGAGGGAACCCTCCAAGGCAGACCGGTTGGCTTCTTCAAGGCCGTCCACGCCGACAAACTTCTTGTCCAAACTGAACTTCGCATCGTAACGCAATCGTAGTGGATAGCTATTGTGGTTGACGGTTCTTCCAATTTTATTTTCGGGGGCGGGAAATGAAATCCAAATTATTTATGTATCTTTCGAAAATTCCAGCCGTTCTCATATTGTTTTCTTTGGTCGCCTTCGGCGTGACAGTCGGTGCAGAAGCCCAGCCAGCCATTCGTTCTAGAGGCGCGGCGCCTCTAAATGCTGTCACTCTTGTCGTGACTCCCAATCCCGCCAAAGTGAAACAAAAAGTGACCCTGATCGCGTCCGTCACGACGAACAGCAAGGCGGCCACTGGCGGCACAGTCACGTTTTTCAATGGAAAGCTCGCCATCGGTAGAATGCAGATAGTCGGCAATCATCCAGCCAAGGGTTACACGACTGGCACCGCGACATGGACCACCATCGTCGCCCCTGGCTCTCACTCCTTGATTGCGGAGTATGAAGGAATAGCCAGTTCGCCGCAGATCGCGCGCTCGAAGCCCGTGGCACTGAAAATAACGGGCAAAACCGGCAGCACGACAGTACTCACCGCGAAAGCAAACACGCAAAATCCGAATAACTACGATTTCACCGCAACGGTACGAGGATTCGGGTTCGCAGCTCCAACCAGCTCCGTGGACGTCACCGACGTCACAACGAACACCGACCTGGGCAGCGCAACGCTCAATCCGAAAACCGCTTCGCACACTTTTGCAAAAGCATTAGTAACACCCGCTGCCGGCCAGCCTGTGCAATCCGTCGTCGCCGACTTCAACGGCGACGGATTCCCGGACGTCGCCATCGTAAACGCTGTTTTCGGCCCAAGTACGATGGCGGTATTGCTGGGCAAAGCCAACGGTGAGTTTCAGAAGCCGGTTTCGTACTCGACCGGCTATTTCACCAGCGGAATCATCACCGGAGACTTCGATAACGACGGCATCCTCGACTTGGTCGCGATGAGCCAGGACGGTAGCGTTGCCGTTTTCCTGGGCAACGGCGACGGCAGTTTCCAAACTCCGAAGACCTACACTCTCGGCGGATTGCCGGTAGCCATCGTTGTCGGCGATTTTAATCGCGATGGTATCCTCGACTTCGCGAGCACCGACTACTTCGCCAACACAGCTTCCATTTCAATCGGGAACGGTGACGGAACATTCCAGCCGCCAGTTCCCTACCCGGTTGGCAGCGGACCTTATGACATCGCCGCCGCCGACTTCAACGGCGACGGTTACCTCGACCTCACCGTCGTCAATGACAACACCAATACCGTCAGCGTCCTGCTTGGCAAGAAAGACGGCACATTCCAAAAGCAGAAAGTGTTCAGCACCGGCAACCAGGTTGAGTTCGTGACTACGGGAGATTTGAACGGCGATGGTAAACCCGACATGGTAGTCGCGAACTATGCCGACCAGGCGGTGGGAGTTCTGTTGGGAAATGGAGATGGGACCTTCCAAAAGCAGCAAACGTATAAGGTTGGCGGACCCGACTCCGGTATTGCTATTGCCGATCTGAATGGTGACGGCAAACCCGATCTCGCCGTGTCGTATTACCATCCTGAAAAAATCGGCGTGTTGCTCGGCAAGGGAGACGGAACGTTCGCCGCCGTGCGCGACTACGCCACTGGACAGACGCAGGGTTACGAAGTAACCATCGCCGACTTTAATGGAGACGGCGCGCCCGATATCATCAGTAGCGACCTGAACGCTTCCGTTAGCGTCCTGCTAAACGTTACCGCGACCAAGGCAACACTAACCAATGTGGTGGTTCCCGGAACTACCAAGGACACGGAAGAAATCGTGGCCAAGTACGCGGGAAATTCGAGATATGCAACCTCGAAATCCGCTCCAATCAAGGTGAAGGGCTCGGGCGGAAACTAGGGCAAGTTTCCGCCACGGCCAGAGGCAACCCCTGTTGTAAGCAGGTGTACGACCGAGCCCGAGCTCTCGACAGAGATTTTCCGCGGCCCCTTCAAGCCTTCTTGATCAGACGTGTGAGCCACACCAGGATAACCGCACCGACGAATGCCACGATGATCGAGCCGATCATTCCGCCGCCCGGCCAGATTCCGAGCATCCCGAAGACCCAGCCACCCAAAATACCGCCGAGCAATCCCAGGATGATATCCACGACGACGCCGTACCCGCCGCCCTTCATAACCTTGCCAGCCAGCCAACCGGCGATCAGTCCAACCACAATCCAAGCGATCAAACCCATAACCATCCTCCTTGCCGCGATTTGGACTGGACCTTCAACTCTATCCCCCAGTCGCCGGAACTATACACCCGAGGCTGTTGATCCGCAATGTGATGCGTTGTCAGGGTAGTGGTGGCGGCCGAAGCTTTCAGCGCGAACACGGCGCTATCGGTACGTTGCTCTGAAACCTTGAACCGGCCCGTCGCTTGTGTGTTGGAATTGGCCGGCAATGACGTTCTTGTCGTTGACGCCGCCACCCCAGGTTTGTGCGGCTTTGGGATAGTTGAACGTATAAAACTTTCCAGCGTGAAGCAGCGCGCCGTGGAAGGCGCCGCTGTCACCGACCCACTGGTACGTCACATCGCCAGCGGAATTAATACCCGTCGCATACGAGCCGAGCGCTTTGGGAACGTTGATCGTCTTGTAGGTTTTGCCGTCGAACAGAGACGTTTGCGCCGGAGCCATCCGCGAAGCCGCCCAATATAAAACAATCTTGCCGCCATTATTGATGCCGGCGGCGTAAGTGATGCCCGCTCCGGGCACATTCAGGACGGTGTACTTCTCGCCTTGCAGAAGAAATCCATGCACGATCTGCGCCACGTCGGCAAAGTAACCGACGACGTCTCCGCGATCATTAATGCTGCTAGCAAACGCGGCCACCGCACCGATTGGGCCTCGTATGTCTGTAAACTTTCCGCTCTTGTACAGGAACGCCACGCCGTTTCCGTTGGAGGTGCGATAAAAGCCCACTACGGTACTGCCGTTTGGATTGATCCCCGTCGCCAAACTGAAAGTGCTTTTCGCTGGATCCAGTGTTATCACTTTCTTACCCTGCAAAATGTATCCGTGGTAAACCATCTTCTTGTCCTGGTAAGTCCCGACAGAAACCCCAGCGTTATTCAGCCCGTAAGGAATCGTTTGCACGGCTCCAGGAATAGTTTCCCGAGTGAAACTAAAAGACAGCTTCGGTGCATCGGCCGCAACTGCGGTCGCAACGAGAAGGCCCAACAAACTCCCAAGTGTGCCCCATGTTGATCGGCAGCTCTTCATCAAGACAATTCCCCTCCGCAAAATCCCACGGGGCGGCAATTATGTCCGCCTAGCCGCGGGCGCGTCAAGGAAGAAAAGCAGACTGGACCTGGAAGTGAGAGATCAGCCTGCCGAGCCGAAGATGCACGCCAGTGTGAGAAAATTAGGCCAGCCCACACTGGCCCCGTAGCTCAGATGGATAGAGCAGCGGTTTCCTAAACCGAAGGTCGCGTGTTCGACTCACGCCGGGGCCACCAGAGGGTTTTGCCAGCCTACACTCTCCGCAGCTCGATTAATTTTTGATGCGCAACGTCAGTCATGCGGAAAGGTAAACAACCGCCCGGCCGGTGGCCAGCACGCGGGTAGACGCTCTCACAAAAGCTGCGCAGCAGCTGTCGCTCGGACCTGGACCTCGCGATTCTTGGAACCAGTCGTCTCCACGGTGGGTCCTGGCGTGACCACGGTTCGCGCTCCCAGCTGCTCGCTTAGCCGAAGTTCTCTTCCTGACGCTGTTGTCGCCATGGATGGAAGCGGCAGCTCGCTTGTCGGAAGCAGTCCCAGGGCTTGGTTCTTTCCTGCTTTTTTGGCTTCGTAGAGCGCACAATCGGCCAGGCGCAGGACTTCGTCGTATTCCACGGTTTCAGGTGCGCGGACAAACCAGGGAAACACCGCCCAACCAATGGAGCAGGTGCAGCGCAGTTCCTGCCCACCCTTAATTACGCACGCGCCGCCGCCCACTGCTTGCAGCACTCGCTCCGCCAGAATGCTGGCTTCCGCACGATTGGTATAACGCGAGACCACCAGAAACTCATCTCCACCCCAGCGCACCAGCACGTCGGAGTGGCGTATCGCCGAACTGATTTGCCGCGCAATTTCCACCAGCAACTGGTCACCGACTTCATGTCCATATTCGTCGTTGACTTCTTTGAAGTAGTCGCAGTCGATGAGGTAGAAAACCAGATCGGGATTGCGATTTCCCGCCAAATCTTTTGCGGCCGAGTAGCCGTGGGCCACGCGTCGTGCGTCGCCGGCAATGGTCGCTGTAAGGTAGCGGCGGTTCTTGGTTCCGGTCAGCAAATCGGTGTGCGAGTCTTCCCGCAATTTCTGGCTGCTGCGCGCAATTTCCTTGTCCAACCCATACTGCTTGATCCACAACATCGCGCCCATCGCCATCATGGTTGCGAGCGTAAGCAGCACACGGAAATTCTGCACTCGCGCCGGCGCATGGCTGACATACAGCGCCCATCCAGCCAGCACGGGAAGAGAAAGAATTGCGACCATGCCCAGCGCCGCCACCCAGATTCCGCGTTTGCCGGCGACCGCTTTGTAGGACGTTGTCCGCGACAACAGCCGCCGCCCCAGCAGCGCCATCGCACAGAACCACAACACGGAAATCAACAGCGGGGTGTCATAGACGCTACCCGTGTAATACCTGCCAAAATCAATAGCAATGCTGGCCGCGATCGATCCAATCGCATACAACAAACCCGCGCCCAGCAAGTTGCCATAGATGATTTTCCACGCTCCGCCGCTGCGCACCCACGCGGTCAAAGCACAGATGAGAAAAACGACGTGTTCGAGAAAATAAACCAGATCAAAGCTGCGGCCGTACAGCCCCGCATCGGGCGAAACATACTGCCAGGGAATCACGACAAACAGGTAAAGATACAGCCACCAGATCAGCAGCAGTGTAAAGTCCAACCCACCCAGGGGAGCGACGGACTCGTCCCCTTCCAGGTCAGGCCGCACCACCAGTGCGCCCATCATTGGAACCAGATGAAGGAATAGGATGATGTCCCCTATAAACGGATTGGGAACATCGGTGCGCAGGAAGACTTCAAAATAGGTCCAAAGAATTTGTGCACCCAACCAAATCCCAAAGCCCAGCGCCATGAGCACCCAGAAGAGTCTGGTGCGCTGCTCCGTCCCCGGAATGTTGGCCACCACTGCTAGCAGAACCGACAGGAGAAGAACACACTGCGTCAGATCGCCAAACGCGGTCAGCAAATAACTATGAGGAAGGGCGAACGAGAGGACGGCCGCAACCGACACCAGCACCGCGGTGAAAATCCAACACTTCTCCCGCGCAGTGAGAGCCCGACGCACGGAATAATTTTAGGGCAGAACGGCGTTACCTCAATGTTACCGAGGTCACCGCGCCACTGCAGTTGCGGAGCAAAAACTGAAATCGTTTAACCGATGGACCTCAGGCGGAACGGGTTTCGCCTGAAAGATTGCTGGTGGCAAACTCGGCTCGTCGGGGGGGGAACGCGCCTAGCTTCCGTGGATCGTTACCGGCTGCACTAACTGCTGCCGCCGTTCTCCTACACAACCAAAACAATAGAACCACCGTGGTAATACCAAAGAAAAGCCAGCCCAACAGGAACATCTGAAGCCAATGCATACAGATCCCCTTCACAACGCGGCAACTCCCGCAGTGAGGGCCTGATTATATGTAAAAATAAGTGCCTTGGGAATAGTGCAAATGTTTTACCTTAAACTGCAACTGGAAGAACCCGTATAGCTCACTTTTCCCGCAAGTTACAGTCTAATCAAGCGTTACCGTAGTGTGCTTTTGCGATTGCGGGAACTAAGTCGCGGTTATTCGAGTATCAATATAGACAACTTATGCGTTTGATTTTCGATATCTTCGCCCAGACCCTGCGAACTCTGTGGGCTCATAAGCTGCGCTCCTTCCTGACCATGTTCGGAATTGCGTGGGGTGTCGGATCGTTATTGCTTCTGGTCGGCTTGGGTGAGGGCTTTCGTTCGGGAAATCGAAAGCAGTTTGACGAAATCGGCGAGAACGTACTTTTCATCTTCGGCGGACGCGCACCCACGGTCAATGGAAGTTTCACCAGCCTGCGGCAATACTATCTCACCTCGAAAGATTACCAGGACATTCTGGCGGAGTGCCCCGACGTGGGCGTGGCTGTGCCGATTATTGCACGGGACGACATCCGCGCGGTCAGCGACTTCTACCAGAGCAGCGGCCGGTTGATGGGAGTCCCGAGCAAATTCAGCCTGGTACGCTATACGCCAATAGCCGATGGCCGATGGATTAACGAACTTGACGACGCGCAGAAGCGGCCGGTGATCGTGCTCGGCGACGAGGCTCGTCGTGTGCTGTTTCCGGGGCGGCCTTCGATCGGTAGCACCGTTCTGTTGAACGGAATTCGCTTTCAGGTAATCGGCACGTTGAAGAAGATCGGACATGGTGACAGCAACACCATGAACCTGAGAATTTTTATCCCCTTCAACACCATGCGCGATAACTTCCAGCCGCTTAACATGGGCGAAATCGACAACGCGATTTCCTTTATCAACTACCAGCCGAAATCGCGCGAGTTGCACGAATCCGCCAAGGAGGAAATTCACAAAGTCATCGCCCGCAATCATGGCTTCGACTATCGTAATCTCGATTCTTTCGACGAATGGGACACGGTCCGCACATCCGATCAGGTTGGCAAGATCTTCGACGCCATGAACCTTTTTCTAGGCAGCGTCGGCTTGGTGACTCTCGCCCTCGGAGCCATTGGCATCATCAATATCATGCTGGTCGCGGTGGCCGATCGCACCCGTGAAATTGGCCTGCGCAAGGCCCTCGGCGCGACCAACCGCAGCATCATGTTTCAGTTCTTTATTGAAGGCGCATTTCTGACACTCCTCAGCGGCGGAATCGGCATGGGATTCGCGGCCGCGCTCATGTCAGCGCTCTCACTCCTTCCCTCGCCTCCGGGATGGGATACGCCCAAACTGGTGCCAGCGACCGCAGCGCTGGCTATCGGTTCGCTGGCCTTCGCGGGTGTGGTCGCAGGCTTGTATCCGGCACGCAAAGCGGCTCTCCTGCAACCCGTCGAAGCCTTGAGGAGAGAGTAACCGTGAACAACGATTTACTGGGGCAAGCCTTCAGCGCCATGCGCCACGATTTGCGCAAGACTGTACTTACCATGCTCGGCATGGCGTGGGGCATTGCTACGGTTGTGCTGCTGCTCGCCTACGGCGATGGGTTCGCTCGCGCCATCGACAACATTTTTGAAAGCTTCGGCGCAACCGCGGTCGGTATTTTTCCCAATCGTACTTCCGAACAAGCCGGCGGCAACAAAGCCGGCGTGCAAATTCGCTTCACCAATGACGACGTCGAACTGCTCCGTAACGTGGTACCCCTCGCACGTCACATCTCGCGAGAGGTCGACAAGCAGAGCAAAGTCCAGTTCGGTCCCCGATCTTTCAGCTTCCCGGTAAATGGCGTTGACCCTTCCATCATCGACATCTGGAATCTCGGCGTGGCCGAAGGCCGCTTTCTTAATGATCAAGATAACTTGAGCCACGGTCTCTACGCCGTTCTCGGCTCGGAAGCGCGGGACAAGCTTTTCTCCGGCATGCCGGCATTGGGTGAAACCATTCGCCTGGACGGAGTTTCATTTCAGGTGATCGGCGTCCTTCAGCCGCGAATGCAAGAAGGCGACAACGACGACAATCGTGTGGTTTATGTCCCCTACAACTCCATGGATATTCTGAGGGACAACCATTACCTCGACGGCGTCTGGCTCGATTCCGAAGGATTGGAACACGACAAACTCACCAAAACACTGCGCGATGCACTAGCTCTGGCCCATAACTTCAAGCCCACGGATGAGCGCGCTGTCTTCATCTTCGACGCGCAAAAACAGCTCAGCCAATTCAACATCATCAGCATGGGGTTGAAAATCCTGCTGGCCTTCATCGGAACCATTACGCTGGGCATCGGAGGCATTGGCCTGATGAACATCATGCTGGTGTCCGTCACGCAGCGCACGCGAGAGATTGGCGTGGAAAAGGCGCTGGGCGCCCGCAAGCGCGATATCCTGTTCCAGTTCCTCGCTGAAGCCATGGTGATCACGGCGGCGGGCGGAGTCCTGGGTATCCTCCTTTCCTACGCCGTATCACTCTCCGTCGGCACGCTGACCTTATACAGCGCGATGGCTACGCACGCCTCAGCCGGTGACATTCAACTGATCGTCGCCCCGAAGATTCTCATCATCGCAACTGCGATTCTCGCCCTGGTCGGCGTAGCCAGCGGAATGTTTCCAGCCCTCCGAGCCGCCAACCTGGATCCCATCGAAGCCCTACGCTACGAATAAAGTTTATGTGCGGGAGCGCCTCAAAGCGCTCCCCCTCGCCCATCAAGCTTTCTTCCCTGCCGTCGCCTTCTGTGCCTTCACCCGGATGAATGCATATGGCAGTTGAGGCAATGAATTGAAGCCCGCAGCCTTGGCGCAATACTCCTGCGCTTTCGCTTTGTCTCCTTTGCCCTGATACGCCTGGTACAAGCGGTAAAGGTCTTGAGGATTTTGCTGGTTGGCCTGCTCCAGTTCAGCAATCGCCGTGGGGTAGTCTTTCTGAGCCAAAGCGATCCTGCCCGCCAGTTGGTGCGCCTGCTGAATTTGCAGCGCGTTGTTCGATGCCTCCGCACCTTTGCGGAATTCCTCCGCATGAGCCTTTGCCTCCGCATAATTCGACATCCCTATCGCGATCGCGGCGAGATTGTATTCATGCAGCAGTTTCGAATTATCTTTGATCTCCTGCGACTGGCTTGAACTTTGGATCATCTCGAATGACCGATCGAACTGTTGCTTGGCCAGTTCATACTTCGGAACCTGGGAAAGAATGTTGCCCTTCGCCTGAAGGTCGGCCGCCATAGACACCACATCGTTGTTTTTCTCGGCTACTGCAAATTCTTTGTCCATTTCTTGCGCTGACTTTTCCAGGTTGCCGCTGTCGGCTGCAACTACAGACAAACCGAAGAGCGCGGTGCGCAACTCCCCGTCATTCCGAGATTCAGCCGCGATCTTCTGCATCTCGGCCTCCGCCTCAGCCGCTTTGCCTGTATACAAGAGGTCGGCGGCGATTCCGAAATGCGAAGACGGGAAGTGAGAATTAATGGCCAGCGCTTTGCGATATTGCGCAATCGATTCGTCAAATCGCCCCATCTTCAACAGCAACTCGGCATAAGAATCGTAAGGATTGGGGTCACCGGGAATTAGCTCAACATATTTCTTGAACGCGAGCTCCGCGTTCGAATAGTCTCCCTGCTGGCGATAGGCATAGCCGAGGCTGTTATAAGTGGGCGAAAAGTTTGGAGCTACCTCCACAGTCTTCTTATAGTGCTCGATCGCCGGCCCCACTTCCTGCTGCCCAAAATAATAGTTGGCCAGGTTCACCTGGGCGCGCTCGTCGTTCGGATAGGCCGCTACCAGTTTTTCCCAATATTCTTTTTGCTTCACCACATCGCCGTTGACTCCCGCCTGGTTTGCCAGGATGGTCAACTTCTCGCCTTCCGAAACTTTGTCCGCCAGACTCACGGCCTTATTAAGATGTTCGAAGAATTCCTTCGTGGTGGGAGAATTATTGGCTCGAGCCAATTCCGCGGACGCGAAATCCGGATCGAGTGCGATTGCCTTATCGAAGTGCTGTAGGGACTCTTGCCCCTGAAGCCTTTCCGTAAGATCGCGCCCCTGCACAAATTCGTTCTTCGCCTCATCAGACTTGGTGGTGATAGGAATTTTTCCGTCCGACGAAGCGGCCGCGGTTGTGGCAGTGTTCGTGTTGCAGGCCGTCCAAACTGCTACCGCAAGAATCAGCGGCATAGTCATTGCAAGATGAGTATGTTTGTTGTTCTTCATTGAGCCCTCCGTTGGGTGTCGAGCCGTTCGCGAGGGCTAACACAGTCGGCAGCCTATCGCATCCCGATGTTTTCTGGGGATTGGGTTACTAGACGTGAACCGTCAGAGGTTGGATAGCAGAAAGGGGGCAAGCAAGATTCAAGTCATTCGCGCGCGGTGAAACATAACAGCCGGACTGTGTGGCACGGTGCGCCCCGACCGTGGTGTTGAGGTCAACTTTGATCTCGACAGCAAACGCTCTACAGTTTCAACGAGGCCGCAAACTTCGGCGCTCTCCGGGCCTGCACCATTTGCTCGAAGCCATAAGCAATCTTCAGTAAAGTCGGCTCACTCCATGCACGCCCAAAAAATGAAATCCCCACCGGCAGTCCAAAAACGAATCCAGCGGGCACGGTAATGTCCGGGTATCCCGCCACTGCCGCCGCGTCGGAACTGCCACCCACCGCATGATCACCATTTGCCAAATCAGTCATCCACGCCGGCCCAGCCGTCGGCGCAACCAGGGCGTCGAGATGATACTGATCCATCACCGCGTCGATTCCCTCTTTCCGTGACAAGCGATGACTCGTCTCCACCGCATCCGTATATTCCTTGTTAGTAAGCGGCCCCTTGGCTTGTGCTTTGGTAAAGATGTCCTGCCCGAAGTAAGGCATTTCCTTGTCGGGATTGCGATCGTTGAATTCAATAATGTTTTGCAACGTAGCGGGCGCTTCCGGGCGAGCCGCCAAATATGCATTCAGATCAGCCTTCAATTCGTACAACAACACCAGGAACTCGCTATCGTTGAATTTTCCATGCGTAGGCAAGTCCGCAGGATCGATGATCTCCGCGCCATGTTGCTTCATCGCGTCAAGCAAGTTGTTCATCAACTTGTCCTGCGTTTCATTCGATCCAAAATATTTTCGCGCCACCCCGATGCGCGCTCCTTTCAGCCCATTGGGATCGAGGAACTTCGTGTAATCTGTCGCCGCCTTGCCCACACTGGCTGCAGTCGCGCTGTCCCGTGGATCCACTCCTGCCAGCGCACCGAGTAATATCGCGGCGTCACGCACCGTTCGCGCCATAGGGCCCGCCGTGTCCTGGGTATGAGAGATGGGAATAATTCCCGCGCGACTGACGAGACCAACTGTCGGCTTGATCCCCACCAGCCCATTTGCCGAACTCGGACAAACGACCGAACCGTCCGTCTCAGTTCCCACCGCCAGCGCACACAGATTGGCTGCCGCGGCTGCACCTGATCCGGAACTTGACCCACATGGATTGCGATCCAGGGCATAGGGATTTTTCGTCTGTCCACCGCGGCCACTCCACCCGCTGCTGGAATGGCTGGAGCGAATGTTCGCCCATTCGCTCAAATTTGTCTTGCCCAGGATCACCGCTCCGGCTTCGCGCAGTTTTTGCGCAACGAAAGAATCTTTCGCAGGCTTCGAGCCGAGCAGCGCCAAGGATCCGGCGGTCGTCTGCATCCCGTCAGCGGTATCGATATTGTCTTTGATCAGTACCGGGATCCCGTGCAACGGCCCGCGCACGTGTTTCGCGGAACGCTCTTTATCCAGTGCGTCGGCAATTGCCAATACATCAGGATTTACTTCCAGCACGCTCTTTACCGCAATTCCTCGTTGGTCGATCGCCTGAATGCGCGCGATATACTTTTCCGCCAGCGAATGCGCGCTGAACTTTCCCGATGCCATGCCCGCCTGCAAATCAGCGACTGTGATCTCATCCAGTTCAAACGGTTTGACACTCTCTTGACTGACACAAGGCGAGGATTCCGCCTGCTGCTCGACCACGCGAGCGCCGGCGAGCGCTGGCAGCACCAGCGCACCCACGCCCCCCGCAAGACTGGTCTGCAAAAAACGCCGCCGCGGCTTCGAACCGCAATCCATAGGCACTTCCGTATTCTTCGTCAATTCCATTTCTGCCGCTCCGTAATCGCTCAAGATGTGAAACGGGATTATAGGCGATCAGTCGACCAGACGTGTCAAAGCCGGACGACCCCCACTGAGCTAGCGCGGATGGCAAGGCGCGTAGAAATATGCGGATCAGGTCCCAAACAATGAGACAAGGATACTCACAAGCCGATGGTCGTCTCAATCGTAGCCGTAGAACATCGCAGGCGGTGTGGTCGCTCTTGGACTTGGAGGGCGCGGTTCGTTCCGGGATGCGCTATTTCACTTCCAGTTTTTTCCTGATTCGCCGAAGTTCCATGAAGCACAGCGCCGTGGTAGTGCAAATAACGCAGCCAAACATGATCAAAACTTTCATATCCATGACCGCGGGCTCCCTCCCCGCTTTCGTTTGCACAGGCACTCAGATTTGTAAATCCACCAGTAACTGCTGATCTATTCAGAAGATACCGCAAAAACGTCAGCCCACTGTTGCTTCTCTAGCTTCGGAACATGTCCCCCCGAATAAAAGCTCGGTCCGCAAAATCTGCCAACTCGACGTATAATAAGCATTCATGCCTCGATACTCCATCGTTGTCCCGCTGCACAACGAGCAGGAAAACGTTACCGACCTCTATGATCGTCTCAAGGCGGTCATGGAAGTGCACGGCGAGAGCTTCGAAATCGTTCTGGTGGACGACGGCTCGCGTGATCGCACCTTCACGCTGCTGCGCGAAATCGCCGCCGTGGACAGTCGCGTAACCGTGGTTAAGCTGCGGCGCAACTTTGGCCAGACTTCCGCCCTGGCCGCCGGCTTCGATCACTCGCGCGGCGAATACGTCATCGCTATGGATGGCGATTTGCAACACGACCCCGCCGACATCCCAGTGTTTCTGGAAAAGATTGCAGAAGGGTACGACATCGTCAGCGGCTGGCGCAAGCAGCGTATCGACAATCTCTGGCTGCGACGCATTCCCTCGCGGTGCGCCAACTGGGTCATGGCCAAACTGAGCGGCGTAAACATTCACGACTTTGGCACGACCTTCAAAGCCTATCGCCGCGACATTCTCGACCAGGTCCCGCTCTATGGCGAACTCCACCGCTTCATCCCGGCGCTGGCCTCGTGGTATGGAGCGTCCATCTGCGAAGTCCCTATCCGCAACGTGAACCGCGAGCGCGGTGCATCGCATTATGGCATCACGCGCACTTTCCGGGTCTTCTTCGATCTGATCACGATCCGCTTCCTGCTCCGCTACCTCGCACGCCCGCTGCATTTCTTCGGAACCGTGGGCATGCTGAGCATCTTCGGCGGAGGCGGCATCGGCGCATGGCTGCTGGCGCAAAAATTTCTGCATGGTTCCGATGTAATGACCCAGCACGGCCCGCTGATGATTTTTTCCGCCGTACTGCTGCTCGCTGGGCTGAACATGCTGGCGGTGGGGCTCTTGGGCGAGATGCAGGTCCGCCATTTCCACGAACCCTCCCGTCGTGCCCCATATTCTGTAGATCGAGTGCTTCGCGCTCAAAGCGAAGAACACACCGTCTCCGAGTAAGATGGAGCCTGGGCGTGGCCCTGCCCGGCCAACAAAAAACTCGACCCATCCGGTCGATGTCACGCTCAGCTGCTACTCGCAACTTCACCGTCACTCACATTCTCGCAGCCCTGCAACCCATACCCCTTGCCGTTTCCAGCGGACTTCGAGAATCGCAGCGTCTTCCGACTATCTCGTCAAACTACAGTTGCTTCCCTATTGACAGACCTTCCTCCGGCGAACATAATTTGTCCCCACGTGCTTCCTTGAAGTTATCTCGGCCGCTGAACCATAGCCAGGATCACTTCTCGAATCGTAATAAGGCGCTCTAACAGAATCGTGTTCTTTAGGCCGCAATGCACCAGTCAGTACTTTAACCACTCGACCCCAAGGAGGAGAAAACAATGAAAGATTGCAAAGCAATGCTGTGCGCAATAGCAGTAATTCTGGCATGTGCTGTCGGCGCCTACGCCGGTGACGCACCCGCCTTGAGCTTTACGTTCACCAAAGCTAGCGTCCCGGGCGCGGTCATGACCGAGCCTGGCGGGGTTAACAACGCGGGCGTGAGCGTCGGACTCTACCTCGACAAGGGCAGCGTCCAGCATGGATACATTCTCAACGGCAAGAAACTCACCAAACTGGATGATCCCAAAGCCGCCCCCAGCACAACCGCTGGCAGCAATATCAATCCTAACGGCGCCATTTCCGTTGTCGGATCCTACACCAGCAAGACCAACGGAGCCTCCGTAGGGTTCTTGTACAAGGGTGGTAAGTTCACCGACGTGGCTGGCCCTAAAGGCAACATCGGCACGACGGCTAGCGCGGTCAACGATACCGGAGCGATCGTCGGCTCCTACGTCGACTCGAACGGCGTCACCCACGGATATCTGCTGAAAGGCGGTAAATACACCACGCTCGACCCGCCCGGCAGCACCAGCACAACCGCGACCGGAATCAACAAGAGCGGCAAGATCGTAATGTTCTGGATCGACTCTAACGGCGCTTACGAGTCGTCACTCTACAACGGCAAGACCTACAAGACCATCAACGTCCCCGGCGCGGCGCACTCGCTCTCCTTGGATCTGAACGCTGCGGGCGATGTCTGCTATCAATGGATCGATTCGGGCGGCGTAAACCACGGCGCGTTGCTCCACCTCGGGAAATACTACAAATTTGACTTCCCGAAGAGCACCGGCACTTACGGTGGCGGAATCAACGACAAGAGCACAATCATCGGCGGCTATCAAACCTCCGCCGGTGGCAGCAGCTGGTTCGGCTACGAAGCCAAATTCAAATAACGCTTCCTAGCAAGGGTGTAATCGTGCGACGCGGTCTCGCAGAACAGATTTCTTCGAGACCGCTGCACGACCGCCAGGGTAATTCGAATCGTGGGCACGCGACTTATCAACAGGCGGAAGCCCTAACCTGCGCTGGAACCAGTTTCCGCAGGCCCCAATCTGAAGGTGCGCCGCAAAACCAACCAAGCCACCGGCCCCGCCGCCAGCAGCCACGGTGCATAGCGGAAAACGTAATCCTCGCTGTAGTAAACCTGCACGCTGCATAAAATCACAGGGAGCGCAATCGCCGCCGCCAATCCCAATCTTCCTCCTGGAATGCGAAACGGCCGCGGCGCATCCGGCATCTTGCGACGCAGTTGCCAAGCCGCCAACAGGGTCAGGATCGAAGTCGCAATCCGCGTCCAAATATAAACGTTGACCAGATTCACCACATTCGTCCCCGCCAGCAAACAATAAATCACCGTCGACACCGCAATCGCCCGTGCCGGCGTCCCGTATCGCGGATGAATTTTTCCCAACCAGGCCGGAAGATATCCATCCTCTGCCATCGCCGCCGGAATCCGTGTGGTGTATAGAATTGTGCTATTGGAAAGTGAAGCGGTAGCGATAATCGAGGCCACCAACATCGCCACACCCAGCGCGTACCCACCAATCAACCTCGACGCGGTCACAATGTACCCGGTCTGCCACAGCTCCCAATTGCCGAGCGCCGCCAGCGCCAGTGTGGCCGGAACCGTATAGGTCAAAATATTCAGCGGAGTGTTCCATACCAGAATCTTCGCAAAGGTTTTCTGCGAATCCTTGATCTCGCCCACCACGCTCGACAACTGCTCCCAGCCCGCGTAGTTCCACATGGCAAGCGCCAGCCCTTTACCAAACACGCTGCCAAAAGGACGTCCCGGAGGTACAAAAGGAAGAAATGGATTGTGATGCCATTGCAGCAGCGCCGCCACACACAGCCAGGCCACCGGAATCAAAATCGCAAGTTGCAGTAGCAGAGCCAACCCGCCCGCGACCTGAATTCCCCTTGCATTCAAATAACTAAGCAGGCAAAGCACCAGCGCAGCCCCGGCCCACTTCCAACCGCCAGTCAGCGCCGGCACATAATCGTGCACATAATCCATCAATAGGACGCCATATACGGAGTTCAGCAGGAACGTCCCCGTCCAATTCCACCACCCACATTGAAAACCCCAGAAGTCCCCAAAAGCCACGCGCACCCAGCGGTAGAATCCGCCCTGCACGGGAAGAATTCCATTCATCTCCGCTGCTGCAAAACTTATCGGAATGCTCCAAAGGAAAGGAACAAAGGCGAGAAAGACCAGAGCCATTCCCGGCCCTGCCCCCTGAAAAATCTCTTCGTAACCAAATGGGCCGCCCGCGGTATATCCATAAGCCAGCGCCAGCAGCGGCAAAAATCCAATCTGCCGCCGCTGCGCCTGCAACGCCGCAGCGTTGTCATCCCGTTCTAAAGTTGATGTCATTCAGCGCGTGAGAAGTGCGCGCAATGATAGCCGACGGAACCGCCGTTTTCAATGGAATAGAACCCTACGCAGAACCCGACTTCCTCTGTGAACTCTGTGGTAAACGGCGTTGATTGTCCGCTATTTTGCAAACCCCTCTTTATTCACCACATAAGGCATCTTAGTAATGTCGCCGCCATAATTCCCTTCCAGCACATCGATCAAGCCCTGCGCTGTCCGACCGGCCATGCCCTTGTTCGGATCGGTCGACAACCGCGTGATCTTCCCTGCGCTGGCAAAATGGGGAAGCAGCCGGCAGCGGTCCTCAATTGCCGGATCCCGCAGCGGGGAATCCGCCGGCAAAGGCTCCTTCTCATAAACATCCAACGCCGCGCCGCCGATCCATTTTTCCCGCAACGCCTTGGCCAGAGCCACTTCCTCGACCACCGGGCCCCGCGAAGTATTCACCAAGAACGCCGTCGCCTTCATCTTGCGCAAATTCGTTTCATTGAATAAATGATAAGTTGGGGTCGCACTCTCCCCTTCCCGCAGCAGCGGCACATGCACGCTGACAAAATCCCCTTCTGCCAACGCCACATCGAGGGGTACATACTTGATCCAGGTTTTCTCCCGCTGAATGCCTCGCGCCTGCCGCAGGTCCATCAATTCCTGAATGGCTTTCACATATTCATGGTTCTGATACGCCGGGTCGTAGCACAGAATATTCATGTCGAAGCCACTGCACTTTTTGATCATTGCCAATCCGATGCGCCCGGTGCCAATGATCGAAACCGTCTTCCCCGTGACCTCGTCCCCCAAAAACGGCAAATACGGATGCCAGAATCCCCACTGCAAATCCCTCGTCAAATGCTCCGCCGTCCAAAGCCGGCGCGCCAGCGCTCCCATCATGAAAAATGCAAACTCCGCAGTAGCCTCCGTCAACACATCCGCCGTATGCGTAAACGGAATCTTGTAGCGATTCGCATCCGCTCGATTGATGTTGTCAAACCCCACCGCAATCTGCGCCACGACTTTCAAGTGTCCCTTACCCGCCTCAAAAATCTCCGCATCAATGGGATCGCGCAACGTCGTAATCAACCCATCGATTCCGGATTTTACTTTCTCGACAATCAAACTCTTTGGCGGCGCCTCCGGCTTGGGATAAACTTCGACGTCATACCCGCGCTTGCGCAGCAATTCAATAGATTCCCCAATATCGCAAGAGGCGAACACTCGGAATTTTGCAGTCATTGTTTCTCTCAGGTTGGATTCTTGATGTCGACCACAAATCCGTGGCCGAGGGTGCCATTAGGGTGGGAAGCGAAACTCCTAATCTCACATTCCAATCCCTACAAATTCTGCTTCGTCCACGCATCGATCTGCGCCAACGCCTGATTCAAATTCTCCAGCGAATTTGCGATGCTGAAACGCAGATAGCCTTCGCCGAAATCCCCAAACGCCGTCCCCGAAAGGCAAGCCACACCTGCCTCTTCGAGCAAAGCGTCTGCCAACTTCTTCGACTTCCAACCCGTTTTCGTGACGTTCGGAAAAACATAAAACGCGCCCTTCGGCACGCGGCAAGAAAAACCCTTGATGCGATTCAGCCCTGCAACAAACGCGTCGCGGCGCTTCTGAAATTCCGATCGCATTGCATCTACGGTCGCCTGCGGACCGCGAATAGCCTCAATCCCCGCCACCTGGGTAAAACTCGCGGTACATGAAGTGGAATTCGTCGCCAGGCGCGTGATGTGCGCCGCCAAATCCGGCCGCATCACGGCATAACCCATGCGCCAACCCGTCATTGCATACGTCTTCGAGAAACCATCGAGTAAGATCGTGCGGTCCATGAATCCGGGCTCCGCCATAATCGAGTGATGCGCGCCGCCATCGAACATCAGACGGCTGTAGATCTCGTCTGACAACACCATGATGTTGCGATCGCCAATCGCCTCCGCTATGCCTTCAATATCGCGCTTGCTGAGCACGCCACCCGTAGGATTGTGCGGCGAATTAATAACGATCAGCTTGGTGCGGTCCGTGATCGAGTTCGCCAGCTCATCCACATCCAGGCTGAAATCCTTCTCCTCGCGCAGCCGCACAGGGACAGCTTTGGCCCCGACGTAATGAATCATCGACTCATAAATCGGGAACCCAGGATTTGGATAAATAACTTCATCACCCACATCCGCCAGCGCCAGAATCGTGAAGAAGATAATCGGCTTTCCGCCGGGCACGACGACCACCCAATCGCTGGTAACCTTCACACCCCGGCTGCGCGAAATGTCCTCGGCGATCGCCGTCCGCAACTCCGGCAATCCTGCAGCTGGCCCATAGTGTGTCCAGCCTGCCTTCAAAGCGTCGATGCCGGCCTCCACCACGTTCTTAGGCGTGTCGAAGTCGGGTTCGCCAATTTCCAGGTGAATAATCTTCTTGCCCTGGCGCTCTAAACCGCGCGCTTTGTTTAAGACCTCGAAGGCGGTCTCAGTGCCGAGCCGCGACATCCGCTCAGCTAATCGGAGTTCGTATTGCGTAGCGTTTTCCATGATTGAAGACTGACAATTATACCCCCAAACCGGCTGCACCAAGTCTCGCGGGTTCATCACTATGCTTCGGATGAAAGACACGGCAACAACCGAGCAGCCTCACGCTACTCCCAAAACCTCATTAAAAAGCCCGCCGAGTTGCTTCCACCTTAGATCGTTACTCCACATCCCACCTGTGCAGACAGCCGCCTCGCGGCCATCTGTCGAGCGCACCTGAAAGGAACCGCGCGCACACCCCGGCCGACGCCGATTCCAGCCCTCCACTCCGTCCAAAAGATCATCCCCCAACGAGCACGCGCTCCAGCCCCGTCTCTGATATGATCTGGGAACAGTTGGTTGTTTTCGACATGTTTACGCCTCATCCCAATCTCAACGACGACGTGAACAGCAACATCGTCCAGTCGGAAATTGAAGGCGGCGTTTCCCTGGGAGATTTATCCCCTTCCACCGTGCTCGAGATCGAAACCCAAAATCACCGCTATACCGCCGTATTCCTGGGCGAGAGTCAAGCCATGATTTCAGGCCATCCCGAATACTGCCCAGAACCGACACTGGTAGCGATTTCAGGCTCTACCTGGGGAGGCTCCATGCTGAAGCTCCGCTATATTGGGCGCGGCATGCACCTGGAGTTTTCTCATCCCGAATATCACTCGCCAATCGTGACCTCCCGCATTCAAGCCGTAAGAGAGTGCGCCAATTTCCGCTCCGAAACCAATTCCACGAAACACCGTTCCACCCACACCACCGAAGCGCAAACCGCAGCTTCCCCGCTGCGAACTCGCGGGAACTTCATCAAACCCTCGTAATCGCGCGGCAAACCTGCAGCAGCGCAACTTGAAGCCCAGCCACATCCCCGTGTATAAAAGAGACTGGGCAACGCAGTGAAAGGCCGAAGCAATTCCCTTCGCCGTTGACCGATTGCACCCTCGAACACCCAACAGGCTGCACAAAAAAGCGGCAACAGCGCGAAATCCGCGGAAGTGGTGGAACTGGCAGACACACCATCTTGAGGGGGTGGCGCCGAAAGGCGTGGGGGTTCAAATCCCCCCTTCCGCACCATGTTTACGATTTTTGCCGGGGCGCGCCTCCGGAAGGAAAGGTTCCTGTTAGAAGCGGCGGAGTTTGCCGGGTCCTCTTATGATTACTTTGATTACGATTATTCACATTGCGGTTTGTCTGTTTCTGATTATTGTGGTGCTCCTGCAGAGTGGAAAGAGTGGGGACATTGCTGCGGCTTTCGGTGGGATGGGGAGTCAGACGGCGTTTGGTCCCCGGGGCGCGGCCACTGCGCTTTCGCGGGCTACGACGTGGTCGGCCGTGATCTTTATGGTTACTTCGATCACGCTTTCCGTCGCGGCCTCACGGCATAGCAGTTCGAACTCTGTGTTACAGGGGATTAAAGCTTCGCCCGCTAAGTCACTGCCGGTTGCACCCGCGGCTCCGGCTCCTGCGAAGAAATAGGCTTGGGCGCGTAGAATCTGTTGCGGGCAATGAGCAGCACTCGTAGCTAGCCGTTTCTCAGCGGCCAAAAGGCGGTCGCCTGGTTCTTGCTTCTCGATTCTTAGTTACCTTTCCATGATTCATGAAATTCTCCCGGTTGGTCCGCTGCAGTGCAATTGCTCCGTGATTGGGGATGAGACTTCGCGGGAAGCGATGGTCGTCGATCCCGGGGACGAGATTCAGAGCATTCTAGCTCTGGTTCAGAAGCACAATCTTACCGTCAAACAAATTGTCATTACTCATGCGCACATTGATCACGTGGGCGGAGCGATGAAGTTGCGGGCTGCGACTGGGGCTCCAATTCTGCTCAACCAGAACGACTACGAATTGCTCAAGATGCTCGACATGCAGGCAGCTTGGGTGAGGATGGCTTCTCCCGGCAAAGTGGAGATTGATCAGAGCATTGGGCAAGCGGACACGATCAAGACGGGATCGCTTACGGCGAACGTGATTTTTACTCCCGGACACACCGAGGGTAGCGTGTGTCTTTATTTTCCAGCAGAGAAGAAATTGATTGCCGGGGACACATTGTTTGCGGGCAGCATTGGGCGCACAGATTTGCCGGGCGGTTCGTTTGAGAAGATCATCGATAGTCTGCACGACAAATTGCTGGCCTTGCCCGACGAAACGGTTGTGGTGCCGGGACACGGGCCGCAGACTACGATTGGCCAAGAGCGGGAGAACAATCCGTTTTTGAAAAGCTAGGGCTTAGGCACGGCCTCTGTATTCCGCCCTTGCCTGGACACCTCCACCTCCTAAAGCACAAACCTATATCCCACCCGGCGCACCGTTCGAAAGTGTACCGGACGAGACGGATCAGGCTCCAGTTTCTGCCGCAATCTGAGAACGTGATTGTCTACGGTGCGGCTGCACGGATAATTATTGTAGCCCCAAGCGTGGTTCAGCAATTCGTCTCGCGAGATTACCCGCCCGGGATTAAGCAAAAAGAACTTTAGCGTTTTGAACTCTTGTGCGGTTAGCACGACCGGTTCGCCTGACGACCGGCTCACTTCCATGCTTGAGAAGTCGACTCGCACGTTGCCAAATCGAGAAACCTTGCCGCTGCTTACCTCGCTCCTATTAGCGAGAATCGATCCCATGTGCGCCCCGAACTCCTCCCGGCTCAATGGCTTTAATAGAAAAGTCCACACAGCTGTCGAGATTGGCTCGAACAACGTTTCTGCTTGCTGCGGAGATTCTTTAGCCCATGCGAGCAGCACTTCGAGTGCGCTTCGGACGTGGCGATACCCATCGGGGAGCTGCGGCTCTCCTGTTTGTTGATGCTTTAAGCCGGTTTGCCGACGGTCCTGATTGGCGGTCAGCATCGGTATCGGCTTGGTGGAAAAGTCCTCGCTTAATTGTGAACTCTGTGCCTTCATCACTTCGCGCCTCCTGGCGTTTGGTTTTCATCCTCAACAGCCACACTGCCAAGCATTTTGATCAGAATCTGTGGTAACTCTTCGATCGTCTGGAACCTCGCGGTGCGGCCGGATGCCACATGCTCCACGCGGCCGGAGAACTTGCCTGAAGCAGATCCAGTTACGCTCCGGAATTGGATGACGAATGCGTTTTCGTGTTGTAATCCCGTCATCACTACCCGAGGGTAGTGGGAAGCTGCTGGGAAGTCATAATGCAGTGGTCACGTTGCAGTGGTGTTTCGGTGGTGCGTACGCGATCATTAATAATTGAATCTGCAAGCTCATTCGAGTAATCAATTGTGACTAGCCATTCGGAACGACCTTGGCGTGTGTCCGCGGTGTTTGCCAGACAATGCAAGCTCAAAAAGACATCACGTTCGGAAGTTTCCGTCTCGACTTCACCAACGAGTGCGTGTGGCAGGGTTCCCGCGCCATATCGCTGCGCCCTAAAGCCTTTGCCGTCCTGAAACTCTTAGTCGCGCATTCCGGGCAACTGGTCAGTAAGCAACAAGTGCTCGACACGGTGTGGCCTGGCACTTTCGTTGGCGATGCAGTTCTCAAAGACAACATCCGGCAGCTACGTGAAGCTCTGGACGATGACGCCGCATCACCCCATTACATTGAGACCGCTCATCGCCGGGGATATCGTTTTATCGGGCAAGGGGCGGCCACGAGCGGGATCGACATTAAACAAGGACCTGTTTCCGAACTCCCTCCGAGAGCATCTGCGTTTCCCTCATCGACTCCGATCCTCGGCCGCGAAACCGAGTTGGCAAAAATGCAAAACTGGCTGGATCGCGCTCTAGCCAGCGAACGCCAGACCGTCTTCGTCACCGGGGAGCCGGGGATTGGAAAGACGACGACCATCAACGCATTTCTTGAAAACTCCATTGGCACTCCGGGCCTGCGCGTGGTGCGCGGACAGTGCCTCGAACACTACGGCTCCGGCGAAGCGTATCTCCCGGTGCTCGATGGTTTGTCGCGTCTGTGCCGCTCGCAGGGCGGAGCCGAAGTGCTGGATTTATTGCGCCGACACGCACCGGCATGGCTGGCACAAATGCCTTCTTTGGTTCCACAGTCGGAAAGGGCCGAACTCCACTCTCAAGCAGCGAATGCAACGCGGGAACGAATGCTGCGCGAGATGGCGGAAGTGATTGAGACATTATCCTCGGAAAGCCCTTTACTCCTTCTCTTGGAAGATTTGCACTGGAGCGACTACTCGACGCTGGATCTTGTCTCCTATCTGGCGCGTCGCCGCGACCCTGCGCGCCTAATGGTCATCGGCACCTATCGACCTGTGGATGTGATCGTCCGCGACCATCCGCTGAAAGGTGTAAAGCGAGAGTTGCAGGCCCACGGCCTGTGCCAGGAACTTCCGCTCGAGTATCTCTCGGAAGACGCCATCGGGCAGTATCTAAGCACGCGGTTTCCCGCTCACCAGTTCCCGCCTCGATTGAAACGCAGCATTTATCAGCGCACCGAAGGCAATCCGCTTTTCATGGTCAATCTCGTCGAGTATTTGACTGACCAGAAAATCATTGTTGAAGAGCAAGGAACGTGGAAGCTGGGTGTCGCCTTGTCCGAAGTCGAACGGGAGGTTCCATCCAACCTTAGGCAGCTGATTGAAAGACAGATCGATCGGCTCAGCCCCGATGAGCGCTTAGTGCTCGAGGGGGCTTCAGTGGCGGGAATGGAGTGTTCCGCGGAGGCCATCGGAGCGGGGCTGGACATGCCGGTTGAAACCGTCGAACTTCATTGCGAGGAATTGGCAAGGCGCTATCACTTGTTGTCGACTGGTTGGCTGGTTGAACTGCCGGATGGAACCGTTACTCCGCGGCACCGTTTTATTCACGTTCTCTATCGCGACGTACCTTACCGGCTCATGCCGCCCATGCGTCGCTCGCTGATTCATCAGCGCATTGCCGAACGAGGAATCACCGCATACGGCGATCGAACCAGCGAAATCGCTGCTGAACTCGCGATGCACTTTGAGCAAAGCCGTGACTGGCCGCGTGCCCTGAAACATATTCTGCATGCAGCAGAAAACGCGGCGGCCCGTTCCGCTCACCATGAGGCCGTCGACCTCGTGAACCGCGGTCTGGAGGCGGTCAAATTCCTTCCCGAAACTGACGAGCATGCCAAGCAGGAAATGAAGCTGCGAATGATCTTGAGCGTGTCCCTGATGGCACTCAAGGGATTTGCTTCGGCGGAAGTGGAACGCATCAACGCGCGCGGGCGCGAACTCTTCTGGCGGCATGGCCCTTCTCCAGAGTTGTTCTACATGC
>Ga0206892_1008_pt1 | contig 33218 bp, 23 predicted proteins | sample Alteio_BWOrgHeat_56_FD_153257 | JGI IMG/M metagenome (GOLD analysis project Ga0206892, IMG submission 153257) | Enriched cells from forest soil in Barre Woods Harvard Forest LTER site, Petersham, Massachusetts, United States - Alteio_BWOrgHeat_Nextera8 ... | reverse complement strand
CAGAATCAAGTCAAGCAGCTTGTGACACTCATTTTTTATTCGCCGCTATGGTCGCAGTATGATCAAGGCATGGCTTATGATGAATTAAGAATGAAATTATGTGATTTAATTAATTCACAAACTGACTTCATAACATGTGATCATGCATCTGTCGATAATCTTATCATCGCGCTAAAAGCATTAATTGTGCCAAATCAAGAGACTGTCAAATTAATAGAGCAGTTAAAGCGTGCTGGCATGAGTATCTATGGTTTAACCAATATGCCAAAAGAAATTTATGATCATTTAGTGAAATATCCTATTTTCAAGGATTTTGCTGGCATCGTGTCATCTTCGTATCTTGGCTTAGCAAAACCTGATATGCCAATTTATAAGCGTTTATTGAATGATTATCAATTGGCTGCAAACCAAACTGTTTTTATAGATGATAGAGCGGTCAATTTAGTGAAGGCAGATGAATTAGGAATGAAAACCATCTTATTTACCAATGCAGAGCAAGCACGTAATGTGTTCAATCAAGAGCTGTGTTTAAATTTGAGTCAATATAAACAGGTAGAAGCTGTCACATTTAGCATGTAAGATAGCGCATCATAAGAACACAAACGAGGAACTGTATGCACCATGTTGATTTAAGCCAAGAACTGCGCGATGTTATTGAGAAATATCGTTTAGAATATAAGAGTGATCCTCATTGTCTGCGCTCAGCAATTCCGCCTGAAGAGATATGGCGGTTTTTTACTGAAGAAAGCGTGCAACGGTATGGGGCAGGCCTGACACAACTGCCAATTTATGACACTTTTATTAAGCAGCATCTACATTCAACGTTTGCTGATATTCAAGCACTTGGTCCTATGGTCAACAAAAAATTTACCAAGGCATCCGCCGCTTTTATAAAAGAATATTATCAATCTCACCCACATGAATCTTACCAGAATGGCAAGCATCGTCTTACAGATGAGTATAAAAAACTCCAAGAGACTTTCAAAATGGAATGCAGCATGCTTGATCAATTCGAAGATCACATTGAAAAATTAAAATTCAGTCAATTTATTACATGCCGCCAACAGTATACACTGAGTGATTTAATCAAATTAGATAAAGGATGGGTAACATTTGAATTGCCCGGCAAAGAACAGGGTTATTTCAACGCATTATACCGCGCATTTGATATGATTTTTGATAATCGAGATAAAATGACTATCAGTCATATTGTTGCTTTGCACCGTCAAGCATCCGAGAAAGTAAAGCATTATAATCATTGCTATATACCAGACATACAATTTTTTCACGCACACTCTACCCATCGATTCGGATTAAAGAGTGCTAATAGTACGCTAGATGGATTGAAGCAGTTATTGCAAAAGGAAAAACCCTATCACATCATTCGTGTTAGAACAATAAAGGGTGAGAATAAATGCTTTCCATGTAAAAAAGAGCATATGGAAGAAATTGAAACTGCTTTTAAGGAAGGGAGTTTTATAGTGATTGAATCTGCACTCAATAATGATCAAACTGCTTCATTAGAGCTGCAGAAATTAATTGATCAATATTATTTGAAAGTGAATAATACGGATAATAAAATTGACAAGCTAAGAGCAATGATTGATTTTACCTTAGATTGTGTGCAGCTTCATCCATTTGGTGATGGTAATTGCCGCACATTTGTCATGCTTCTTTTAAATGAATTATTAATGGCAAATCAATTTCCGTTTGTTATGCTGCGTGATGCGAATTGCTTTGGGTGTTATTCGACAGACGAATTATTAAAAGAAGTCGTTGATGGGATGAAAAATGTGTTTGCGCTTATCCAAAACAAATCATTATTTGATGTGAAAACAGCGGCGATTATTCAAGATCTAAATGATATTGTGGATCAGCACACGGGCTATGCGCTAAGTTGTGATTTTGAGAGGCGTTGCAAACATGATGATGCGAACAATGGGTTGCGTTTGTACGCTGAATTAACCCAGCTTGAAAAAGGGTTTCGTCAATCACGTTCCTATTCTGCAAATCAAACGAATGCTTATAAAATTTAGCGATAAGTCGTCATCTGGATTGCCACGCCCTGCAAAGAACGCAGGGCTCGCAATGACGCGCCTGTAGTAATGGCAAAATTCGTGGATATACATCAGCTCGCAATTGACAGCTGTAGCGGGAATTGCTGACTTACTGTACGACACAACAGCGCTTTTTTTTCTCTGCTTCTTCTGAGCTATCCTCACGCTTAGGTTCCATTTGAAATAATGTAAACGGATTATTAAATTCACGTTCAATGTTAGTGGATAATAATTGTTGTTTTAAATTAATTGAATGAATGTCTTGTTTGTCATCAAGACGTACGCACAGTGATTTGATGATTTTTGCATCATCTGTCTTTGATTGCACTTGTTCAATTGCCGTTTTTTTCTGTTTTTGTAATGATGGTGCATAAGGTAATTGTAATATCTGACAAAAATGGTCAGTTAACAACATGCTTGAATCCAACTTCATGTTATTGTCATGGTACCAATTTTTTAATGCCGCAAGAAATGCGGTGTAATTTTTACCATAAAGTTTGACATAATCGATATCAGGCAAATATTTACCCCAATGTGGTTTTGCTTTGAGCGGGCCATTAATAAAAAATTGACACATTTCTTCCCTAAATTCTAGATAACCCGCAATACCATCGCTTGTGACCATATCAAAACCGCAGACATACGTATCATCAGCATGACTGCTGGTGGATAATCCGCTATTTGTACTCGTACCGCGAAATAATCGTAAATAAATGGCATCAATCACAGGGTATTGTTGCTCTGATGCAAATTTATCAAGGGTCGTTACCACTTTTTCTAGTGCTAAGACCATTTCGTCACAATTCTTGTGTACTTGAAATAAATAATCTGCATCAACAATGTCCCAAGGATACGCTTTTTGATAATGCATTCTATACCAAGGCGCAACCGCAAGACGGTCTTCTTTGCCAATCGCTATTTGTGAGACTAAATATTTATTGTAATATGGAATAAGACGCGAGTGGCGGCGTAACAAATCAACGACATGGATACCTTCTTCCAAATCTATTTCAATTTGCTGGCCTAAATAAGTCATAATCGATGAATTATTATTGACATCATGGTTTGATTTATCGATAGGCTGCCAACGGTAAATAATCACATTTTTAAATTCTTTATTGACCAACTCATCTTTTTGATACGTTGGTACATACATCACGCTGACATAAGGGTCTTTAAGAAATAAACCATTTTTAATTTCTTCAATTAATTCTGGAATACTGCGTTTTTGCATGATACATTGCATTTTTTTAGCCTCTGTACAGGCTAATTCCATATTGATGATGACACCGAATAACCCTAAATTAGCACCGCGTATCACATCAAAATCAGGGTGCTTATCATCAATCTGCGTGATTTCACCATTGGGCAAGCAAAGTGTCATTTTGCGAATCAGGCCGCTAAAGCTCGGTTGGTCTTTTCCGGTGCCGTGTCCTGCATTGGCTGCAAGACCGGAGACGGTGACATACGGAATTAAACTAGCGGTTGGTAAAGATAAGTTAAATTCTTCATATAGCATTTTATCGGCTTCACCGACTTGAACACTTGCGCCAATACGCATGACATCCGGCTGATTGGTTTTCTCTATTTTATTAAAGTCATCGCCCACTAATCGTATAATGACATCAGCCGTTGATCCTTCTGTGAACGAAAAAGACTCGCTATAAGGTTTTTGTTTGCCGCCGGCTGCAACGCGCAATAAAATGCGTTGATCAACAGCCTTTGATGCATTTAATTCATAAAGCGTTTTCATAACAGTTTGTAGTGAGGGAATGTCCTTTATATCGAGGACCAAGACATCGGGCAAGGCGATATTTTTTGAAAAATTCTTCCAGCCGCGATGTATATGAATATTACCTTTTTTGATGATTTTGAGAAGGCGTTCCTTTTCTGCCTGATCCATTGGCATGACATTACTCCATTTATCTGACATTGTTCAAGCATCATTCTCCGATGATGCTGAGACGATGTCAATCCAACAATTCTAGCTCAAGCCGTCATTGCGAGCCCTGCGTTCTTTGCAGGGCCTGGCAATCCAGATTTTATGCCTTTAGCTGTTTGACGTGTTGGTACTGGTCAACCCAAGCTTTATCTTTTTTTCTCCTATTTTTTCTGAACTGCTCGTTTTTCTCATCATAACGGTCGTTGTGGTGGCCTCTTGATATTTATTATCAAACAAACCGTGCTGATGTTTAGGTTTGCTAGAAGGACTCTTCTCATGTGGATGTTTAGGTTTGCTGGAAGGACTCTTTTTCTGCAAAGATGTTTTGTCTGATCTTTTATTTGGCGTTGACTTAGTACGAGCAAGCGATAGTTTCTCATTGTCGTCTATCTCGATAGCGCTGTCATCTTTTAGTGATTTTGTTTGTTTCGTTTTTTGCACACTTAAAGAACGTTGAGTAAGTGTTTTTTTTCTTCCGTGAGACGTTGCTTCTTTGGATGGCATTTCCTCTGATTCGGATGACGCATTTGTGTCATCTCCAAATAACATATCGGGCGCCGACGATATTTTTCGGTCTGTTTGGCGCATTTCTTTTGTGTACAGTTTTTTGCCAAGGTTCTCTGGCGCAGAGGATTGTTTTAGTAATTTAAATGGCGTATTTCTTTCTTTTGAGGTGAATGATGCGTGTTTCTGAGTCAAACGTGCTGATATTGAGGTACTAGAAGAGGTACTCGCTATCGTCCCATCAGGCTCATTTGAGAAGTCAAACGAGAATGGCTTTATTTCTTGATATTTATTGGTCGTTAAATAGGGTGTAATGAGTTGAGATAATTCATCAGATTTGAATTGATGAGCATTCATCATTTTTTCAATCATTGCAGCCGCTTCTTTCTTACGAGGATTGGTTTTATTTTGAAAGTATCCTTTTTTCGCAGGGATAGCGTTAAAAAAATCTTTTAATCCTGAAGAAAACATGTTGTCATGTTGTTCTAAGCATGAAAAAGCAATGCTACTTTGTAAATTTTCGATACCCGTGTTTAACTCTTCTAAATAATTTAGTCTCGTTGCCTTGTTTTTTTCTGCCAAAAAACGAGGTAAGGTGGTGTCAGAATAACTTTTTAAATAGTCGTTCAACTTCTTTTGTTGTTTATTTTTGTGCCCATCAATGAGTTGCTCTGCTTGTAAATGTAAGTCATTTGTTATTTTTGATAATACAAATAAATTATCTTGTATTCCGCTAATATGAGTAAGATCAGTGGAGGTGCTGAGTGTCGCCCATTCTGTTGCCAACGCGTAATTAAAAGCACCTTTGATTTTGTATAACGCTTCCATGATGTATGTGTCGGCATCAGCTTGATCTTCTTTTTTTATGCTCTCAACTTGCCTCGTCCAAAATACTTGCCAACTTTCTTGTTCTAACACAAAGGAAAAATAATAATCCGCCAGATTTTTACAATAGTTGATAATGTCAATCGTTAAAATAGGCCGGAATTCTGCAAATGCTGTGGTAAAGGCTGATAGCAATTGTGAATTATGAAAAAAATTTTTGAATTCTTGTATTGCGTGGGGGCCATTAAAAAATAAACAACCAGTGCGTTCTTCCAAGAATTCACCGATATGATGATAACCTTTCGCTGTATCAGCTAAATGTTGGACGATAGCGGGTGTTTCTTTTGCACAAAATTGCTGCAATTCTTTTGTTAGTTTTTTAGATTCGAATTCGCGGTTTTGCATATTGACTCCTCTTTGAGTTAGGTCGCTTAGTAGCATGCTAATTTATATTAATTTATTAAATTTTTAAACGGTAATTTATCAGTTACAGCGATTGCTTACACCTACCGTTGTTTTTTTGTTACACCAATATGTGAAGAATAATCATTATTTGTGTATTTCTATTCAGACAAGACTACCGTATTTACACGGATAGCATATTTTTTTATGTAATGTACAATCCACACGTTTAAAATCATTTTTACAGGTGCAATATGTTCAGAAAAGTAACAGAAAATACTGAATCACATACTGACAAAAAAATTTATAACAACACGGGAACATTAATTGATTCTTCATTTAGAGAATGAGGTGATTTACCATTATTGGATTATTTGAAAAAATATGGCAATGGATTAGAAACCGTCAGTGCGTTTTTGGCAATCTATGAACCGGCAAAGAAAATAGCAACGCGTGATGTACCATTTAATCAAAAACAACAGGCAGTTCATAATTTAGATCTCTTTTAACCTAATGATTGTCAAACACTCCCAAGAGTATCAGGGAGTGTTTGATACTCAACTAATTCAACAATTACCGGTTGCCAGCGTACACATATAATTATAAACATTAGCAAACGTTGCATCTAAAATCGGACTCCCTTCTGCTAACGTGGTGCTATCATTGTAACCATACGACGATAAACCAATGACGAGGTTTCGTCCTGTATTGGTGCCGCCTGTTTGACCTTGCGAAGCTATGCCAAAGTTCTGTATCCATGGACCGCCGCCTGAACCAAGGTTCATATCAGAACCATACTCTGCATTACTGGGGGCAACAGCTTGTGCACTTTGCGCAGTCACTTGATGTATGATTTGTCCATTATCTAAATTACCTGGATAGCCAAATAAGTGAGCATGGTTTGGAATTGTGCTTAATGTTTGGAAACCTAATTTCCCGACAACGTGACCAAGTGAGACAGTCGTGCCATTAATGGGCTGATCAGCGAACGCGATGATTGCATAGTCACCCGCATTTGGGACAACACCGCCGCTGGTATACCACGCATTGGTTAAAACAGCGTTGCTAAAGTGCCATGTCGCAAAAGGGGCTGTGCCACTATGATACGCAGGAATAAACATCCAATTGCCATAATATCCAGACGAGCTGCCATTACCATTATGTAAACAGTGTCCAGCAGTTAATACTAATCGATTACCAATGACTGCAGCAGTACAGGTTTTATTGCCGGTGGGTGTCGTAAAGAATAATTTGCCGACGGTGGAATAAGGATAGGCCTGATCAGCGTTTAATGGAGTCAATTGTGAGCTTGAAAAGGGTTCTTTCAATGTGCCGGCATCCAATAATGCGGCATAACGTTTTTGCAGACGCGGTTGAAAAAGCGGCTGATTATTTGGTTGCATCGTCACACGAGGAGGGGCGCCATCAATATGTTTCGGCTCTTGATCGCTAAATTTTTGCATCATATCGGTGATTTGCATTTTTACCGTACGGTTTTTATCGGCTTTCGGCAGTTCCATTGGCGTTGCATCTCGCATGCGTTCAGGTGTCCAATAGGCTGCGACTTGTGATGGGTTATCATTAGTAATCATTTTTATTGGTGTTGTATTGGCAGTGGCAAGACTTGATATCATGGTGCTGGCGATTATTAAACCACAGGGAAGTAATTTTGTATACATTCGATGCTCCTTTGATGTCAGAACAAGTTTCCTACTATATTTGACTGCGCCCATTCTAATGGAAAAAAAAGAGAGCAGACTTAAGAATTCTATCCGAGGAAAAAAAACTTCACCACTCTTTAGTGCTTTTCATTTAGAATAATTAAGCTATTTAAACAATGATGTTGTCTCACTTCAAAAGGAGTTTTGAATGGCTAACGTTCTATTTAATCAAAAATCGTTACTATTTATGTCAATTGTATCAATTGCACTCAGCGCGCAAGCAGAGTTGAATCCGATTGATGGTAAACGTATTGCGCACCCACCGCATCGTATTAAACCAAATACACCACTATTTGCACCAAGCGGTTATTCGCCTGCACAAATGCAAAAAGCCTATGGGCTGGCAAGCATACCCAATCAAGGTGCTGGACAAGTCATTGGTATTGTGGATGCGTTTGACAATCCCAATATTGAATCTGATTTAGGTGTGTTTAGTAGTACGTTTAATTTACCTGCTTGTACAACGGCGAATGGTTGTTTTAAAAAAATATATGCAGCGGGTACGCAACCGCCTGGTGATACAGGTTGGGGCACAGAAATTGCGCTTGATGTCGAGTGGGCGCATGCAATTGCACCGCAAGCGAAAATCATCTTGGTGGAAGCAGCGGACTCATCATTTAATTCATTACAGCAAGCGATCAATGTTGCAATTCAAAATGGTGCAACGGTCATTTCCATGAGCTGGGGCGGCGGTGAATTTTCTGGGCAAACACAAATGGATGCGATGTTCAATGTGGCAGGTGTGACGTTTACTGCTTCGTCAGGGGATGATGGGACAGGTGTTATCTATCCTTCTTCTTCACCTTATGTGATAGCAGTTGGCGGTACAACATTACAATTGGATGCGTCGGGTAATTTTCTCAGTGAATCAGCGTGGGCAGGGAGCGGTGGCGGCATCAGTGCTTTTGAAACAGTCCCCGCTTATCAATCTGGTTTACCGATTCCTAATAACCCCACTAACAAACGCGGTGTGCCAGATGTTTCTTACAATGCAAACCCAAGCACCGGTGTGTCTGTTTTTGATTCATTTGGCGCAGGCGGTTGGATTGTGGTCGGCGGCACCAGTGCCGGTGCGCCGCAATGGGCAGCATTAATTGCTATTGCAAAATCAGCAAGTACGCACGCCTTAACCGGACTCAATTCGATGTTATATGGTTTAGCGAAACAAAACTATTCGCAGCTATACCATGATATTACAACAGGAACGAATGGGTCATGTGGTTATTATTGTACAGCCCAAACGGGATATGATTATGTAACAGGATTAGGTTCGCCAATTGCACAAAACCTCATTCCGCAATTATCAGGCAGCGGGGGTGGAGGCGGTGGCGGTGGTCAACGCATTCCTATTTAGTGATATATTGCGCAGCTTCATTCAGAAGCTGCGCAATGCTGTTATAAATCAAATTGACAGCGTTTTTCATATGATTCGATACATGCTGCACGTTCTTCTTTATTTTTAAAGATATGCCGGCCTTCAGTAAAGAAACTATTTTTTGTCACAGACGTTGTCACTTGTTCTTTCAGTACCATCTGTTCAACCTCAATATGATTATTGTACATCGTCCCGGTGACATGACCGTTAGAAAACTGACGAAATAATTCCTCTTTTGAGGTGTTTTTCCACTTTTCGGCTAGCGCTGCTTCTTGTTCTTCAAAATTACAGTCAGCAAAATAGCGCTTCAATAAATTTGTTGTTTTCTTTTGACAGTTATCTGAGAGGATAGTGCGGCGTTTGTACCAAGGGAACCACCATGCATCGCTGATCGTTGGCAGTTGGCTGGCGAGGTATTTATATTCGATGAATAATTTGCTGATGGCTACTTGCAAAAATGGATGGTTCTTCATAAATGAAAAATCAAATTTTTCTAATGTGTTAAAGTGTGTCAGGATTGCTTCGATTTTATCCGATGATAGATCATTAAGCCATGTACTTTTTGAGAATGTTATAAGTTCATCTGTCAAATCAGACAGAATGGCATCTTTTACCACGTTTAATGTGATCGGTATATCTTCGCACGTTGTCAGATAATGTAATTTTTTGTAAAAAGGCAATAACTTCAGCATATTGAAAGCATCTTGTTGGTCAACACTATCATCTTTTTTTTGCCGGTAGGCAATACGCGTTTGTTGTGTGTTTAACGATTGATAAATATTGATGTGGCCAATGTACCAGGTGTCTATGATATAACCTGAGGGTGATATTTTCGCGGGGTCCAGTGCTAATTCCATCACATATTGTTCAGTGGGGAATTTATAACGTAAACGTTTTGCTTCTTCTTCGGCTTTTGCTTTTAAGTGTTCAATTGTTGGGTGGCCCCATTTGGAATAATTAGCTGAAATAGCGGTTTTTTCATAAAAATAATCCGATTTGAAAGGCGGCGTGATGGCGCTTTTTATATCAAACGATTGGCCAATGACAAGGGTCGCAACATTCGCTGATTTTGCCGCATCCAACATTTCTTTTTGGGCAAGAAAACCACTCGCCTGCTGGGTTTTTCCTGCTATCGTGAAGGCATCATTTAGAATGATCACCACTTTATCGCGTAATTGTGTTGTAAAACTGCCATGATCATGTCTAGTTTGATGGTAACTAAGACCCGCATAAAGTGATGTATTCCACACACTTAGCGTGGTGCCAAATGCAGCGGCGAGCGTTTTCCATGCTTCAACGGTTGCTTTCTTCGTGTTGCAATGGGTCACTAAGACAAAATCAGCCTGCGGGTTAAAGCGATACTCATCGGCTAATTGAAAATTAAAATTTCGCTGTTGAATGCAATGCATGGTCGCGTAATTATTGATGCTGCCAATCGATAATTTAAAATTTAAATTGAATGTTGTATAGGGTGCAATGTTTGGGTTGGTAATATGCAGCGTACCCGAAAAATAAGCACTTTGCCCTGCTGGTATAGTCATATTCATACAAAGAGGATTCGATAAACCGACCACTTGGCCTGCTGTTTTATCGAAATAAGAAAGTGAATTTTCATCAGATGAATGAGTACCGGCTGTTAATTGCAGCGTGATTGGACGGTTTGTTTTGGTGTCACTGCCAATTGGCAAAGTGGAGACATTACGCAGTTTGATCGCAAATGGCAATTCCTCATGAAGTGTGATTGTTTCTGCGTGTGTGACAATCGATGCGTCGACAGGATAGCGCAGGGTGATACCTGTATGTTGTTCTCGGACGGTATGAAATTCTTTATTGACCCTTGGTAATACTGCTCTAAATGGCACGTGTGTTTTTTGATGAAAAGTCCCATCAATCACAGGAATCAATTTTTCTGCGGGTTTCACATAAAATTTGAGGGGATAGGCAAAGGTAGCAAGCGCTGCTGGTGCGATACTGTTTATTGTGGTCAGTTTATCTGCTGGATTAAATCCAATCCAGTTATTTTCAGAAGCCGAAAGATCAATTTTAGAGGGTGTTGGCATGCTGCTAATGTTTTTAAGTGTGATACCTTGTATTTCTAATGTTTCACCTGGTTCGATGATACCATCTTCGGATGTGATCGGTTGATGGCGCGCGATTGCAATATCGTAACATTCCGTATAATTTCCTACATTGGGGATGATAATTTTATAGTGGCCATTATGACCGTTTCTTCCCTCTTTACCAGGTGCGCCTTTTGACCCATCATGGCCGTTTCTGCCGTCTTGCCCACCGACATTAGTACGCCACGTCGTGTTGGTGATGGATTTTCCTTCATGATCAATGTGCGTGTGTGTTTCTGACCACGAGTAAGCACTGCCGCCATGTCCACCCCGTCCGCCAGAACCGCCTGCACCGCCCGATCCACCATCACCACCTTTGCCGCCTTGCAATTCAGGCGATACTAACTTTAAAAGATCAGCGTCTTCTTCTGCAAAGGTGACAGTGATATCACCGCCATCACCACCATCGCCGCCGTTGCCGCCTCTGCCGCCATGTTCGCCGTTTTCTCCATCAGTGCCGTTTGTTCCAGTTGAAAAAGCGGTGGCTGAGGAGCCATCCATGCCATGACATCCGTCATCGCCTTTACCGCCGCGGCCGCCATCTCCGCCTTGTCCGCCTTGTGCTTTTAAATGGATTTTAGCGTTCGCATCACCAAGCGGCAGTATGCGAGGTGCAATGGTGTCATCTTTTGAGGAGAGGTAAATCAGTTTTGCTTCGCTATCAACATTTAAAATAATATCAATGTCTTTTGCAGATTGGCCGTCGGTCCCATCCATGCCATCACCGCTGCTTGCAGATCCGTGTCTACCGTCTGCGCCATGTTTACCGCTTTTATCAATAATTACGTTTCTTGTAGTGCGAGGGTCCATTATATTGTTCCTTATTTTCTAACGCATCGATAATATCACTTGTCTCTTGTTTCCAAAAATCGTCTGTTACATTAGATTGCAGCGTTTCGAATAAATTTTTTAATAATCGCAGTCTTTTTCCCCAGGTTTGTGATGCTCTGCCAGCCTGTTCATCCGTTAAAGATAGTCGCATAATTTTTTGTATCGTTTTATCAAGCGCATCGCGAAATGGCAAGTTGTTTGTCGTTGCATATGCTTCAATGTCATTTTTTAATTTGGTACAGGCTGCACTTATTTCCTTGCGTTTATTAATTAAAGGACGAATCACGAGATAATGTGAGACTACAAATCCGAGAACACCAGCAGCGATTGCGACAACTAAGCTGCTGCAGCGTGTATATTTGACATTATTGAAATGAGACCCGAGAAAAGCACTAGTTGCAATGGTGCCGATAATCATGCCGCGCGGCACAAGTTCCTCTTTGCTATAGCGATGTGTACCGCTTTGCAGTAATTCACCGACGCGTGTCCAGTCGATGTAATGGTTACTGATTGCTGTCAGACTGCTTTGAATGCGGCGAAGAAACATTGATGACTACTCCCTGAAATGGTAGCATCATAACATGTTATTATTCTCGCAAGAAGTGCAACATGCACTGACTCATGATTTACCTATTTTGGCGCTGGAATCCACGGTGATTACGCATGGATTGCCCTATCCAGAAAACATTGAGATTGCGCATCAATTAGAAACCATTGCGCGCGATATGCAAGTCACGCCTGCAACGATTGCCATTATTGACGGCAACATTAAAATCGGATTAACAAAAAATGAATTCGAAGTACTTGCTGCAAAAAAAGCGCATAAAGCAAGTGTCCGCGATCTTTCTTATATGATCAATCAAAAAGCATGTGCGGGTACCACGGTTGCACTCACTGCGATGTTGTCACATCGTGCTGGTATTCGTGTCTTTGCCACTGGCGGCATTGGCGGTGTGCATGTTGGTGATGAGATGGATATATCGGCTGATTTATTTGAAATGAGCCGGCAGCCGATCGCGATTATTTCCGCCGGGCCAAAAGCCATTTTAGATATTGGCCGCACGCTCGAAGTGTTAGAAACATATAGTGTGCCGTTAGTGGGTTTTAAGACAGGTTGCGTGCCAGCATTTTATTCGCGTACGAGCCCTTATTTGTTACCATATTCATTCAATACAATCGAGGGCCTGGCTGATTATGTTCATACGCACCAAGCATTCTCGCCATCATCTGTATTAATTATGAATCCAATTCCGGCGGCTAATGAAATTCATGAAGATCTCATTCAACCTGTGATTGCTCAGGCATTAAAAGCTGCAGCCAAGCAAGAAATTCATGGCAAAGCGCTTACACCTTTTTTACTAGCAGAACTTAACCGGTTAACTGCTGGCAACAGTGTGAGTGCTAATGTAGCACTGCTAAAAAACAACGTGAGTGTCGGGGCAGCATTAGCTAAGCAACTGTCACGCTGTCCGGTAATTGCCAATTAATTGGCTCCAACCCGTCGGAGACTAATATCTTATTAATCGTTGAGAAATGTTTATTACCAAAGAAGCCCTGATAAGCAGAAAGCGGGGAAGGGTGCGCCGATTGCAATATATGGTGACGTTCTTTATCAATTAATTTGCTCTTATTGGCGGCTTGCCGGCCCCACAATACAAAAATGATTGGTTTTTTTCTTGCATTTAATTGTTTGATGACTTCATCAGTGAATTGTTCCCATCCCTTATTATGATGTGAACCCGCTTTGCCTTGTTCAACAGTCAGCACCGTGTTTAAAAGCAGGACGCCTTGTTTTGCCCATGACTCTAAACACCCATGTTTAACGGGCGTAATGTTCAAATCATTTTTCAGTTCTTTATAAATGTTTTGCAGTGATGGCGGGAGGGGGACGCTTGGCATCACTGAAAAACAAAGACCATGCGCTTGATTGGGCCCGTGGTAGGGGTCTTGCCCTAAGATGACGACTTTTACTTGATCAAATGGTGTGAGATTAAATGCATTAAAAATCAAGTCGCCGCGTGGATAAATGACGCGTTTTGCTTGTTTTTCCTCTAGCAAGAATTGTTTTAATTGCTGCATATAAGGTTTAACAAACTCATCAGTTAACTGATGTTTCCAGCTTGGTTCTAGTTTGATATCGGATACTTTGTTCATAAAATAATATACAATCAAAATTTCTTTCTAATCATAACCATTTGCAGTCAGGGAAGCAAGCAAATTCATCTTTTTTCATGCGCAGTTTTAAATCAGCTTGATAATCGCTTTTCAGTTGTGCGAGTTGCCGATTCAACGCTATTAGAATAATTACTATTTGGCTGCAAAAATAAAGAATGATCAATCAAACGGCTCGAATTAGCCGGTTGTTGTATTTCCTTGTGTTGCAACAGGATGTATTGCTGGCACGCAGGTAAAAACACTTCTTGATAATAGCGCATCAGTTGCGGGCATTTTTTATGTATTTCATATGTTGATCGATTTGCCCAAATACAGGATGATACATTAGCTATTAATATGCTTAAATCAGGTGTGTTCATGTACTCATTGTCTTTTTTGTTAAAATACCACTTAGATTTTTCTGCATCCGAAAGAGACTCAAATTCGTTGAGCATAGGTTGTGTGAGCGTGGAAAATGGCGTGCTGACAGATGTGTTGGCGCCGTTTGATGTTAGTACATATTTTTGCAAAAATAAGGTCACGCCAAAAAGGAAAGAACAGCGAGCTAGGTTTCTTGCTTCCAGGTCGTTGTTAGATTGACAGGTGGCAATATACAGTGTGTTATAATTTAGGTAAACCGGGTCATTTGACAGTTCGCGTGATGCATGCGTTACAGTCGTATCTGGAAAGCAAACAACGTCAAATCTATCTTTTTCTTGAGTGTGATGTTCATTGTAATAGTAAATAGCTTCAAAAATAATTTGTAATTCGTTGAGCGTGGCCATTTCTTGAATGGCTTCAGTTGTATTTTTTTCGTCTATGAGTGAACGAAACATACCATTTGCCATATAGTTAGCTATTTTAGTTGCAATCTCTTTTCTCATCATTGTCGTACTTTCCCTGTGTTATAATTGATAGTTTTACACCTAGTTACATTATCCGGCAGCTTTTGGGTGGTTCTTCCTCCATTTTATCTGTTTCAATGTGCGGCACAGCCAGTAATTCATGCGCACTCACAAATTGTAGCGCATCATCTGCCAGCAAAAAATGATTGACAACATGTGCAAGACGTTTAACATCAGCCACCGCGATGTCGCTAAAGGTAATGCCATGGTCCATTAATTTTTTTAGGACAGTTTGATGATAAAATAAGATTAACATTTTTTCCTTTGTCATACCGGCTAATTGTTCAATTTCTGCGATTGAACATCCGTTTGCAGTAATGAAGTCTACAAAATTTAGTTCATCATAATAGGGGGCTATCACATGAGACCAAACGTATGAATTATTCTTTGCTATGTCATAAGGGAATGCGTGATCACGCTCTTCAATGACTATGATAGCCAGTTCAGGGGAATATAGCATTTTTTGTGTATGATGTTGATAAGTTGATTCTTTCAAGAGATACCAATCAAAAATCATTTTTTTAGGAACCATAGCAGTTCCCTGTATTTTTGACACATCAATGCGCTCCTCGTCAGTTGGTATCCATGTGACGGTGATAGAACTTTGATCTTTATAAGTAAGGGTTAATTTGCCTTTTTTGTCACTAGTGTGTCGATTATGCCATGAGAAACCATTACCGGCGCCTGATATGAGGCCAAATAATGTGTCTACACTGCGTTTTAGCGGTGGTACGTCATTAATGACGAGCGGGGTGTGATCCACACCTAATAATTGTTGAATGGTGATCAACTTGACTATATTTTCTAATTTGTATGAAGTGATGTCTGCAATTTTTTTCAGTGTTTTCGTATTAATCTGTATAAATTGTTCAAATGTCAGACCATGAGCAAATAATATTTTCATGTTGTCAGCGTGACGCAGCATATAATCGAGTTGAGGCCGTTTCAAGCTCGTCAGTTGATCGATTGTTAAAACACTTAATGCCTTCTCCAGTTCGTATGTATAAGCCTTAACCAAATCCACTAAATTATCCATATCAATTTTGGAAAAATGCAAATAAGTCAAGCCTATTTTAAATAATCCATGGATTTTGTTTGCATTATTAAGCAGCAGCATTAAACGGTGGTATTCTAAGCTAAATAATTGTTGTAGTGATACAAATGTTAATATGTCGGCTAATGCAAACGCCTGATTAGCGAGTATTGGAATATAATCACTGCGCATAGGCGGCAGCTTTTGTAAGTCACTTAGCGATACGCCGCATTGAGTGGCGAGGATATGAAGAAAGTAACGTTCTTTAAAATAATCTATTTGTGAAAAATGACGACTATGTTTACATACATCATCAAGGTCAGCCTCTGAAACCGTCTCGTGGTCATTGTATAAGACAAAGGCCAATTGCTTATCTGTCGCGTATTTGATGATGCAACGTTCGCTTCGCTTTGTTATCCAGGTATTGAGTAATGTTTCGACATTTATATCTTCTTCGGCAGTTTGAAAATAGTGGTCTTTTTTCAACTGATGAAGTGTATTGACCATTATTGTCAGTTTTTTTCTCGATTTATTTTTGTCTATCAAAATGATTTCAGCAACATTGCCGTTGCCTTCTATGATGAAACCACCCGTGCTATCAATCGATGATGAAGAGCCGAAAAACACGTCTATTTTTTGTTCTTTGAAAAAACGAAGCATAATGATCCTCTTTGATGTATGCTATGCAATAATCTAATGAAACACTTGGCTGTTTGGCGGTTGATTATGATTGACTGAGTCATCGACGTCCATTGTAGAATGTTCTTGTCTGACATGCAATGTATTAAACATGGTTTGCTGTGCGATCACAGGTGCAGAAACGGTATTTATTTGTTGTTGCAACTGGCTAATGCGTATTTGCAGCCGTGGTTTATCAGGATGGTCAGCAGAGAGATGCATGATTGTTTTTGTCGCATGGCTTATTGCATCTTTTGCCTTGCCTTTATAATCATTGTCTTTATTATCTTGGCTGGTCGAAGAACGAATTTTGTTAATATGGTTTTCGGCTATTTGCAGAAAATAGTTGATTAATTGCGCATAATGTTCTTGAGACATTTGTTTTGCAGCGATTTGATTGCAAAATACGCTTGTTTTATCTAGCGAATATTCTACTATGTCATCGGTAAGACAGTGCATAAAATATTCTTCATATACTTGTAAAATGATCGCATTTTGGTTGTTATATTTTGTTGAATTAATAAAAGCTCTCGTTGATGATTTTTTCTCATAATGCAGGCGAAATTTAACGAGGTCACTGGTATGAGTTTGAAAAGCGGCTTCGATAGATGACGGAGATTTGATGTATTTATGGGCCTTGATTGCTTTATGCAGCGCATAAAGTGCTGCTTGGGTGTTATAAAGTGCAAGATAGCTATCCATCACATCAATATAGGTTCCTGCCAAGCGGCGATAGTGCACATCAGACAAATTAGTATTGTTGTCGACGATATGCTGAATTGTTTTTTGATAGTGAATGGCTGCATCATTATATTGTTTCAGGTTAAAATAACAGCAAGCAAGGCAACTGTTTGCCATATACCACATGTGGTCGTCATAAAATTTGTGCTGTTCTCGCAATATCTCGAGTATGGTGAGAATATTGAGTGCACATTCAAGGTCCATAGGCGCATCTTCATCTAGTTGTCTTTGACGTAGTGTGGTATATTCATCAACTAATTCGTGTTTGGTTAATTTGACGTAGTGTGATTGCATTCATCATCCTCCTTTGATATATAAGGCCAGCATCCGTTCACTTCCTGTGTCTCTATTAAACAGCGAGCTTGACATCCTGTCAACTCGTAAGAAGGGGTTTGACTATGATGCTGCTACAATTTTGTTTTCTTGTGCTCCTAATTTATGAATCTGCATATTCAAGACATCACCAGGCGTTAAAAATGCATTGCCCCACGCTTTTGCATTGCCAGGGCCGGTGCCAAGTGAAATCACATCGCCTGGAAATAAAGTAAATACTTTGCTTAACTCGCTGATAACGTCATATGGTTTAAAAATATAATCGTCTGGTTGAAAGGATTGACGCTTTTCTTGATTCACTGAACATGAGATTTGTAAGCGAGTAATATCACCCACTTCGTCTGGTGTGACAAGATAAGGGCCAAGTGGTGCAAATGTGTCGAAACTCTTTCCCATAGCATGTTGACCGCCTTTATCAAACTGCCAATAACGGTCTGATAAATCATTCATACAGGTATAGCCTAATATATAGTCTTTGGCATCAGTTACCGCAATGTTTTTACCTTTTTTACTAATTACTAAGGCCAATTCTGCTTCCCAGTCTACTTTTTGGTTTAACGGAGAATATAAAACAGTGTCGTTTGGGCCAATAATGCTGCTTGTTGCTTTCAGAAAAAAGATAACGTTTGTTGGTGTAGGCTGGCCCATTTCTTGAATGTGCTGTTTTGAATTAAAACCAACACATATTAATTTGCCTGCTTGATTGACACAGGGGCCGATACGAACATGATTGACATGCGCTGCAATAGGCAATATGGTTGTTGACAAGGATACTAATTTTTGCAGATTGTTGGTTGTTAAGTAAATTGGAGTGATATCTGGTAAATAGCTAGAAATATCATAAATATTGCCAGTTTCATCAACAATTCCCGGTTTTTCTTCACCAGGTAATCCATAGCGAACTAATTTCATAGGTGTTCCTTATTTAAAATAGTAATTTAACGAAATGTATAACCGCCGTCTACAAAAAGAGTGCTTCCTGTTGCATAAGTATTTTCCATTAAATAGATTGCCGCGAGAGCAATTTCATTTGGTTCAGCTGGGCGTTTTATAATAAATTGCTCGCAAATGGTTGCATATTGTTGGTTTACAGCTTCACAAGGTTCTTGATTCATTTTAGTTTGAGTAAAGCCAGGTGCTATGACATTGACGCGGATTGGTGAAAGCTCTAGCGCTAAGGCTCGGCCTAACCCTTCAATTGCACTATTGACCGCCGACAATAACGAGGAGCCATTATTAGTTGGACGTTGGCTTAAGCGTCCAGAAAAGAGAATGATCGAGCCATTTTTATTGATCATGGATAATGCATGTTTAATGGTTTGATAACTTCCCCAAAATTTGCTGTTAAAGACCTCTTTAGCTTTTGATATTGGCATTTCGGTTATCGTACCTAAATTTACTTCTGCTGCAGAAATAATTAAATGATCAAAGTGACCAATCTGATTGAAGAAGTTGATTAGTTGATTTTCATCACGATAATCAAGTGAATAGGTGTTTGCTCGATCTAATAACTGCGATTTTGCATTGCTCAGTTTTTCGTTACTTCGACTGGCAATTGTAACAACTGCATGGTTTTGTAGGGCATTTTCTGCAATTGCTAACCCAATACCGCTGCTGCCGCCAACAATCACGACGTGTTTGTTCTGTAATTTATTCATATTATTATCCTGTCTAGACATTCAAAGTTTGTTTATTGTGTTCTTCTTTGACTTCTTCCGCGAGAAAATTAACAGTGTTTTGGCGTTGAAATAATGACGGCGTCCATGATTTACAGGTATTCCATAGAGATGTAAAACAATTTGATGGTTTATTTTCAATCTTAATGCCCCATTGAATGCCAAGTGACAGTGCGGCAAGCGCAAAAATAGCAGTGCTGATAGCGTATAATTCACTGGTGTTTAATCCGAAGTGATAGCCAAGGTAAAGTAGCGGAATACCAATAACGATTAATAATCCAAGACTATTCCACATGGAAGTCGTGGTATCTTTTAACCCTCTTAATGAACCGGTAAAAGCATAGCGAGCAGTTTCAGCAGCAAGGCCAAGCGGATAAATCCACATTAATTGTTCAGCCGTTTTAATACTTAATTGATTGACAGGTTCATTGGTATCTAAAAATAAACCGATGATTGGTTTTGCTGAGAATATTGCGGTGGCCGCCCAAATGCCAGTTAATAATAAAAGTGTGCCAATATTGACACCGGTAATTTGTTTCATGAGTGTGAGGTTATTACATTTTAACGCATCTTTTGTTAAATTGCAGGTTATTTGCGGTGAACGCAAAATCACTGTGAAAACCGGTACGTATATCATTTCAATAATTCTTGCCATGGCTAATTCACTTGTGCTGCGCCAACCAATCATGACGGCTAACGCATAGCGCATTAAGTAGTCGCTTGCGACTTGAATGCCAAGCGGATAACCTAATTTAAAAATATCCTTTAAAAAATTGTTTGCTTGATAGCATAAACGACTTGCTAAATTATATTGTTTGAAACTAGGATGTAAACAAAGATAGAAAAGTGTACCAAGCGTGGTCAAACCATAGGCTGATGAATAGGCAATCCCTAAACCTCGTTCATCCATTTTGGGTGCGCCAAATAATCCAAGTGTCAAGATAGTGCCGCCACCGATAATAATCAAATTATTTATTGTATTAAAAAATAATGAAATATTCGGGCGTTCAATGCCCAACGTAAATTGCTGCAATGCTGATTGAATGGCAGACAATGAAATACTGGGTAAGGCAACCAAATAGAAATTACCAACAATTTTGCTGACCTCATAATTCATGCCGATTGCATGTAAAAGAGGCTCAATACCAGCTGCCAGCATTAAAGGCGGTACACTCACTATTAAGCTAATTAGTATACCGTCTCGTGTAATCTGTCCTATCTTAATAGGGTCATTTTTGTTTTCTCGTAATAACGTACCCATTGAAAATAAAAAAGAAGTCACGGTTGATGTTAAAAATCGTTGCATTGGAATAATCAGTCCACAAGCCGCTAAATATTGCCCGCCAAGTTTTGCAAATAAAACACTGCCTGTAATTTCTGATGCAACATCTAACAATCGTGTTGCTGAATAAGGGATTGACAAAGAGACAAATTTCTTGGTCACTTTTGTGATTGGCCAGTGTGTTGCGTAGTCATCTATGGGTGTTTGGTTAATTGAACCATAATTCATCTGATTGTGTGTATGCATATTATTTTCTCTATGTTATAAATGATTATTGAATTAATATATCGACAAGACAGGGTTTGTGATTATTTTTAATATAGTGAATCGCTTTTTTAATTGTAGGAACGATGTCATCTGCTGTTTCAATTAAATCAAACGCTTCCAGTCCAAATGATTGTGCTAATTTCTTAAAATTAGTAGCAAGACCTGTAAAATCCGTACCGATACCTGCATTCATGACATTACGTTCACGAAATTGAGCAACCTTGAGTGCATGTTCTTTTGAATTATTATAAGAACGATTATTCATGACGATAATGAGTAATGGTATGTCATAATGTGCAGCTGTCCATAATGCACTGGGTGTAAAAAGTAAATCGCCATCTGCTTGCAAATTAATACATATATAACCAGTATTTTTATGTGCGAGTGCTGCGCCAATAGAGGCACTCAATCCATACCCGAGTCCAGCACCACCACTATGGCCGATATGGCTGCCTGCCCGTTCAAAGTCCCAAAGACGCTTTGCCCATTGATCTGTTTCCAAGCTGCCGCCATTTGTTAAGACCCATTGCTCGTCCTTAATTGCTTGACCGATTTCATAAATTGTTGTAGCCGATGATAATGGTCTATCATTTTTTTTAGATTTTGCTAAATTTATCCAATTATTTCTTAATTGCTGATGGATGCAGAGAGTATCTGTCAAGCGATTATCAAACTGTATTTGATGGTGATTAGTCACGAAACTATCACAAATTTTCTTGAGTCCCGAAAGAGTTGATACTGAATCAGCTTGTATTGTTAATGCCACGTGATAGAGTTTTTGATAATCAGCGACCCATTTACTGACTAAATAGTTTGACAAACTCACATGAATAATCGGTGTCTCATGATTAACATACGAATGATAACCAGTGGACGTGAGTGCGCCAAGTGCACCCCAAAGATCTTGTACATCTAAACATAAAATATAATCGATTTTACGATAATAGTCTGGTTCCACACCCGTCAAATTGAGTGGATGGTTGGTTGGAAAATTGAAGCGGCCGCCTCGATCAATGACGGGTATGCTAAAACGTGTTGCAAAAGCAAGTAATGCATCGACGGCTTGTGATGATTTTCCATAATAATCTGCAATAATTATTGGATTTTTTGCATTGAGTAATTCGCGTGCAATTTGTTGTAAGATGTCAGGGTCAGGATGCGGAACAGTAGCGGTTGTCATTCGTTTTTTGTCGTATTGTATTGTGTCAGAATGAATGACGGCCTCCTGAATGTCACAATCAATTGCAAGATAAACTGGTGCTGCTGGTTCCGTTTGCAATAATTGGAAGGCTCGATGTAGTGATTCTTCTGCTGCTTTTAGGCTATATGGTTGGTCGCACCATTTCACATAATCGCGGATAATGACATCATGATGATTGGATGTATGTATCCATTCAATCCAAGGACGACGCAAGTTTGCATCCATTGGGCCAATACCACCGATTAACAAAATCGGTACACGGTCGCACCAAGCATTAAAGATTGCCATGCTGGCATGCTGTAAGCCAATATTGGCGTGAATAAAGACAGCCATAATTTTATTTGATGCTTTAGCGTAACCATGTGCTATCGCAACTGCAATTTCCTCATGGCAACACATAATCAATGCTGGTTGATTATTGGCATAATTGACAAGTGAATCATGCAATCCGCGAAAGGAGGCACCTGGATTAAACGCCACATAGTCTACCTGGTATTGTTTTATTATATCGATTATTAAATCGGAGCCAAATTTCATTTGCATACTGTCCAACGTTTATTCTCCCATATTATTTTTTTATTCACGTATTTTTCATAATGAGGGGTCATGACGGCACCAAGTCCTCTGCCATGAATGATTGGTGCGATATTCAATTGTCTATCAATGATTGGCATTGGAGAGATGATATAGTCGTCAAAATAGCGATCATGCTGTCCTGCTTCATACGTAAAATAACCTTGAATGGCACCTGCTAGTTGTCGTTCAAGGAGAATCAATGGACCAGTTTCTGCGACTTGCGTACCAAGTTGAAAAGCAATGCCATGCTGTTTTGCAAATTGAATAATAGCCATTGTGTTAATGATGCCGCCACATTTCGGTACTCTAATATTAAATGCATCACAAGCATGAGAAGCTACGGCTTTTTTTGCATCAGCCATCGTGCAAATTGATTCATCTAGCATAATGGGTACATGATAGCGCGATTTTAATTGTTGATAGTCATCCCATGACCCTTTTTTTAATGGTTCTTCATAATAGGTTATATCATAAGGTTTTAAGGCAGCCGCCTGTTCTAATACTTCATCCATGCTCCATGCCATATTCACATCAGCAATGATAGGAATAGTGTTGGGGAGAGTAGAGCGTAAATAGGTTATTTTATGCATATTATCCGCGAGATTATTATTCAGTTTTATTTTAATACAATGAAATGGTCCGCGGTCTTTAACAAATTCATGAATGGGTAATGCCAAATCACAGACTTGACTGGTGAGAATATGTTTCGGTTCTCGATGAGGACTGATTGACTCATAAAATTGTTGAATGATACTTGAAATATTAGTATTGAAATAGTGACCAATGTAATCTAACAAAGCCATTTCGATAATACAGCGTGCATTATTTGTCAATGCATAGACCCCATACGAATTAGCATGTAATTCACTTAATGAATTAACCGCGTGATATAATGAATCAAATGAAATAAGTTGAAAAATATAACTAAGATCAACCGACTGTAATAATGTCATGACTGATTCAATTGTTTCACCCGTAACATAGTCTCTTGGTATGCATTCACCCATACCACAAAGACTGTCACGTTGTAACATTAGAATAATACTTTCTGCAGTATGACGCACAGATTTAGCGTGCACAAATGGTCGGCGCATCGGTATTTTTAAATGAACAATGCTGGCCTTAATCATATTGCGTGTATCCATTAGTTAAACTATAGGTTGCTAGCCAGTTAATAAACAGGTGTTTTTGTTGCGTAAATAATAAATAATGTTTTTCAGCAGGAAGCTGTAAAGTGACGCCGTTGCCACCTGTTAATCTGTCAAAAATTTCTAAAGCAGGCGGGATATCAATGACTGGGTCGATTCGGCCATACACATAAGCTGCGGGTATTGATATCACATTTTTTCTTGCGTAGTAAAGTGTTTCTATTTCATATAATACTGAACGGCCGTGCTTTGTGATAAAGCGATTGCAATAAGCATCATTTTTCATGAACATTAAATAGTGTAGCGTATCAGTAAAATCTTCATCATTTAAATTTAAATTGATTAATGTATTAGACTCTGATGCTAGTGATGGATAGTTATTGCCAGCAAGTTGCTGATGTATGCGTCCAAGACCGGTTGAACAAAACACTACATTATCAATAGTAATTGATATTTCCTTGAAGCAAAGTAGTCCTGCTAATAATGAACCACCTAAACAATGGCCTAATATGGTGAGCTTAATATCTGGAAATTGTTTTCTGATTTTTTTAATGCATATTAAATAATCATGAAAGAGTGTTTCTTTTGATGCAATATCATATCTTGTGCCTTCACTTATTCCAGCACCCCGACGATCAAGCACAAAGGTGGCAATATTATGTGTTGCAATATGACGTGAAAATTCATGCAACCAACCAGCATGGCTTTGTATGCCATGTAAATAAAAAATAATGGCATTCATTTGTTTTGGCAACCAGCTATGCAGTGCAAGGTTCACTTGATCAATTTTGATATAGTCAACAGTATATTTTATATTGATATGTTCATTCATTTATGGTGAAACCATGAGGTGATTGGACAATGAGAGTATTTCTTCAATGACATCGTCATTTAATTGTATTGGTCTATATTTGCTTTGAATCGCATTGTTTTTTTTCTTGATCTTGTCTAAATATAAATTAATGGTGCCAACATTAATAAAAATAATTCTCAATGATCCAATGCGATTTGTTGTTCGTTTACTATTATATTCACAATTAATTTCTTGCAATGCATCATCGACTTCTTTTGCAAAAGCGCTATTATTAATTTTTAATCTATTTCTGTAGGTAATTTCTGTATAGATCGTATAATATGGCGGTGTGTCCCAGATCGGGTTGCATATATATAATCCATGGCTGATGCCATGTTCTTCGTAAATTTTATGAATTGCATTTGTGATCTGTGATTCAGTTAATTTCTCGCCGGTAAATGAATGGAAATCTCCATGACGCCTAATGTATTCTATACAAGGAACACGATGATAAAAGTCATTAATTCTATAAATATCGCCAGTCAATAATCGGTAGAGACCGTTTGCTTGAGACATAATTAAATAATATTCTTGATTAGCTTCCACTTCCTGAAAAGATAACGTATCAATCTTTTCACCGGTTTTTATTTTATTCATCACATCGATTGAAGTTGGAACAAATTCAAACAATGCTTGATTAATTGCTAACGGCATTGCTGCATGATGAATGGGTATTGAAACGACGCCTTCTGTACCGCAATTCATAAATGGCAAGATAGCGGCAGTAGGAAATAATTCTTTCAAAGTGGACAGATATAGTTTGGCAGAAGCGGATGTCCAACACGTAATGAGCGATAAATTTGGCCAAATTTCATCAAAACTAAAATTATTCACATTCAAAAGATAAGATAATTTAGTAGCAAGTCGTTCATTTGTTTGCATGCATTTTATTGATAATACATTGCCATGTTTAATATCATCAATTAATTGAGGCAAATGAGTAATAAGTTGTTGCTTAAATGACATTAACGTGCTTGGATTAACAGCCGTCAACACCCGTAAATCTTTTCCTAAAAAATAACGCAAACGATAATACATTCTCATGTCATAATGATTTGGTACATCTGGTGTATACCATGGTGCATGATACCACGGCGGGTTCCAATCAAGCGGATGAAGCATCGGGTTACGATTCGTAATACTTTGATAGGGTATACCATTCAAATGTTCTGTGGCTGTTTCTCTTACACTTTGCGTGTCTAGAATGGCATATGGATTTGAATAAAAATTTTGACAGTAGCTTAAATAAATGGCCCACATTGCCTTCATTGCAGGTACGCGATAATGTGACAGCCAATGCAATGAATAAGGAATTTTTTTTGGTGTGCCGGTTGTTCCGCTTGTTTTTAGCCAGCGCATAATTGGGCTGTTAGTTAATATGTTGCTCGTTGCTGTGATTTCTTGATTAATCCATGTTTCAAATAGCGTGTAATCTCGAATTGGGATAATATCTTTAAACATGTTGATATTTTTTATTGTGTCAAGCTGATGCACTTTACCAAACAAAGTATTTTTACTGATCTGCATCAAGTCATCTAATACGTGTTGTTGTGTTTTTAATGGATGAGTGAGGGCAAACAGAAATTGATGATGAAATTTTTCGCATTCTTTTTTGAAGCGAGAGGCAACACTATGCCAATTATTATTCCATAAGCTATTATTCATATTTTATTATCTTTTGGTTGTTTTGTTATTTAATTTAACTGTTATTGCTATGACGATAGAATTAGTGTGAGGATAATAACGAAGAAATAAAAGCGTATAAAATACTGACACATTTATAACACTGTATTTTTTACTGGTTGGAATAAAGATTGAATACACTGTCGTAATCGAGTATAGTCGCAAGTATATAGATAAGTCATAATAGGAATCATTATGAATGCACGCGTTGTTTTTGTTGGAGCAGGGCCAGTTGGTTTAATGACAGCCATTCAAACCAAACTATATGATCCTTCATTACCCATCCTCATGTTAGAGAAATATGATAAATATAAACGTCAACATTCATTAATACTTGAAAAATCTTCTTTTAATGATGCGCATCCTGATGCTGACTGGCAGAAATTTATTCGTGCGCTGCCGCACCATATTCGTACCAATGAGTTAGAAGCACAGTTAATACAATACGCTGACAAATTAGGTATTCAAATTAAGAAAAATTGTCCAGTGACAAATTGTCATGCGCTGTTAACTGAGTATCCAGACGCGGACTGTTTTATTGGTGCAGATGGGTCGCATAGCATTGTGCATAAGCAAATTTTTAACCATCAATATCAAATTAAAAAAACATTGCGGTATATTGTCGAAGTAAAATATGACGCGGAAGGTAAAACACGTTATTTAGACCCACTATCCGAATTAGCGCCTGCCATCACTTATGCCAATCATTTGGTGTCTGAATATGTGGGCAAAGAAAAAGACAATAAAACGCCTATTGCGCTTCGAATTTTTGTTGATCAAGCCACTTATGATAAGATGCAAGATGCAACCTTTAAAGAACCCTATAAACTCAGCAAACTGGCTGGTGATGACAAACCTAAAGAGATAACAAAATTATATCAAACTATTCGAGCATGGATAACAGCACGTGAAATGCTTGGCGGTGAAAAACAAATAACAGACAGTGAGCGGATTACGGCGACGAATTTGCCAGTTTATGCGAGCAACGAATTTGTTAAAGAAACGAATGGTAAGACATGGTGTTTAGTAGGAGATGCGGCTTTTGGTGTGCCATATTTTCGCAGCTTAAATAACGGCATTTTATGCAGTTCGCAATTAGCGAGAGTGATTGATGCTAAAATCCATCATAAAGAAATCGAGACCTATTCATTCTCATCAATATCGTCATCGTCAAAACTTGCTGCTATTTCTGCCAAACAAGAGGCGCCATTTACGTATTATGTCAACTATGTTCAAGCCTTAGTCAACAGTGAAAATATATTGGCACATATTAAAGATCTAGGCGTGTCGTCTTTACAATCGACTGCGTATACGTCACAAGCAGTCCCGCTTTCGAGAGTTAAAATAGCGGTCATGCCGAGAGGTGAAGAGTTTAAGCAGGCGATGCATGAGATACGTGAGGAGCCAATGTCGTCATCGTCATCGCTATCATCATTTTCTTCATTTAATAAAACATCGAAAGAAGACAAGATGGATGTAGAGGAGACATCAACAAAAAGTGTTAAATGCGTAATGATGTAAGCTGGCTGGGTAGAAGTGGTTATCATACCGTATATAACCACTTCACTAGCTCCACCATCACCTCCGTATCTTTCTTGCAATATTCTAACATTGCTTCTTTTATTTGCTGTTTCTTTTGCTTTGCAGTGCTATCAGCAATTAACATTTCAAATGCGCGTTGTGCAGCACTGCCATTTGCAACCAGCATGTCATCATAACGATAGGCGTCACCAAGAATAGCGGGCCCAACCTGCTTCAAGCTAAAACTGCCAGCAAAGTCATTATCGTAAACCGCTTCACGAATAATGGGCAATGGATCAACGAGTCGATCAAGCAACAGAAGTAATGGTTCACGATGATTGTTAGAATACTCCGCTAATGCGGTGATACGGTCCGCTTCAAATCTTGCAAAGTAAGCGACAATTGAGCCTTGTTGTCCGCATGCGTTTAACAAAGCGGGGATGAGCGCCGGCCTTGGGTCGCTTGCATTGTCATGCAAAAAAGCTTGATGTGTGATTGTGCTGTCAGGTGATTCCATACGATGCACACTAAACTGAAAGGGTACATGATCGTATGGATGGCAGCCGTCAAAACGGGGAATGGCTGGATTAATCGTTTCGAAGTCTAAAAAAACAAGCGGGAATTGCCAGCCAGATAAAGCAGATTGAATGGCCGGTTTATCAATATAACGTGTGTTTGTTTTAAAACAGTTGACGATGCGTGCTTGTAAGTCAGTTAGATCAGTTAAGCGCGGGTCATCTAGCAGAACAATGCCAGCTTGATAGAGTTGCCATTTTTTGTCTCTCATACCTGGCAAATTGAACACGCTCATATCCGGTATCTTTTTCTCTTGCCAACAATGCTCTGTGAAACCGCATTCAGTGGGAGCAAGACAATAGGGGCCAATATCAATATCCGGCACGGTTGGTTGCTTTAGTGTGGTGATGATCTCGTAAAGTGTTGGTTGAATGGTTAAATAGCGTTGCCGAATGTCTTCTGTCACATCGACTTCTGTGAATAAATCATGCAGATCAGGATAACAACATTGCGTATTTAAATGCACGAGATTGATTTGTTCAATGGGTAAGCCGCTTTTTGTGATGATCCATGCTTGTAAGCCGATATCGTCATAGTGTTCCGGCTTGATTTTAGTGGTGGATTTCACTTCAATAATTCGCCAACGATTGCTTTTTTTGGAATATTGAATAATATCTGCTCGGGCGTAACATCCCTTGTATTCAAATGCTGCTTCATAAAGTGTCGTGACACCGTTTGTAATTAATTCCTGGGTTTTTTGCAATGCGCCCGTAAAATCCCAAGGTTGATTGTCGACTAACACGCCGCCTGGGTAATACTCTCTTGCTTTGACGCCGACTGCATTGCCTTGATCAAACAAGGCTTGTGTATTATCGTCGATTGGTGCTTCTAATGTGGGATGGTGGACTGTCAAATAAATGCATTTAAGACAACGATAACCTCTGAGAAGTTTAGTTTTGCTTAGAAGTTTGGGTATGCTCTTCATGGCTTGCTCGCATCAACTTGTTAGAAGCATCATAGCATAGAATGATGGTCAAAAGTGACTAAACGGCTGCACGTTTAATTGTTGAACGGCGCCATTATTCGTGATGATGACACCTGATGTTGAGGTGATACAGCCAATTTTGATCAATTTATAGTGAAAATGCTTATAAAAATTCTGTTCGATAGTAAGCGCCGCCTGTTTTTTGACGGTGAATAATAAGCCATAGTCTTCACCACCTGCTAACATGATTTGAATTGGGTCTTGTTTTAATGCATTGCATGCATGTTTAAATGCTGTCGATGGTGAAATTTCTTGCAGCATGATATTGCCACCGACACGTGATGCTCTGCATAGCCGTGTTAGATCAATGAATAACCCATCAGAAAGATCCATCATGCTGGTGACAGCAGTATGTGCGCCTAACCACACGCCTTCTTGTATTTTAGCAGTTGGGCGTAGGAGCGCGTTTTTAAATGACTTGAGGTTCGGTTGTGATGTTTCCAAAGCCACTAAGCCTAATTGTGCATGGCCAAGTTTACCGGCCGCATAAATAATATCACCCGCTTTTGCGTTTTTTCGGTATTTGAGGTGAGATGACTGACCTGTGCCAATGACTGTGATGCTAATGCATAATTTATCGGAAGACTTGACGGTATCACCGCCAATTAAATGAAGCGTTGCTTTTTTGCAATGCTGCGCCAACTTTAAGAGAAATTGATTGGCATAAGCTAAACGTGTTTTTGGTATGGCAATGCCGCATAAGATATACAAAGGGTTTGCACCCATCGCCGCTATATCGCTTAGGTTTACTTGTAATGCTTTATGGGCAAGGTCATTTGCAGAAAAATAAGACGGGCGAAAATGTACATCTTCAATCAATAAATCATTTGATACGACTAAATTGTTTTTTTTTGTGGCTGATATGATTGCTGCATCATCGCCAATATAGCGCGGAAATGTTTTTTGCAGGTTGCTGATAATGGTTTCTTCAGTGATGCGCAGTAGTAATGCTCCTATTCAATCATCTTTATGATAATGAAGATGATGTTAATGTCAAGTATAGGTATATTTTACCGTTGCTTTTTATTGTGATATTCCGTAAAAATACGGACGTTATAGTTGAAATGATATTTTTATAATGATTAGAGGAACATATAAATGGATCCAAGAAAAAATGTTAGTAAAGTGTCTGCAGGTGAAACGGTGAAACATACAGGTGATTTGACCATTGATGGAGACATTGGTGAACACTCTGTTATTGAAGTAACCGATGGTGTGTTGTCAATTTTAGGTAATATCAATAATGGTGCGAATATAAAATTAACTGTTTCTGAAGAAATGCGAAACAAGTTATCAATAAATAACAACAATGGCATTTCCAGCATCAATTACTCGGGTGGTGTCAGTATCAGAACGGGCACGATAAATATTCGAGGTGGTGGTCAGGGTATTCGCGCTAATAATTGTATCAGCATCGGGAACAAATCATTCTATTCAAAAGGTGTGAATATTAATAATCGGATAACAACCGATGATGTCGTGACTGAGCTTGACAATGGTGCATATGAAATCGTGTCCCCCAGCGAACATCCATATGCCAGCATGTTCGGCGGCGGTTCAGCGGGTAGGGTGTATTTTGATGGTGTCTTACAAGTACCGAAAAAATCCAGCAAACATGGCTATGCGATGGCAACCATCGATGGTAAAACGTATGAAGGTAAAAAAATCGTCGTTGATAGGAACTATAACGTATTAGTGGATGGAAAAGACCCAAATGCTGTTGTTGCTAAAGAAAAAGAGAAACAAGTAGAAGAAGCCCCGAAAACACCGCCAAAACTAGTCATTCAAGGTCATATCGGCAATCATGTGATAATTAATGCGGATGCTGATATTGACGTGCATGATTTCATTGGCGAACATTGTAAAATACAGAGCCATTATGGCAGTATCAAAGCAAAAAATATTTTGCCACATACACATGTCAAAGCGCGTGACGAATTGACAGTTGATAATATTGGGTCGCATTGTCATTTAACGAGTGAACAGGATAAATTAACGACTGGTCATCTCGAACATACTGTTAGATTGACGGCAAGTGATGGCGTGACAATTAATGGTGCGGCTGCACATAGCTGTACTGTCAATTCTAGTATGGGCGGTTTACATGCGCGTTCAATGGGTGACAAAGCTGCGATTACAGTACGGGAGCATGCAAAGGTAACTGCTGTACTTGGCGCTGAATCAATTGTTAATGTGTCGCAGAGCAAATTTACTGGCGAGACAGTTGGAAATCGCACAAGAATTACGGCAAGAGATGGCATCCATGCAAAAGTCATCGGAGATAACGTCAATCTCAATGTCTCAATGGGAAAAGTCATTATTGATGATCGTACTGGTCAGCATGCAACGATCAGTGGACGTGATGGTGTGGTTGTTGGTTCAGTCGGCGGCTTTAGTGGATTAACGTCTAGCATGGGCCATGTTAAAGTTAGTACAACGGGCAGCCAAGTGCGTTTGATTGGACGAGACGGTGTTTCTATTGATCAGTTTCTTGGGACTGCGTCGTCCGTTGATACATCGATGGGTAAAGTATCAGCCGCACGAATTGAGTCCAATACTAACATTAATGCGCGTGATGGCGTACATATTAGCAGTATTGGTGACAATGCAACGATTAATGTTTCGATGGGTAAAGCAACCGTTGGTGATGTTGGCAGACGTGCTAATATTGATGCGCGGGATGGTATTAATGTCGAGGGTAGATGCCCACAAAGTGCTAACTTAAGCAGCTCGATGGGAAAAGTGATGCGATCACAACCGGTTTATGATGACTACGAAGAAGAAAAACGGCTTGCAGTCGAAAAAGCAATAGCAGACGCATTAGCAGAATCAGAAAGACGCCGCAAAGCAGCAGAAACCGCACTGCAATTTGAACGTGATACACAAAAAGCAATGGCGATCAGTCAAACGGATGTGTTAAAGCAACAGGGCGTGTTTGCACAATCAGTTGCTGTCTCGACCAATGCAGCATCCAGTACCGCAACAATGACTCATACTATGACTGAGATTCCAGAAGCTTATATCTGCCCGATTACGCAAAGCGTGATGGAAGATCCATATATCATTTGTGATGGAAGCTCTTATGAAAAAGCAGCCATTATGGAATGGTTAGATAAGCATCATACATCTCCTTTAACACGTCTCCCTGTGGAATCAAAAGCAGTGTTTCCAAATCGCGCATTAAAAGATGCAATTGATGACTTTCGTAAAAATAACCCGCAGCTTTTTCTTGCGCAAAATAATTCGAACACCATGTAACGTGTCACGATGTTGTTTTAATTATATTTTCTTGTACAATCACACTTCTTCCAATAAGGAGTGTGATTGATGCAGGCATTTATCAATGCAGTACCAGATAAAGACAATACACTGACACAAGACATTATTGCTCAGCATAACGCCATCTTTATTTATCGAAATGATCTCCTTAATCGTTTAAAAAAAGACGACTTGATTGAATTATTCGAACTTGATAAATCAATGCAAGAAATTCAAGCAATTATTAGTGCAATTTATCCAACTGACGTTAAATTAGACATGTTAGTCGACTTTTTACATAAACGCTGGCAGCGTATAAGAGAAGCGGCTCCTGCTTTATGCTATCCTTATTGCCCTGATTTGCCGCTGACAAAATTTTGTTATGCGGTGGCAAAACTATTACATGCCACAAAACGCGGTAATAGCATTTATCAATTATTAATGCCTACGCTAAAAAATACAAAAGACCATATTCTTGACGAAGAGCGAGAACTAGATAACATCCCATTAGGAAAATTTATCTTAAATGAGACAGCGGAGAGAGCAATCCCTGTCAGCATCTTGTCTCGAT
>Ga0206892_1007_pt1 | contig 33220 bp, 28 predicted proteins | sample Alteio_BWOrgHeat_56_FD_153257 | JGI IMG/M metagenome (GOLD analysis project Ga0206892, IMG submission 153257) | Enriched cells from forest soil in Barre Woods Harvard Forest LTER site, Petersham, Massachusetts, United States - Alteio_BWOrgHeat_Nextera8 ... | reverse complement strand
GAAGATGTTGGGCAACATGTCCTTGATATTGACATCCATCTCCTCGACGCCTTGGTTGGAGATGATTTCAAACGAAGGAAAATTTCGCTCGCGCACGTCGATTTCCACGATGCGTTCGTCGAGCTTGCCTTCGCGCAATTGCTGGCGAAGTTTTTCTCGCGTGCGGCCCTGCGAGTCGCTGGGCGATGCGGTTGCGCCTTCAAGTACAAAGCCCGCAGGCGTCGCCTCCGCGGGACGAGGCGGAGTGGGCGGAGGCAGAAGAATATCCAGCAGACGTTCCTCGGCGTTGAGTTCTGCTTTGTCCGACACGTCTTCGAGTTTCTCTTCGCGCACCATCTCAATGGCAATCTCAACCAGGTCGCGAATCATGGACTCAACATCGCGCCCCACGTATCCGACTTCGGTAAATTTCGACGCTTCGACTTTAAGAAAGGGCGAGTTTGCAAGTTTTGCCAGCCGGCGGGCGATTTCAGTCTTGCCCACACCCGTGGGCCCAATCATGATGATGTTCTTAGGGATGACTTCTTCAGCGAGATCCGGCGGCAGCTTTTGCCGCCGCATGCGATTGCGCAGTGCGATCGCGACGGCGCGTTTGGCGTCTTTCTGTCCGACGACGTGCTTGTCCAGTTCAGCAACAATCTCACGCGGCGTGAGCTCGTCCAGCGCGATTTGTTCTTCGTCCACAGTTCCAGGTAGATAGATGGCCATAAGTCAGTTTCGGTAGTCGTTCGTCGCAGGCGGTTGGTCTGGGTAGTTAGGCTGACGACCAGCGGCCAATTACTCAGGACTAGAGTTCCTCAATCGTAACTTTATCGTTGGTGTAAATGCACATCGTCCCCGCAATCTTCATGGCCTCTTCCGCAATTTGGCGGGAAGTCAACTGGGTGTGCGTCACGAGTGCCTGAGCCGCCGCTTGCGCATAGGGGCCGCCGCTGCCGATAGCCGCGATTCCACCATCCGGTTCGATCACGTCGCCCTGACCGCTCAGCAGAAACGTCTGCTCCTTATCGGAAACCAGCAGCAACGCTTCGAGATGGCGCAAGAACTTGTCCGTCCGCCAATCCTTAGCCAGTTCCACCGCACCCCGGCCAATATTGCCATGATACTGCTCTAGTTTGGCTTCAAAGCGGCTGAAAAGTGAAAATGCGTCGGCAGTTGAACCCGCGAACCCGGCGAGAATCTTGTCTTGATATAAGCGGCGGATTTTCTTGGCGCTGTGTTTGATCACGCCCTCGCCGAGCGTAACTTGCCCATCTCCAGCCATGACCACATGACCGTCCCGGCGGACGCAGAGCACAGTCGTCGAACGTATCAATCGCTTTCTATTCATGAGCGTAATTCTTGATTATAACAGTGGCGATCGTCACCAGTCGTTACAGGCCACAATTCAGCAGAGGTGCCGTTTCGCTACAAGGATTGAACGCCTGCAATCTCAAACCCATTGCTACGTGACAACGTCTGCAACTCGTGCAGCGTCGACGCACGCCCGCACATCGTGGGTGCGAATGATATGCGCACCCTTCAGGATCAACGCGGTCTCGGCTGCAACGGTGCCGTAGAGCCGGTCTGCTAGCGGCGCGTCTTTGCCATTGCGCCCCAGCGCTCGCCCGAGGAAGGACTTTCGCGACACTCCCGCTAACAACGGATAGCGCAGTTCGTGGAACTCATCAAAGCGTTTCAGCAGCGGGTAGTTGTCTTCGTAGCTCTTTCCGAATCCGAACCCGGGATCGAGCACAATCCGCTCCCGCTTAATTTTTGCCAGCAACGCGAGATCAGTCCACTCCCGTAGCTCGCGTTTGACCAGAGTTACAAGGTCGGATACGGGCGGCAAAGACCGCCACTCTTCGGGACGTCCTCGCATGTGCATCAACACAGCCCCGCACTTCAACTCCGCCAGCGCCTTCGCCATCTGGCGATCCCAGCGAAACCCACTCACATCGTTCACAATTTCGGCTCCAGCCTCCACCGCCGCGCGCGCCACGTTTGCTTTGTAAGTATCGACCGAGATGCAGGCTTCGGGATGCTGCCGTTTCAGGGCAGTGATTACAGGGATCACCCGCTGCAGTTCATCCGTCTCGCCGACAGAAGAATTGTCCACCGCCCGATTGGGAGCGGAGTGCGCAGCTTCCTCAGAAGGCAGAACGCGGGCGCCGGGTCGGGTGGACTCACCACCAACGTCCAAGATGTCCGCCCCGTCCTGAAGCAACTGCAACCCGTGCTCGATGGCGCGATCAGGATCGTAATAACGCCCGCCATCCGAAAACGAATCCGGCGTCACGTTGATGACACCCATCACCAGCGTGCGCTTTCCCAGTTGCAGGCGCCGTGACCCCAAATTCCATTCGAACACTGGACGCATGCGCCCGATTCTAAACTGTGCGTGTCGAAATTGATTGTCGCCAAATGTAAAGTTGGATTGCGCTTCCAGGCCAACATTTCAAGAGGAGTTTTCAACAGGAGTTTTGACGGCAAAGTAATGTCGTTGCGTAATTGTCGCAACAAGTTGCAACTGTTGACCGCGTCCGAAGAAATCACGCCCCCAGCGCAGGATTTCGCTTGACTTTCTCTGGGGTGGAGTTAGGATTTCGTGCGCGGGCCGGATAAGTTTTTTGCGAATGCTACTGCAATATTTGGCCCAAGCACCCTTGCGGTAAAACTCTCAGGAGGAAATCTAGTGAAAAAGATGCTTTGCTTTGCGGCGCTGTGCGCAGCGCTGACGGTATTTGTGGGCTTGGCTGCAGCGCAAGAGGAATTCCCGCTTGCTCACCTTGGTGCGGTTGGCGGAAGCGCCCTTCATGGACCCGTTAAGGCTACTCCAGGCGCCCCAGCGTACTGCAAACCTTGCCTACTCTACGGTGGGGACTGGAACGACACCTCGACCGATTGGGTTATTTTCGCAAACGGCGATCTTCCGGCATTTGCTGGTCCGATCAACGTGTTCTCGCCCATCCCAGTTCCGACCGGCAAGACCTGGACTGTGACCGCTCTATTCTCTAACACCGGGTTTATCGGTATCAACAAGATGGACCCCGCCACACCCGAATGGTCCATCAACAAAGGCATCAAGGTTGGGAGCGGCGGCACTGTCGTGAAGAGCGGAAAGACCAAGGGCACGACTAAGGCAACCGGTCGAAGCGCTAACAGTGGCGCGGGTCCCGTTACCGAATATACCGTCATGGTAAAACTTCCCAAAGCGGTAGTTCTGAAGGCTGGCAAGTATTGGGAGTCCGTCACACCGCCTTGCACCAACACCAACGATTCCGCTTGTTCCGCTGCTCTGTTTTACGAGAGCGACACGTTTAACAACGCGGAAAAAGCTCGCGGAGCGCACTTCTTTGGCGTCGAGCCGAAGGGTTCGAACTTCCAAAACGGGGCAGCCGTCGGAATCAACTGGATCCAGATTAACGAGTCATACTGCAGCCAGAATGGTTATCCGACCATTGCTTGCGACTGGATGTCGGCGGGTGTGATCGGTACATCGAAATAATTGGTAATTTAACGAGCTAGTTGTGGTCTTGAAAACGGGAGAAACCCGAGAGTACTCGCGGGTTTCTCCCTAATTTTTTCTGGCGTCAGAGCTTTTTCCGCGTTCGATCTCAAGAGAACTGCCAATGCACTTTCTTGTCGATTGTGTCCGGGTTTTGTGGCGCTGAAACGGTACATCTAGAATGCCTTCGTTCGGCATCTGCGGGTGATGCGAGTTTTTTTGAGGGCTTCGCTGCCGCTTGGAGCGGACAATTGCTATGTTACATTTGTCTTTTGGGAGGATCGATCTCATGCATCGCGGTCTTGTTTTGGTATTAATTAATGTACTTTTGGCCGGCTCGCTCGCTGCCGGGCAAGAAACGCGATCGAGCGCTGGCGCTTCCAACAGCGATCCTTCGGCGTCGCCGCTCACCAGGACCGGTGTTGCACCCGATGATGTCGTCATCTCTATTGACGGTTTTTGCAATCATGACCTCTTAGTGGAGGGAACAATCGGAACGAAGTCGCAAAATACGACTTCAAAATCGGGCTCGGCTGAGGCGGGAAGCACAAGCGAATCTGCAGGAACGCCAAACGTCGCAGATACCAAAGGCGAAGAGTGCAAGACCGAAATCACTCGCGCACAATTTGAAAGACTGGCCGATGCTCTTGGCATTGGCGATGATGCTTCGAACAGGATCAGAGTTGCAGTACGCTACCCTGAAATCCTGCTCTATGCGCAGAAAGCGCGGGAGTTGGAAGTTCAAAAAGATGCAAGGTTCCAGGAGAAACTGAAGTACACCTATCTGCAACTCTTGTGGCAGGCCTTTGAGGAAGAACTGGCGCGTAAGGCTAACGCCATATCGGACGCGGAGGTCGAAAAACAATACCGCCAGCGCCCTGAAATGTTCGAGGAAGTGGACTTATTGCGGATATTTGTCCCAAATGAAAAAAAACATTCAGTGTTTCCCGCGTCTTCCGAAAAGGTCGACGCGCTCCACGCCAGCGATGCCGCCGCGATGAAGATCGAAGCGGAGCAGATTCGCAAGAAAGCGGTCGCAGGTGGGGATTTCGAAAAACTTGAGGCCGAAGTTTATAAGTTCGCGGGCTACGATTTGAGTGACGCACCGGATGTGGATTTAGGCATGACTTCCCGCGCAGAGATGCCCCGGGAATATACTCAAGCGGTTTTCGACTTGAAACCCGGGCAGGTTTCGGAGCTGGTTCCAGCCCCGCTAGGCTGGCACATCGTGAAGGTGCGCTCGCGGCACACAATCCCGTTGAACGAAGCCAAGCGTCTTCTGCAACGACTAAGACTGCAGGAAGCGCAGGATTCGGCGAAGAGTTCCATCAAGACAGATTTCAATAATGCTTACTTTAACACCCCGCATGGTATGGACAAGGCGAACGCAACTGGCGGAGGGGCCGACTAACGCGAACTCCGGCATACGCGCAAGTGGATAAAAGCCTCTGACACATCTTTCTTGGGGAAGTAATAGCAGCGAGACAGAGTGCCCGCCCCTCGAGGTCGTCTTGCTTACAATTAAAGACGGCGGATCAACCGGTGCGAAGACCAATTAATCGAACAGGCCAAAGGCGCTTTCCTGCCGTCCCCATTTCCTGCGCGCTGTTAATAATTGTCACGTTGGCTGTCTATAGTAAGGTTAGGAACAACTCTTTCGTTAGTTTAGACGACAGCATCTACATCACTCAGAATCAGCAAGTACAGGGCGGCATCAGCTGGAACACCTTTGTCTGGGCTCTGACTTCCACTCACTTGTCGGGCAACTGGCACCCCTTGACATGGCTTTCCCACGCGTTGGACTGCCAAATCTATGGGCTCAACCCTGTGGGTCATCACATCACGAATGTGCTTTTGCACTCGCTCAACGCAGTGATCTTATTCCTATTGTTGGCACGTGCGACCGGGGCGACAGGTCGTAGTTTACTGGTCGCTGCGCTATTCGCACTCCACCCCATCAATGTGGAATCAGTAGCCTGGGCTGCGGAACGAAAAAATGTCCTTAGCACTATGTTCTTCTTGCTCACGCTGGGTGCATATGGCTGGTATGCGCTAAGGCCGAACTTCAAACGCTACGGACTCGTCACTTTGCTTTTCGTTCTGGCACTTGCGTCGAAACCCATGGCGATCACTCTTCCTTTCGTGTTTCTCTTGCTTGACTTCTGGCCGCTGCAGAGAGTCACAGGCTGGAATTCGTCTCAAGATGCCGTGAAAAGAAGGAACGTGCGTAAAGGGCCAACCCAATCACAAATCATCAATGCAGGCATTTCGCTAAATCAGTTATCCTTTGGGAAATTAGTTCGCGAAAAATTGCCCTGGCTGCTGTTTTGCTTCGGCAGTGCAGTCGTCACGCTCATTGCACAAAAATCTTCCGGTGCTCTGGAAGCGACGGCCAGAATTCCTTTCGACATTCGGCTGGGAAATGCAGTCAACTCCTACGCTGGCTACCTTGTAAAAATATTCTGGCCCGTGCGACTTGCGGTGTATTATCCCTATCCCTCGAAAGGAGTGGATCCTTGGCGCGTCGGCCTGGCAGCGTTTCTTCTGATTGTCACCACCGCACTGGTGTGCAGACAAAGTCACAGACGCCGCTATTTGGCGAGTGGATGGTTCTGGTATCTCGGTACCGCTGTGCCTGTAATTGGTGTGATACAAGTCGGAAATCAGGCTATGGCCGATCGCTATGGATATGTACCGTTAATCGGCATCTTCGTAATGGTTGCGTGGGGGCTCTCCGAAGTGTTTGATCGAAGTGGGATTGGTGGCAATTTGCGGACCTGTGCTGCGGTCCTGGTTCTTGGCGCCTTATCATTTTTTACCTGGCAGCAGGTTGGGTATTGGCGTAGCGATTATGATCTTTGGAATCACGCCGTGAATGTGACTGAGGAGAATCCGCTGGCACAGGGAAACCTGGCTGGTGCGCTGAGACGACTCGGTCGCCAGGATGAAGCCTTGTCGCACTACCAAGCAGCCGTACGTCTAAGCCCTTTCGATCCAATTCGACATCAGAATCTGGCTGTCGATCTCGCTGAATTGGGACGATTGCAAGACGCGGTCACGGAATACACGACGGCAGTTACTCTCACCTCCAGTCGCGCAATTCAAGTGCGCACTTACGAGAGCTTGGCAACGATATACGGTTCGCTTGGGGACTATTCGAAGGTGGCCGAAAGTTATCAACATGCTTTACAGGTTGATCCCCAGCAGGGTTTTGGAATGCTTAGCCGGCTGTCCGGATATGTTGAGATGAACCCGACCGGTGAGGGATATTTGTCGCTCGGGTTGCTCCAGGAGCAGATTGGTAACATTCCCGAGGCCCGCGCTGCTTACCAACACGCGTTGCGACTGAATCCCACTCTCGACGCGGCGCGGGAATCACTGGATGCGCTGGGCGAAGCGGGAAATAAATGACTCATCTGGTGCGTCACTCGGGAATACAAAATTTGCATATTTAATGCAAGTGATTTCATTTTCAAACCCGCCGCGTTTGTCTGCGAGTGTATTTATGAACTCGCGAATGACTCTCAATCAAAATTAGCGAACAATTTCGTTGAATCGACAGTCCGCTTCATGATACTTTCCGCTCCCATCGGTTTTTGGGTTTGAGAGTGATGTGAGCAAAGTCCATAAAATAAACACAGGAGACGATCCAATGAAAGGGTTCATGAAACTGGTTTTGACATTGGCCTTGGTCGCGTTCTGCGCGGCTAGTACGTTTGCTGCCACTAAGTATGTCGTTACCAACGACGACAACCCGAACGGCAACACTGCCACTTTCTACACCGTCGGAGCGGGCGGCAAGCTGACCTTGAAAAAAACCGTTTCCACCGGCGGTACAGGATTGGGCGGCGGATATTTCGCCACCGCACGCGTTAACGTATCGCACAGCAAGACTCAGCCCTGCGTCTATGTTTCCAATGCAAGTTCCGATAACGTATCGGCAATCAATGAAGAGACCTTGAAGAATAATGGACCGTTCAAAGCGGGTCCCAACGACCACGGCACGGCAGGTGGCATAAGTGTGATTTCTACCGCGACCTACGTCTATGCCGGCTACAGCGGCACCACGGGAGGGGACGGTACGGGTACCATCGCAACCTTCAAGGAATTGGCCGGCTGCAAGCTAAAGTACGTGAAGTCGGTCGCCGCTCATGGCTTGGGCCAAGGGACGTTTGGCGTCGGGCAACCCACCGGCATGGGAGTCACTCCGGATGCCAAGACTTTAGTCGTCGGATACGATGACGGCTCCATTGAGTCTTTCAACATTTCCGCGGGCGTGCCTAAGCCGATTGGTAAGGCGGTGAATACAACCGGCCTCGCCGGCGGCAATTACGCTGGTAGCGTGGATATCACCAAGGACGGCAAATATGCGATCTTCGGAGATATCACGAGTACATCAGCCAGTGGGTCTATCGTTGAGGTAGGTCTGATCTCCACACTGAAGACTGGAAAGACCAAGGTCTATGGTCCCATTCAGACTGGCTTCAATTCGAACTTCATCACACTTAGCCCAGATGAGTCGTTACTTTACATCAGCAACAATCAAGGAGGAACCGTCACCGCCGCTCATTTCAGCACGGCTACTGGCGTCGTCTCGGCAACCAAGTCTTGCATGTCGGCAGTGTTGAACCAATTCGGAACCAACTGGTTTTACCTTGGTGGTCTCACCACCGAAAACACCCAGACCGGCGCCGGGACTGCAGTTTACGGGGCCGAGCTCGGTTTTCCGGGCAGCTCTGGAGTGTCAAGCGTGGGCCAGTTAAACGTGAAATACACGGCATCCGGGTGCAGCTTGACCGAAGCCACAACTTCACCCTATGCCAATCCCGGCTTTGCATTTTCGATTGGCTCGTTTCCTCCGCGCCCCTTCTAGCGACAGGAGCACGTAGGACGACGAAAATTGGGGCATGGGCCAGTCAGGCCGTGCCCTTCTTTTCGAGAGCCGATCCTAAGCGAATCGATTTCATGGTTTGTGGGAACCTAGCATAGTTCTAGGGCGAGAGGGGTGTTGGTCCGGCATCGGGCTTACACGAACACCCTCCCAACTGCTCATTGGAGCGCCAAATTGCTCCCATCTCATAGCGCATGACAAGTTCGTCATAGTCGTCCCAGACTTCAGCAATCTGACCGTCGTGAACTAGGAACATCAGCATCGCGATCGCCTGAATTTTCCGAGGCATGGCTTCGGGTGCGGCGGTGTTGGGAAACAGGCGCTCCTTGTAAGATCCACTGAATGTCAATCGCATCGCCACGTGATCCCCTTGCACGACTGTATCTTCGATCTTGAAATTGAGGTCTGGCATGGACTTGCGCCACGAACCAATGACTCTGGCCAGATTTCCAATGTCGAGAATCCCTCGTTTCCCATGGAACGTTATAAAGGCTGGGCGTGCGAACATTGTTTCGATCTGCCGGAGATCGCCACTATTCCACATTTCGACATACTTGCGCGGCATCGCATCCGCGCCCTGACGTTCTGAAGGCTGATTCTGCTGGAGCCCATTCGTCGGAGGGGAGGATGGATTGATACCGTTGTCTGCGTCCGACGGCCCAGCGGCAGGCTTCGGCGACGGCATAGGTTGGGCAGTGGCCGCTGAAGGAGGTTGCGCTCGGTCTTGCGACAACGCATAAGATTGCCAGAAGATCGTTGCTCCAAGAACCATAGCCGCCAAATTCGCGAATTTCATTGTTGAGTCCAACCTCATCCAAACTTAAGAATATCCCAACTACCCTTCATGATTTCAAGGTGGATTTTCTTTGAGTCAAATTGATTCGCTGAAGCCAATTTCTGCGAGATGGCGCAAAATATTCGAGGAGACAGCGTTGCATTGAAGAACCCACAACGCCGCAGACGCGACCGGAAACGGTCAGGACACATGCATCGAACTTGATCTTGGCCCGTCTACGCGGCAGCGGCGTGGTCGCCTTGGTTGCTGCCCGCGCCGGATAATGCTCGCAAGGCCAGCGGTGTCGCGAACATTGCCAGGGTGAAGAGTTGATCGCCAAGCAGCGCGTGGCGGAAGAATGGGAGGCCCAGAGCGTAACAGGTCATCAACCCGGCTAGATTCTTCGGATACATATTCCAGCAGGCCCACACTGCGAAGTTGCTCAGCAGGAAGAACGAGACGGAACTCGCCAGCGCCGCCCCGATCAAGCGAACTGGTTTTGCGTTGCCGCGCAGGTTTGTGCCTAGCCATAAGATGCCTGCATACCACACCCAGCTAACGAAGTGGTCCCAGGAAAAAGGGTATGCCCAGACCAGCTTGGTCAAAACTACATCTGAGGCGGCCAGCAGGACGAACGGAATCCAGAGCTGACGTCGCGATCCACGTGCGCCAAAAAACAACAACGCACCTGCCACAGGTGTAAACATCCAGGGATGGGGCAGGAAACGAACCGCAATCGCAAGCAGCACAAACAAATAAGCCAGCATGAATCACCTCAAGAAAGTCGAACCACGATTGTGGCGTGTACGGGCGGCGGCGTCAAGTCAAAGCATTGTCACGGGAGGTGGTTCCCGCAGATGGTGAGGACTAATCGGACGCTGGTTTGCGATCTCGTCCGCTGCCGAATCCCTCGTCGACCACTTTCAAATCGCGATCCAGTTTGACGAACGCCGAAAGAACACTGCGGTTTGTCCGCCCCGGCTGTTGAAACCGCAAGTCTCGGAAGCGAACGATATAACCCGACTCGACAGGCTCAGTCTCGGTGATCGGATACTGCGCCCAGTCGAGAAACACACGTCCCAAGTATGAGCGCTTCGCCGCCAGGGTGACCGGAGTCTCTTCCGGTTTGTAAATCACTTGCATTTCGCCTTCGGGATCGGTTTCGGGAGTCGCCGAATCTACCATCGTCGCCGCGAAGAAGTTCTGGGTCTCTACAACTCCCACCCAGCGCAGCGGTGTCCACCACAGCGGGAATGCCGAGGCACGAACCGGGTCGGCATTCTGGTAAGTACGAGCCTCGAGCGCATTGATCGCGCGGCGGTGTTCGTAGTCCCGCACGCCCCACAACGCCACCACGCCTAGCAACGCCAGAGTTGCACCCCATCGCCCTGCCGGCACCTTGCGGCGCACTCCAATTTCACGATCGACAAACGAGAACAAAGACGGCAACACCAACCCCGCGGTCAGCAGAAGCAGCATGATGGGTTCGACAATGAATACGATGTCCCAGGAGTACCACTTCTCGAAGAATGGCCAGAAGGGGCGCACGCCATAATTGTTGGTGAAGTCGAGCAAAATATGGCTCAGACCCGCGAGATAGGCGAATAGGAATAGCAATCCCCAGCGCGGCGGAAGCTTGGGGTCTTTGAGCTTGCGTCCGCGCAGCCGCCAGATCAAGTAAATGAGGCCGACGACTAGAGCCGACGTCAGGATGAGACCCAGGAATGAATGGGTGAATCCGCGATGGTGGGCAAATCCAAAGACGCGCCCTTTCACCTCGCCCAACACGTCGACATCCGGCGCTTCCGCCGCCAGCGTGACCGTGGCTGTCGCCAGCGCAGTTTTGCGGTTCAATCCGGCTCGTCCGATGCAGGCGCCGGTCAGAAAATGTGTAATTGGTTCCAAGTTTGATAGGGCCGTGATCCTGAGCAGAAAGAATACATGACTCTCGCGCTGCAGCACGCCGAAGCAAGTTAGATGTAGATATTACTGCCCTCGATGCGGAACTTCGTCTCACTGTCCGCTCTGTGATCCTGTGTGAGAATAATCGACGAAATAGGGGTTACTCATCACTCAATTGCGCGGCGGGCGCAGGCAAGATATCCTGCGATGCGAAGCTTGAGCCCCCGAACCCATGGCCAATCTCTTTGAGCTACCCCGATACATAGCAGTAGAAGGTCCGATACGCGTCGGCAAGAGCACACTGGCGCGGGTTCTGGCGGATCGCTTGAACGCGCAGCGCGTGATGGAGGGCGAGGACAACGCATTTCTGCGAGCCTTTTACGAGGGCGAACGCGGGGCAGGATTTCAGGCGCAGTTTGCGTTCCTAATTCGACGCTTCGAGCAACTACGAGGGCTCGACCTGGGACCGCGATCGCAGAAAACCGTGGTCACAGATTTTATTTTCGAGAAGGACAAACTGTTCGCCTGCCTGAACCTGACCGACCAAGAACTTGATACTTACAATCGCTATTACAATTATTTCCGCGAGCAGTTACCCACGCCCGACCTGGTGATTTATCTCCAAGCCACCCCCGATGTGCTGAAAAAGCGGCTGAAGAAAAAGAATGCGCCCGGAGAGAAGGCGATTAACGAAGAGTATCTGGAAGAAGTGATCAAGGCTTACGAGCACTTTTTCTTTCACTACACGTCCTCCGACCTGCTGATCGTGAACACCTCGGAGATTGACTTCGTGGAGCGCAACGAAGACTTGCAAGCGCTGCTAAGAAAAGTCTCCGCGCCGATCAAGGGGACGCAGTATTTCTTACCGCTGGGAAACCAGGAAGCCGCCAGCGCCTAACTCAGGTGGGGACAGCCGCACTCGGCGGCCCGTCGAGCCGACTCTCAGACTACCGTCAGGGATTGATCAGTGAGTTTGGTGCTCCAAGTTGGGTAGATTACGAAAACCACACAAAGTCGCACAAAATAAAAGCCTTCCGTGACATTGGGGGCGTAAGCCCCAACGACTCTCGACCTACGACAGCCTTTAGGCCTACAATAACTCCAGCAGCATCCAAGATGGGTACGGGCTCTATCCGCCGAGGCGGAGGGGCACTGGAGGACATCGTGAGTCTTGTATCAAATGGCGAACTCCGCCAAAAAATTACCGTCGCTTCCCTTCGCGAAAAGAAACTTCAACATCAACCTATCACCTGCCTGACTGCGTACGACTACGCCAGCGCACGTTTGGTCGATGAAGCTGATATCGACATTGTGCTGGTCGGCGATTCGCTGGCCATGACCATGCTCGGCTATCCGGATACGCTTTCCGTTACGGTGGACGAAATGCTTCATCACACCAAGGCGGTACGACGAGGCGTAAAACATGCGTTGCTCGTCGCCGATATGCCTTACGGTTCCTATCATCTCGGCACGGACGATGCCGTGCGCAACGCAGCGCGTTTCATGAAAGAAGCCGGCGTGGAAGCGGTGAAAATCGAAGGCGGCGAAAAACGCGCAGACCTGATTCGCCGTGTGATTGACGCCGAGATTCCCGTGGCTGGGCACATCGGCCTGACTCCGCAGTCGGTCAATGTGATGGGCGGATACAAGGTTCAGGGCAAGTCGCTGGCGGCGATCGAGCAACTCATGCGCGACGCTTTAGCGCTGGATCGAGCGGGAGTTTGTTTTATCGTGCTCGAGGGCATGCCGCGCGAGGTAGCTTCTCTGATCACGGCGGAAGTTGCGGCTCCGACCATCGGCATTGGCGCGGGACCCGATTGCAGCGGCCAAGTGCTGGTGTTCCACGACATTCTGAATCTAACCTTTGCCCCGCCCGCCAAGTTCGTCCGTCGCTATGGAGACGCGGCCGCGCTCATCGCCGATGCGGTGCACGCCTTCCGCGACGATGTTGTTGCCCAACAGTATCCCTCGGACGGCGAGTCCTACCATTTGCCCAAAGAAACTCAGCAGGGGCTGGAAACTGTGCTGGAACGCAAACGGGGGATGCGGCGATAATCACTGGTGTGATGAGATACCTGGTTCTCAACTTTCTGGTGATGAGCATCGCTGTGCTAGCCGGCTGCGCGAAACCTCCGCGATCCCCGGAGGAAATGGCAACTGCAAGCCCCGAGACACGGCTTGGGCAAATTCCGCTTGCTGACTCGCAAAAATACTCCAGCATGCGGGACATGAAGGCCTGGCGAAATCCCTACTTGATCGTTAAGACGGACGGCGTCGCGCTGCTGGACGCGACCAATAACGAACAACAGAATGTAAATCCCGACAAGTTGCTTGACGCACTCGCTAACTTGTCCGCGTCCTCGTGGCCCTACGGTCGCGTCGTCGCAATACAGGAGGTCGCTACCACCGGTTCCGAGGACGATAAAGCCAAGTTGCGGAAGAACCGGGCGCTGGTTGCGGGCGCGCTCGAAAGCGCGAAGGTGCTCATCAATTGGGTGCCGTCATCGTGAAAGTCCGGCGTTGCGTAAGCAGGGCCGCTGTTCCCGGTGGCCGTCCTGCGAGCGGCCTCGCTCCCAGCCGCGTGCAGAATTATTTTCGAAACCGCCTGCGGGATACCGGCGCTCTCCGAACTTAATGAAGAGTCTTCAAACCATCGCCGATATGCGTACGGCTTCGCGCGCCGCCCGCCGGGAAGGGAAGCGATTGGGTTTTGTCCCTACCATGGGCGCGCTCCACGAAGGCCATCTTTCCCTGGTGCGGGCTGCCAGGGCGCAATGCGATGTGGTAGCAGTCTCCATATTTGTAAATCCGCTGCAATTCGGGCCGCAAGAAGATCTGGCGAAATATCCGCGTCCCTTCGAGCGCGATTCTGAACTCCTGAAAAAAGAAGGCGTGGATTTTCTCTTCGCGCCGGCCCCGGAAGAAATGTATCCCGGAGGCGCAGTCACCTATGTCACCGTCGAAAGCCTGAGCGATAAGTTATGCGGCAGGTCGCGGCCCGGCCACTTCCGCGGCGTGACTACGGTCGTGGCAAAGCTATTTCACATCGTGGAACCGGACTCAGCTTTCTTTGGCCAAAAAGATGCCGCCCAGGCTGCCATCATCCGCCGCATGGTCCGCGACCTGAATATGCCAGTCGAGATTGCCGTGCGCCCGATCGTGCGCGAGCCCGATGGCTTAGCCATGAGTTCTCGCAATGCGTACTTAAAACCAGACGAGCGCAAGTCCGCGCTGATCTTGCACCGCGCATTGACCGAAGTGAAGAATCAATTCGACCAAGGCCAGCGGCGTGGCGCCGCTTTGATCGAATCAGGGAAACAAGTGTTGGCGCAGGAGCCTGCCGTTCGCCTGGACTACCTCGAAATCGTAGATCCGGACACCCTCGATCCCACTGAAGTGATCACGCGCCCGGCTCTGGTCGCCGTGGCTGGATTCGCAGGAACCACCCGCTTGATCGACAATACCTTGCTTTAGCAGCAAATGAGCAGGCTTCTTAGATTTGTTGCGATACCATACGAGTAGAGGGAACGAGCACGATGCCGACTGACGATCCCCACTATGATGTCGCTATTTCTTTCTTGTCCAAAGATGAAACGACTGCGAACGCGCTCTACCAAAAGCTCAGGGAAGGACTGCAAGTATTCTTCTATCCCCGAAACCAAGAAGAGCTAGCCGGGACCGACGGGCTAGAGTCGATGCGTAAGCCCTTTTTTGATGACTCTCGCGTTATGGTGGTTCTTTATCGAGAAATGTGGGGTAAGACGCCGTGGACGCGAGTGGAAGAGGCTGCGATTAAGGACGGCTGCCTTGAGCATGGGTGGCGTCGTCTTTTGTTCGTCAATCTGGAGTCAACAGATACTTTCCCACTTTGGCTCCCCCATACTCACATTCGCCTGAATTATGCTGATTTCGGTTTGGATCAGGCAGTTGGAGCCATCAAAGCTCGCGTCCAGGAGCACGGCGGGCAATATCTTCCGCTTACCCCCCTGAAGCAAGCGGAAATACTAAAGGCTGACCAGCAGTTTCGATCTGACAAATTACGAATGAACTCCTCTCAAGAGGGAATACAGGGCGTACTTAACAGCGTAGCTGAATTGTTCCGTCAGGTTGACAAGCACTGTGGAGAAATCAACGAAAAAGGCTCCCTGCTGGAAATCAAGTGCAGCCAGTCTTTCCAAGACCATAAATCCTGCTCCATGACGGACGGTCATGTCGGATTGACGATCCATTGGAGTCAGCGATTCTCGAACACGCTTGATCGCGCCTCGCTTATTGTTCATGAGTACAACGGAGGACTAATTCCCCGGGAGGAACTCGGGCAGCGTATGCAACTAATCCCGCCGGAAAAACTCACCGAATTGAAGTATGTACCGGATTTATCGCGAGCCCGCGAATATGTATGGAAGCAGGAAGGTAAGAATGAGGTTCTGTCGTCGCCCGCCCTGGCGGAGCAATTGCTTATTCGATTTATGAAATTAGCAGACCGCTATGATCGTGGTGAGCTGAAGAACCGACTGTTCGACTAAAAGACGAAGATCAGCGAAACAGGTTTCCATTTTTGTCTGGTCTAAAATGCAGGCCTCTGTCCTCTAAACTCACTGTCGATGACCCATCCACAAGCGGTTGTCATTTCAGTAGCGGGACAATGAACGCATGCCAAGCCTCGAATATGCCGAACGCCACCAGAAACATCAGGCAGAGTGTCCCGGCGATCTCGCCTGCTGCTATCCGAACATTGGTTAAAATCTCTAAGAATTGCTTCATGTTCAATCCCTTCGCCCGATCTCAGGGCCTCCGTACTTGTCACCCTACACAGAAAAGCGTTGTGAATGCGAAGTGAGCCCTTCGGAAAACGAGTCAAGAATAGAATTTTCCCGGCTAAACACTTGAGTAGGAAATCTGGCAACTTGTCTCTTGCTTGTACGGTGTTTCCGCGGTTTCTAGATCCACAGGGCACTGCCACACTTTGCAGCATGCCCGCAAAGTATCAGCGAAGCTAGAGCGAAACTGGTGTTTCTGTGCAGAAACTGTGGAGGACAACACTTCTTTGTGGAAAGCGCATGGAAAACCATTTCACAAGGTTCTTCATACAATTAATCGCGATGCTGGCGTCAATCGAAGAGCCAAATTTTGGTTACACAGCGGTTACACTGAAGACGCTTTAAAGTGCAAAATGCGTGAAAGGTGCAGGAAATATGTTAGCGCTAACGGGAATCGAACGGCTTTCCGATTGGTCGCTCGCTCTTTGGGGAAAGAAAATTCTCATCTTCAAACACGCATTCGTACAGTTAAAGAGGGTGTCGGAAGGATTTGGTAGCGGTAGTGGGATTCGAACCCACGGTCTTCGCCTTGAGAGGGCGACGTCCTAGGCCACTAGACGATACCGCCACAGCCTCTGTTCACTTTACACTAAAATTTACACAATCTTTGCTCTGGAAATCATGAGGCGCGCCACAAAATTTCTTGCAACATTCTGATAGGCCGCCGGTTATAGCAAAATCACGAGGCGCATCCTAACTCCTAGACGATAGCGCCGCCGGGATGAGGTTGATTATAACAAGCTTGGACTGGCCGGTCCCCTGAAGGGAATTGCAAATTGTCGGGCTTGCATTTTTCTATTTTCCGCTTGACAGACCCTGCCTTGTAGACGGAATATCAATAGCGAATAAAAAGCGAAAACGCTAAAAACTTCACCCCTGCTTGAAGCCCTGGCGTTCTCTGCAACCTTGAGGTCTTCATGTCGTCTTTACCGGTGGTTTCCCCAGCGGCCGGGGGCTGTCCCGTTGGCTTTGCGGCTGCAAAGTTGCCCCGGCTGATTTTTGAACGATTGGGCGCAATGCCCAAGTTGGCGGGAGTGACTCCAGCATCGCGCCTGGAAGCGCGGCCAACGCCGGAGATGGTCTCGAGCGGAGTGGGCGCGATTGATGCGCTTACTGGAGGATTTCCCCGCGGCTGCCTGACTGAAGTTTACGGACCGGCTTCGTCCGGGCGCACCAGTGTGTTGCTGGCCGCCCTGGCGGCAGCCACACGGCGGGAGGAAGTATGTGCTCTGGTGGATGTGAGTGATGCTTTGAATCCATTATCGGCGGCGGCTGCGGGAATCGATTTTGGAAGATTGCTTTGGGTGCGGTGCGGGTTGCGTTTGCAAAAACCGGGTTCACCACAGAGACACAGAGGCACAGAGAAAATCAAAAATAACAAGAATCTAGAAAACTCCCGGATAGAAAAACCGGTCGAGCAGGCTTTGCGGGTTACGGATTTGCTTTTGCAAAGCGGCGGCTTTGGGATGGTGGCGATCGATCTTGGCGATACTCCGGTGATTGCGGCCCGCCGTATTCCGCTGACCTCGTGGTTCCGCTTTCAACGGTCAGTGGAGCACACATCGACGGTGCTGTTCGTCATCAGCCAGGTGCCATATGCGCAGACCTGTGCGTCGCTTTTGCTGAGAGTTTCAGGGACGAAGTTATCGGCTTTCAGCGGTCAGCTTTCCGAAAAAACTTATCCGGCTCACGCCCAGCTTCTGGATGGAATTCAAGTGCAAGGAGAACTATTGCGATCCCGGCTTGAACGCAAACCAGCCAGATCGGTCACGACTGCATTTGCCACAAATCTGCAAGCCGGATAGTTCGTTGTTCCAGAAAAAGCCGGGACGCCAGAGCAATAAGCTGAGAGCTGACGGCTGAATGCTGACGGCTGATTTTATGCCCTTTGCCTGCATCTTCGTTCCTGATTTTCCCGTGGAGGCGCTGTTGCGTGCCGAACCGGAGTTGCGCTCGCGGCCTCTGGCTGTGCTGGAAGGCAAAGCTCCACTACAGAAAGTTTTTGCCGTGAATGAAAAAGCGCGACGCGCTGGAGTGGCTCAGGAGATGAGCAAGTTGCAGATAGAAGCGTGTTCGGGATTGGAGTTGCGGGCCCGCTCTCTGGCACAAGAATTGTCTGCCCATGCTGCGCTGTTGGATTGCGCGCAGTCGTTTTCACCGCGTGTCGAAGATGCCGGTTACGACACGATTATTTTGGATCTAGCCGGATTGGAGCCGCTTTTCGGACCTCTGCCTAAAATTGCGCACGCTTTGGCGCGTCGTGCTTCTGCTTTTGGACTCGAGGCATGCGTGGCAGTTGCTGCCAATCCAGATACAGCCGCTCTGGCTGCGCGTGGGTTTTCTGGCGTCACCGTAATTTCTCAGGGGAAAGAAGTGGAGGAGTTGGGGAGTTTGCCCGTGGAAGTTTTATTTTCGAACTCAGCGGACGATCGGGATGCAGCGCAACTCTTGCAGACTTTCAACCGCTGGGGAATTCGTAAGCTACGCGATCTGGCTGCATTGCCAGAGATCGCATTGAGCGAGCGCCTGGGGCAGGCGGGAGTCCGTTTGCAAAACTTGGCGCGTGGGAAAACGTCGCGCACCCTGGTTCCAGTCGATGCGCCGATGATTTTCGAGGAAGTGATCGAACTGGATTATCCCCTGGTGCTGCTGGAGCCGTTGGCATTTCTGCTGGGACGATTGTTGGAGCAGGTGTGCGCTCGTTTGGAGGCACGCGCTTTGGCAACGCAAGAACTGCGGCTGAGTTTAGAACTGGAGAACGGATGTCATGATGAAGAAGCTTCAGTGAGTTCTGGAGAGACGGGCCCATCGACAAGCTCAGTGCAGGCTTTCTCCGGTTCGCATGCTCGTCGGAGTTTTCAGCGTACTCTTTGTCTTCCCGTTCCCCTGCTCGACCCGCGGACTTTTCTCAAGCTGTTGCAATTGGATTTGAATGCGCATCCTCCGGGCGCTCCCATCGTCAAGATTCACCTGTCTGCAGAACCGGTACGCCCACGGCCTGGGCAGAGCGGGCTTTTTCTTCCGCCATCGCCGGAGCCGGAAAAACTCGAGCTGACGCTGGCCAGAATTGCTGGAATTGTGGGCGAAGACAAAGTGGGGTCGCTGGAACTGCTGGACACGCATCATCCGGGAGGATTCCGCATGCAGCACTTCGCGCCTCGCGAAACATTATTACCCCACCGGCGCCCTTCGAGAAATTTAGGCGCGAGCATTTCTTCCGCAAGTGCCGGGCAGGTTCTCGCTGGCGTGAGCATGGCCTCAAGTCGCGGTACGGGCGAGGATTCCCGCGCTTACGTGGAAGGCCTGGTGACTGCGCTGCGCATCTTCCGTCCGGCAATCAATGTTGTGGTCACCCTGCAAGGCGGCAAGCCAGCAGGCATCACTTGCACCGAGCGCAAAGAACTGGCAGGAGAAATTCTTTGGGCTGCAGGGCCCTGGCGCTCCTCCGGCGACTGGTGGGGACAAGAGGCTTGGGCGCGCGATGAGTGGGACATCGCGGTGCGGCTAGAAATCACCATTGCCTTATACCGTTTGGTGCGCGATCTGCTTGGTGGGCGATGGTTCGTGGAAGGAACATATGATTAGTTTTGCAGCGCTAAGCATTCAGCCATGGGACGTCGTGATTTTGCTGACGGTTGAATGCTGATTGCTGACTGCTGTCATGTACATCGAGCTTCACTCCCGCTCTGCTTTCAGTTTTCTCGAAGGCGCTTCTCTGCCTGAAAACCTGGTCGCAGCCTGCGCCAAGCTGGGCATGCCTGCGATGGCCTTACTTGATCGCGACGGCGTTTATGGCTCTCCGCGTTTTCACATGGCGGCGAAAAAAGCCGGGATCAAGGCGCACATTGGGGCAGAAGTCAATTGCGAATATTTCTCAAATGTAGGCGCGAACGTCCACGCTCGTGCAGCAACTGGAGACAATGCCCGCAGCAGCACGGGCGAGGCCGCCCGCGCCTACATTGTTAGTTTTGAATTCCGGCTTCCACTTCTCGTTTCTTCCCGGGTTGGCTATCAAAATCTCTGCCGCCTGATTACGAAGATGAAGCTGCGTTCCGCGAAAGGCGAAGGCGCGGTGCGGGAAGAGGAACTGCAAGAACACGCCACAGGATTGATTTGCCTTACTGGCGGAGACGATGGGCTACTGGCAATCGCACTTGCTCATGGTGGCATGGACGAGGCGCGCAGTTGCATCGAGCGATTAATTAATATTTTTGGTAGAGAAAATGTTTATGTTGAGTTGCAGCGGCACTTTCATCGTGAGCAGGAATTTCGCAATCGTGCCGCCATCGAAATTGCCCGTTCGCTTCAGCTTCCGCTGCTGGCAACCAATGGAGTTTGCTATGCCGGTGTTCGCGATCGCGAACTGAGCGACGTTTTCACCGCCATCCGTCACCATCGCACGCTGGCCACAGCGGGACGTCTTTTAACCCGCAACTCTGAGCGCCATCTGAAATCGCCGCAAGAGATGCTATCACTCTTCGCAGACCTGCCTGAGGCCATCGCCAACACGCGGGAACTTTCTTCCCGGCTCTTTTTCACATTCAAAGATCTGGGATATGAATTTCCTAGATATCCCGTTCCCGACGGCGAAACCATGATGTCGTTTCTGCGGGAGCGCACCCGGGCAGGCTTTCAACAACGCTATGGCCGAGCCAAGGAGGAACTGCAAAATCGCGCACAGCGCCAGATCGAGCGCGAATTGACTTTGATCGAAAAGCTCAAGCTCGCCGGTTACTTTCTGATTGTCTGGGACCTGGTTCGCTTCTGCCGCGAACAAAATATTCTGGTGCAGGGCCGCGGCTCCGCAGCCAATAGTGCGGTTTGTTATTCGCTCGGCATAACGGCTGTGGATCCCGTAGGCATGGAATTACTTTTCGAGCGCTTTCTTTCGGAAGAACGTGGCGAATGGCCGGATATCGATCTCGACCTTCCCAGCGGCGATCAGCGCGAGCTCGTGATCCAGTATTTGTACAAACGCTACGGCGAGCGTGGCGCCGCTATGACAGCCAATGTCATCACCTATCGCAGCCGCATGGCTTCGCGCGAAATGGGAAAAACTCTGGGCTTTGATCCGGAGACTCTCGACAAAGTTTCGGCTGCTGTTTCCACCTGGGAATATCGCGACGCCAACGATGCGCTTGATCACCGATTCCGTGACGCCGGGCTGGATTTGAATCATCCTCGCCTGCGAAAGTATTTCGAGTTGTGTATTGCGGTGCAGGATTTGCCGCGCCATCTTGGCCAGCATTCCGGTGGCATGGTGATTTGCCAGGGGCAGCTCGATTCCATCGTGCCACTTGAACCGGCGTCCATGCCAGGCCGCGTCGTGGTGCAGTGGGATAAAGAAGATTGCGCGGACCTGGGCATCATTAAAGTGGACTTGCTTGGCTTGGGCATGATGGCGGTGCTGGAAGATTCGCTGCAACTCATTCGGAGCCACTATCGCGAAGAAGTCGATCTCGCACATTTGCCGGCCGATGATCCGACGGTGTATTCGACTTTGCAGAAAGCCGACACCATTGGCATGTTCCAGATCGAGAGTCGGGCGCAGATGTCGTGCCTGCCGCGCCTGCGTCCAAAATGTTTTTATGACATCGTGGTGCAAGTCGCCATCATCCGCCCCGGACCGATTGTGGGCAAAATGGTGAACCCTTATTTGCGGCGGCGCATGGGGCGCGAGGTAGTGAACCATTTGCATCCTTCACTCGAGCCTGTGCTGGCGCGCACTCTGGGCGTGCCGCTGTTTCAGGAGCAGTTGCTGCGCATTGCAATGGTCGCCGCCAATTTCACCGGAGGCGAGGCCGAAGAACTACGTCGCGCTATGGGATTCAAACGCTCGCGCGCCCGCATGAAAGAAATTGAAGACCGGCTTCGCGCGGGCATGGTACAGAACGGTATTTCGAAGGAGTCGCAAGAACAAATTGTGCTTTCGATTTCTTCATTCGCGCTGTATGGATTTCCCGAGTCTCATGCTGCCAGCTTTGCGCTCATCGCTTATGCCAGCGCGTTTTTGAAGTGCCACTACCTCGCAGCGTTTACGGCTGCGCTGTTGAACAATCAGCCCATGGGTTTTTATCGTCCGGCAACGATTGTGAAAGACGCGCAACGGCACGGGTTGAAGGTGTTGCCGATCGATGTGACGAAGTCGGAGTGGGGATGCACGCTTGAGCACTCAGCACTCGGCACTCAGCAATCAGCCAATCCTCGAGAACATGTAACTTTGCGTCTGGGTCTGCGCTACGCTCGCGGATTGCGGGAAGAAGCGGGGCAGGCAATTGTCCGGGAATGCAATCTCGCTGCTTTCGTTTCGATTCGAGACCTCATCCATCGTGTGCCTGCACTGCGAAAAGATGAATTGAATACTTTGGCAGAAATTGGGGCGTTGAATTCCATCGCGAATTCACCACAGAGACACAGAGACACAGAGGAAACAAAGAAAATCGATAAAGTCTTCTACGTGCCTGAGCCTGCCCCGAGCTCCGCCGAAAGGTGTCTCCGTGGTGATTTCGTTTTTCATCGTCGCGATGCGCTCTGGCAAGTCGAACGCGGCGTGCGTCATGCTGGTCCGCTGCTCGACGAGTTGGCCGAGGCCGACGCGAAATCCCCGCTGCATCCTATGAATCCGGAAGAGCGCCTGGTCGCGGATTTCCACGGCACAGGTATGACTGTTGGACCGCATCCCATGGCCTATCACCGTGAACGAATGGAGGCACTAGGAGTCCGCAAGGCGAGCGACTTGAGTGATATTCCTGATGGACAAAACTTGCGGATCGGAGGTTGCGTCATTTGCCGTCAACGTCCTGGCACTGCCAAGGGATTTGTTTTTCTCAGTATTGAGGACGAGACCGGTGTGGCCAATGCGATTGTCACGCCCGATTTATTTCAGAAAAACCGGCTGCTGCTGAGTTCCGCACAATTTTTAATGGTGGAGGGAGTGCTGCAGAATCAAGACAATGTCATCTCGGTAAAAGCTCGGCATGTGATGCCGTTGTCTATCACGTGCGCGGAGACTTCCTCGCATGATTTCTACTAAGTCTTTCCTGAAGCGCTATTTCCAAGAATGCTCTGGAAACAAACTCCAGAGTGCTACAGCGCGATAAATCCGAGGGCCGCGAGCATCGGAAACAACAAGGCGTACGAAACGCGACGGTTTGGATCCGCTAGCGCACTATTTCACAGCCCTTCGTTCGGAAAGTTTGTTGCAGGCAGATTAATTTCTTCCAGCTTTACACAAATTTACGACAAACCGGTTTATGATGAAGTTACACCTCATACACACATTTTTGCCCATTTTGGCGTCGGCCAATGTGTATCTGGCTACTCATAAATTCAGTTCATTCATATGAACTTATCAGTGAAGGAGTAACAATCATGGCAAAAGCAAAAACTCCCACCGCAAGCAAATCAACCAACAAACAAGTCATCACCATGCCGGATGCCGGTTCCACTCTCCAGGTGAAAAAGAATTCTTCTTCGGCCACCGTCGCTCCCATTGATTTGGAGTCGAAAATCCGCCAGCGCGCGTATGAACTTTATGTTGAGCGCGGCAACACCCCTGGACACGAGAACGAGGACTGGCTCCAGGCCGAGCGCGAGGTTCTGGCCCGCGTAAATCAGCAGCAGACCGCATAGCTTTGAACCGCACATTCCCCTGGGGAAGGCTGCACAAACTAGCGGCTTTCCCTGGCTTTGCGGTTGCCTCCCGGCTTAGTTTCTGAAAAACTATCCCCAGAGTCCCCCATGTCCCAAATAGGCAGTTTTGCGCTTCTCCTCGCGTTGGCGCTGAGTGCTTACTCAATGCTGGCGGGAATCGCGGCGCTTGTCCGCAAAGGACCGGGGCCGGAACGTCTCGGAGAAACTGCGCGCCGCGCCGGCATTGCCAGTTTCGCAGTCGTCTTTCTCGCGGCGCTGGTCTTGGTTGTGGCCGCTTTCCAGAATGATTTCTCCATCGCTTACATTTTTCATCACAGCAATCGCGACTTGCCCGCGCCCTACAAGTTCGCCACGCTGTGGTCCGGGCAGGAAGGGTCGTTGCTGTTCTGGTCGCTGCTGCTGTCTGCCTACGGGTTGGTTCTGAGGCTGCGCTACAAAACTGACACACGCCTCTTTGCCCATGCATCGGTCATCATCGCCGCGGTGCAAGTCTTTTTTCTGCTGCTGCTGAACTTTGCGGCGAATCCTTTTGGCATCATGCAAGGTTCACTCCCGCCCGACGGCAACGGCCTGAACCCGCTCCTGCAGTACCCCGAGATGGTGATTCATCCGCCCATGCTGTATCTCGGCTACGTGGGATTCACGGTGCCATTTGCCTTTGCTCTGGCTGCACTGATCATGCGCTATCCCGGCGAAAAATGGATCCAAATTACCCGCCGCTGGACCATGGTGACTTGGGGGTTTCTAACCTGTGGTGTGTTTCTCGGTGCGCATTGGGCCTACTCAGTGCTCGGTTGGGGCGGGTATTGGGGATGGGACCCGGTGGAAAACGCTTCGTTGATGCCGTGGTTGACGGGTACGGCCTTCCTGCACTCCGTCATGATGCAGGAAAAGCGCGGCATGCTGAAGACGTGGAACATGTGGCTGATTTTTTCCACCTTCATGCTGTCGATCTTCGGAACATTCTTGACGCGTAGCGGCGTGGTCAGTTCGGTGCATGCGTTTGCGCAGTCCTCCATTGGCGACTGGTTTGTGGGGTTTCTCGCCATTATCTTTGCGACCTGCCTCTTCTTTTATATTAAGAACCGCTCACACCTGCGCAGCGAGCACAAACTGGAGTCGCTGGTCTCGCGCGAATCCAGTTTCCTGTTCAACAATCTGTTGCTGCTCGTCGCATGCTTCACCGTGCTTTGGGGAACGCTCTTTCCGGTGCTCTCCGAATGGGTGCAAGGGACGAAAGTCACCGTCGGCCCACCATTTTTCAATCGTGTAAATATCCCGGTCGCGTTGCTATTGCTGCTGCTGACCGCGCTGGGCCCATTGCTCGCGTGGCGCAAGACATCGCTTGAAAGCTTAAGGCGCAATTTCTTATGGCCAGCGCTCGGCGCTTTAGTGACGGGGGTTTTGCTCATTGCATTCGGCCTCCGTCCCTGGATCGACCAGACGTATTTTTATTCGCTGATGACCATCATGCTTTCAGCTTTGGTGGCTTTCACGGTGATCTCAGAGTTCGTGCGGGGCGGGCGCGTGATTGGACGGCATACCGGCCAGAATCTTGTGGCCTCCATGGTGCAACTCGCTCATCGCAATACGCGCCGGTACGGAGGCTACATCGTTCACTTCGGCGTGATCGTCATCATGATCGGATTCGCGGGCTCTGCGTTCAATCAGGACAAAGAACAGGAGATGGGCTTCGGCGACAAGCTGGCGATTGGACCGTACACCCTGGTCTGCCAGTCCTATACGCAGGATGACAACCCGAATTACGGAAGCGAGTGGGCGGTCATGAATGTTTTCAAAGGTGGAAAACAGATCGCCACACTCAATCCCGAACGCCGTTTCTACAAAGCCAGCCAGCAGACTTCGACCATGGTCGCCAACCGCTCCACGCCGCAAGAAGATCTGTATGTGGTGTACGAAGGTCAAAACCTGACCACAGGGCGACCGATTATCAAGGTTCACTTGAATCCTCTGGTGATGTGGATTTGGATTGGTGTCTGGATCATCATCGCGGGCACGGCAGTCGCGTTGATTCCTAATGCAGCCCCGGTGCGCGTGCGCGCTCCTGCACGAATGCAAGCCGAGCCCGTCGGGGTGGGCGATTGAAACCCAACATATCACCGGGCCGATTCCTGTCCCGCTTTACCGGGCGCACTTCGCAGCTGATTTGTTTGTGTGTGGTTCTGTTGGGGTTAATGGGCGCAGGCGACCAGTCCGCTCGCGTCAACGATCTCGGCCATCGCATGATGTGCGTTTGTGGCTGCAACCAGATTTTGCTCGAATGCAATCACGTGGGCTGCGCCTATTCCGACCGCATGCGCGCCGAGTTGGTAGCTGCAGTGGATCGTGGCGATAACGACGATCTGACCCTGCAATCATTTGTCCAGAAGTATGGCGCCACGGTCCTGGCCGCGCCGACCAAAGCTGGCTTCAATCGCGTAGCCTGGATCATGCCATATTTCGTTCTGGTGTTCGGCTTGACGACGGTCACGTTGATCGTGCGTGCTTGGAAATCACGTCCGCTGGTACTTCCAGTTGGCTCCGTCGCTGCCGTCCACGGCGTGGAACTCGAGCGCTTTCGCAACCAGGCGCAGAAGGACACAGAAATATGACGGTCGAGATCCTCGCTTGCGCCATGATCACGATCGGCGTGCTGGTTTACGTCTTCTATCTTCCGGGTACCCTGTATATGGGACCGGAGAAGACTCGCGTGATCTATCTGCGGGAGCGCAAAGAAGCGATTTATGAAAACCTGCGCGACCTGAATTTTGAATTCAGGGCAGGCAAGTTTCCGGATTCCGATTACCAAACTATGAAGACTTCTCTGGAAGAAGAAGCCGCCGCTGTTCTGGCGGAAATCGCGCGGCTGGAAGATGCGACGCAAACACCGCGAATCCGAAAAGGAGCCAGAGTTTGAAGCTCTCGCTTAAATTCATTGCAGTTTTATTGCTTGCTATAAGCGCTTTCGCATCTGCCCAAACCCTCACCGGCACAGTGACGAACGGCACCACCGGCAAACCGGCGGCGGGCGACGAAGTGGTCTTGCTCAGCCTGGGCCAGGGCATGGAAGAGGCGGGCCGCACCACGGCCGACGCCAAGGGCAGTTTCAGCCTGAAACTCGACGACGCCACCGGTCCTCACCTGGTCCGAGCCATTCACCAGGGTGTGACTTACCACCGCATGGCGCCTCCCGGAACGACCTCGGTTGAGGTGCAGGTGTATGACGTTGCGAAAAAACTCGAAGGCGTTAGCGTTACCGCCGACGTGATGCGATTCCAGGCGCAAGGGAACGAGTTGCAGGGCATCCGCCTGTTCGCGGTCAACAATGTTTCTGATCCGCCGCGTACCCAGATGAACGACCAGAATCTCGAATTCTATTTGCCTGAGGGCTCACAGATCGACCAGGCGATGGCGATGACTGCCGGAGGGCAGCCCATCAACTCGGCTCCAGTGCCACAGAAAGAAAAAAATCGGTACGCTTTCGTCTTTCCTCTCCGCCCCGGCGAGACTCAGTTTCAGGTGAGCTACCACCTGCCCTACAGCGGCGAGGCTAGCATCAACCCCAAGTCCATCTATGGCGCGCAACACTTCGTCGTAGTGCTGCCCAAGGCGATGCAGTTTTCTCCGGAACCGGGCGCAAATTTCCAATCGATGCAGGACCCGCGGCAGGCGGATGCAATCGTGCAGGTGGCGTCAAACACTACGGTAGGCCAGCCGCTCGCCTTCAAAATTTCCGGCACAGGGACAATGTCCGAAGGAGATGAGAGTCAGGGGGGAGGCGCAAGCCCCGTCGGTGGCGCGCAAACCAGCGGCTCCGCCGCGGGACGCGATTCCCGCCCCGGCGGTGGCCTCGGCCCACCGATCGATGCTCCTGATCCTCTGGAAAAATATCGCTGGTACATTCTGGGCGGCTTCGGCGTTGTACTTGCCGGCGGAGCGGTTTACATCGCCAAGCGCTCCAGGAGTGTTGCCGTCCCGGATTTCGGCCCAGTCGATGTTGAAGTTTCCGAAGTGCCTCCCACCAAGCCCAAGCCTATAGATCGTTCTGCCATGCTGCTCGAAGCACTGAAGGAAGAAATGTTCCAGCTCGAAGTCGAACACAAGCAAGGACGAATATCGCAGCAGGAATATCAGCGGGCGAAGTCGGCGCTCGACCAAACCCTGGAGCGAGCCTTGAAGCGCGCAACCGTAAGCAGCTAATGGTATCGGACGGGCCTCCGCCCGTTACTCCAACCCAGATGAATCCCCCGCCTGCGCGTACCATCTAATAGTCGGGAGAATACCTATGGGAAACACCTTCAAAACTGCGTTCCTGTTGACGCTCCTCACGCTCCTGCTCATGTTCATCGGCCGAGCCTTTGGCGGCGAGAACGGTATGCTGCTGGCCCTCGGGTTGGCCGTAGTGATGAATTTTGTCTCATACTTCTATTCGGACAAAATTGCGCTTGCCATGTATCGTGCCCAGCCGGTCACGCGCGAGCAATTGCCGCGCGCGTACCAGGCGGTCGAAAGGTTAACGCAGAAAATCGGCATCCCCATGCCGAAGATGTACGTCATTCCCACTGAATCGCCGAACGCCTTTGCCACCGGACGCAATCCGCAGCATGCCTCGGTCGCGGTCACCCAAGGCATCCTGAACTTGCTGAACGACGAAGAGCTGGAAGGCGTCCTTGCCCACGAACTAGGCCACGTCAACAATCGCGACATTCTCATCAGTTCAGTGGCGGCCACTATCGCCGGAGCGGTAACGATGCTCGCCAGTATGGGACGCTTCGCCATGATCTTCGGCGGTATGGGTGGCGATCGTGATGACCGCAGGGGCGGGGCACTTGGCGCACTTTTGATGCTGTTCCTGGCGCCGGTCGCGGCATCGTTGATTCAGCTCGCCGTTTCACGCTCGCGCGAGTATCAAGCGGATGCCACCGGCGCACACATCACCGGCAATCCTTATGCTTTGGCCAGCGCGCTTTCGAAACTCGACGCTTACTCGCGACGGCTGCCCATGCAGGCGACGCCCTCGACTGCACATTTGTTCATTATTCAACCCTTCCTCGGAATGAATTTCGGCAGCCTTTTTTCCACGCATCCTCCAATCGCAAAACGCATCGAACGTTTGACGGGGCGGCCCGCAGAGTTTACGCAGTAGGCCGCCTGCCAATTTCACCAATCTTTGGAGAAGTGCAAATGTCACTCGAAAAGGTCAACCTTGCCGACAAATTCGCTCGCTTCGATTTTGTGAAGGAAAACGCCACTCAACAGCGCATCGTGGGAGAAGTTAACGACTGTTATGTGAAGCTGTCAAAATTCAAAGGTGAATTCATATGGCACCAGCATGAGAACGAAGACGAATTGTTCTTGATTATCAAGGGCAAGCTAACCCTCCGCCTGCGCGATAAAGATATCGAGCTAAAGGAAGGCGAGTTCTTCATCGTGCCTCGGGGTGTAGAACACTTGCCAATTGCCGAAGAAGAAGTCCACATTCTCCTGGTGGAACCGAAATCTACGCTCAATACTGGGAATATCGTCGGCGATCGTACAGTTCCCGTAGTCGAGCGGATTTGAGCGATCAAGACTCAGAGATCAAAGAAAAGCTTCTCTCTGTGCCTCTGTGACTCTGTGGTGAACGATTCTCGTCCGTGACCAGCGTAACCACGCAGCCGTATCTCGTCATAGTAGAATCCATCTAGTGTCTCCCGAAGCCGCCAGCGCCGTTTCTCATCGTGCCACCCAACTGGAAAATGCTCTCCGCAAAGTCATACGGGGCAAGGACGACATCGCTCGGCTGGCCGTGGTCTCGCTGCTTGCGCGTGGGCACTTGCTCATCGAAGGCGTGCCGGGCGTCGGGAAGACTACGCTGGGTCAGGCATTGGCGCGGGCTCTCGATTGCACCTTTCAACGGGTGCAATTCACCAGCGACATGCTGCCTTCAGACGTTTTGGGAATTTCGATTTACTCTGCGATAGAGCAAAAATTCGAATTCAAACGCGGGCCGGTTTTTACCAATGTGTTGTTGGCTGACGAAATCAATCGCACCACGCCGAAGACGCAATCCGCGCTGCTGGAGGCCATGAACGAAGCCCAAGTCACCGTGGACTCCCACTCATTCCCGCTGCCGCAGCCATTCCTCGTCATCGCAACGCAGAATCCCGTCGAGCATCATGGGACCTATCCGCTGCCCGAATCCCAACTCGATCGTTTTCTAATGCGCGTGCGCATGGGCTATCCCGACAGCAACGCTGAACGCGAGATTCTGCGTTCCGAAGCGGGCACTACGCAACTGGACGCGATGCGGCCCGTCCTGGCCAGCGCTGACGTTCTCGAGATGCAGAACGCGGTTACCAAAATCCGGGTGGATGAATCCCTGGTCAGCTATGCTCTCAGCATCGTGAAAAAAACGCGGGAATCCGAACACTTCTCGCTAGGCGTCTCTCCCCGCGGTTCGCAGATGCTCTATCGCGCCGCCCAGGCAATGGCATTTCTCGATGGACGAAGTTTCTGTACGCCGGAAGATTTCAAACCGCTGGTTGTGCCCGTCTTCGCGCATCGGGTCGTGGTGAATGGACTTTATTCTTCGACCGTCAAGAAGTCGGAACAGGCCGAACAGGCTATCCAGGAAATTGTGGAGAGCACTCCCATCCCGGTGTGAAGCCGTTTCCGCCCTTCGTTTCCGATCCACCGCTGGCGTTCACCGCGGATGCGCGTCATAATATTCTTTAATGTCATTTCTCCGTTACCTCATGCTGCTGTCACTGATCGTCTGGCTGGGCGGTTTGATGTTTTTCCCGGTCGTTGCAGCAACCACGTTTTCGGTCGTCTCCAACCGGCATATGGCGGGCATGGTCGTTGGCCGTTCGCTGGTCACGCTGCACTGGATGGGTTTGGTTTCCGGCATTGTGTTTCTGGCAAGTTCCTTGCTTTACGGCAAGCTAAGCGGTGGCACGGCGCAGCTTTTCTCCGCCCGTCACGTGCTTATTGTGTTGATGCTCGCACTCACACTCATCTCGCAGTTCGGAATCATTCCCCGCATGGATACGCTGCGAGCCTCTATCGGCGAGATTGATTCCGTCCCTCCCGACAATCCGGCCCGCATGCAGTTCGACGCGCTACATGTGTGGTCGACGCGAGTGGAGAGCGGAGTGATTCTTCTGGGATTGGTGGCGGCTTACCTGACGGCTTCAGCTTTCGCCGTCCCACGACTCTGAAATCCGTTCTAGCTCGCTCGCATTGGCGATCCGCGCGACATCATTTATTCTTCAAAGGCACAAGCTAAGAGCTAAAGCTAACAGCGAAAAGCTTCCATCATGAAAACTGGCATTATCGGCCTGCCGCAGGTAGGCAAGACCTCTTTATTTCGCATGCTGACCAAGGCGAACCTTTCGGAACAGGCTTATGCCAACCCGCGCGAGGCGCATATCGGCGTGGCCAAGGTTCCGGACGACCGTCTCGATCGGCTGGCCGCGCTTTACGATCCCAAGAAGCTGACACACGCTTCCGTCGAGTACGTGGACGTTGGAGCCATCGGCCAGGATGCTCTCAAAGAGACGGCGTACCTCGCTCATCTACGTGGCGTCGACGCTCTGGCTCACGTCCTGCGAGTTTTCGATGATCCATCGATTCCTCACGTCGGTCCGGTAGATCCCCTCCGCGATGCCAAAAATGTCGAATTCGACCTCATGGTCAGCGACCTGGGCCAGATCGAAAAACGCCTGGAGCGGTTGGAGAAAGATCTCAAGAAAATGCGCACGCCGGAGCTCGAAAAAGAAAATGACTTGCTCAAACGCGCCAACGCTCACTTGGGATCGGAACGGCCGCTGCGCGAAATGGAGATGACTCCGGAGGATAAGAAGCGGCTGCGCGGATTCATGTTTCTCAGCGAAAAACCCATCCTCTATGTGCTGAATGTGAATGAAAGCACCGAACTCGGAAAGGATCTGGAAGCGGCTGCGGACAAGTATAAGTTGACTGAAATCGCGTCTCGTCCCAATGCCGGCGCCGCGGCGATTTGCGGGAAAGTAGAAGCTGAACTCGCGGAGATGAGCGACGTCGACGCCGCGGAATTTCTTTCCAGTTATGGCCTTAAGGAGAGCGGTCTGTCGCGGCTAATCCGCACGACTTACCTCCTCCTCGGCTTGATATCATTCTTCACGGCCGGAGAAGATGAGTGCCGTGCCTGGACTATCCCGGTGAATACTCGCGCTCAGGACGCAGCTGGAGCAATCCATACCGACCTGCAGAAACACTTCATCCGCGCTGAAACCATTCGCTGGGATGAGTTGCTCGATGCCGGTTCGGAAGCCAATGCTCGGGCGCGCGGCACGCTACGTCTCGAAGGCAAAGACTACATCGTCAAGGATGGCGACGTGATGCACATCCGGCACAGCGGCTGAACTTTCAGTTCACGGCGTCTCGCCCTCATTGAGAACTGCTATCATCCTGCTTCGGCACATGCATCCCATCCTTCTCAGTCTGCTGCTAGGGCTTACTGCGGCCGCCGCCAACGTGTTTGGGGGCGCGATCATCGTGCAGCGGCACTGGGAGCGCTCGTACCTCAAGTATTTTGTCGCGCTGGGCGCTGGGTTCATGCTGGCCACCGCCATCGTGGAAGTTTTTCCAGCAGCGCTCGAGTTGCGCCCCCGGAGCGGAGCCTTCCTGGTTCTCGTGGGCTACTTGATCGTCCATTTCTTCGAACATACCGTGACCCCGCACTTCCATTTTGGCGAGGAAACGCACAAAGACCAATTTGTTCATGGGCACAAGGGGTATTCGATTCTGGCCGGCTTGGTCATCCACACATTTTTTGACGGCATCGCGATTACTTCCGGCTTTCTGGTCTCCAACTGGCTGGGATGGATCATATTTCTAGCAATCTTTCTGCACAAAATTCCCGAGGGCTTCACCATTACCTCGGTGATGCTGGCGAGCGGTCAAAGCCGGAGTGTGGCCTGGGGAGCATCGGCGCTACTGGGAGCGGCGACATTCGCAGGCGTGCTGACGATGGCGGTCTTTCAGCATCAGGTAGGCTTCGGGCTGCCGTTGTCGGCTGGAGTAACGATCTACGTAGCAGCTTCGGATCTGATCCCGGAAGTGAATCGCGAACCCGGAGTGAAGATGGCGTTGGTGGTTTTTCTCGGAGTCGGCCTTCTGTTTCTGTTGGACCACTTCGCCCGCATTCACTAATCGCTAGTCCACCGTGTGTTTGGCGGTGTAGCCCTCGCGGGCATTGATCAGAACTTTCACGTCCTTGCCCTTCTGATCTCTCACCTTAAGCGGTCCACCGTCGGGCGCAACCACTTCAACCTTGAGCTTACGGTAACTGCCATCCAGCTTGGGGTTGGTCGGGTGGTAGGCAATCATGTACTGATTACGGATATCGCCGCCGATCTCGCGGAAAATTTCGGAATATTCCGCTTGAAATCGAGGGAAAAAGGCCCGCCCGCCGGTTAGGTGTGCAAACGTGTTCATTTCGTTGTCAGCCTGCAGGAAGGCCAGCTGACCAACGGCGGGATCATCTCGTGCGCCTGTCGTCGTGCTGTGTGGCGCCGAACTGCCGTGCGATTCGTAATAATTCCGGACCTGCCATCCCACACTGACCGGGAAAATCGTGATGTCCTTCGTGTTTTTGACCTTCTTCAGGACCTCGTCAAGATTGATTTTGCTGAAGGTATCGATTCCGGTGCTAATCAAAATGATGT
>Ga0206892_1006_pt1 | contig 34430 bp, 29 predicted proteins | sample Alteio_BWOrgHeat_56_FD_153257 | JGI IMG/M metagenome (GOLD analysis project Ga0206892, IMG submission 153257) | Enriched cells from forest soil in Barre Woods Harvard Forest LTER site, Petersham, Massachusetts, United States - Alteio_BWOrgHeat_Nextera8 ... | reverse complement strand
TTCAGGTGTGGCCGGATTCACAGGGCAACGTGTCGTGGTTCAATCGTTTCTTGAATTATCTCAGAGCGCACCACCATATCGGCGACTTGAACGTGATGACATTTGAGCACTATCCCTTCGACCCATGCCATCTCTCGTGGAACGATTTGTATGAAGAGCCGGCGCTGGTGCGTTACATCACCAACGTCTGGCGCAAGGACGGACTGCCGAAGAATGTTCCGATGCAAATCACCGAATCGAACCTGGCGTTCGATACGGCTGTTCAATATATGCAACCCTTCGGGGCTTTGTGGCTCGCGGATTATGCCGGATCATTCTTGACCGTAGGTGGACAAGCGCTGTTTTACTACCAGTGGGAGCCACTGCCGATGTACCACGGATGCGGCGGCTGGGGCACGTTTGGCATGTTCGATGTCGATGCGCAATACAACGTCACGCAGGACACGGCGCAATTCTTCTCGGCGCAGATGTTGACGCAAGAGTGGGTGGATCCGGTAGACAAGGTCCACTTTGTATATCCCGCATCGACCGACCTTAAGGATGCGAAGGGCCACGTGCTGGTGACGGCGTATTCCGTGCGGCGTCCAGACGGAGAATGGTCGCTGCTTCTGGTAAATAAGGATCAGTCAGCGTCCCACTCGGTAGTGGTGCAATTCAGCGATTCTTCAAATCAGAGCAATCATTATTTTCAGGGTTCGGTGAGGCAGGTAAGTTTCGGCGCGGACAACTATGTTTGGCACCCGGGCGGACAAGACGGCCACGCCAATCCGGACGGGCCAGCGGTGATTTCCGAACAAGCTGGAGGAAAGGGCGTCGAATACTTATTGCCGAAGGCATCAGTCACGGTGCTCAGGGCGAAGATTCACTGAGCGAAAACCATCCGGTTGCGCTTAGGATTACCGTTATGGTACCTTTTAGAATTGTCCCGGACATCTGGAAGGGATCCGAGGGATACATGCGCCCGGTGAGGGCGAGTTTGTCCCACTGCTGGCGTAGCTCAGTTGGTAGAGCATCTGATTTGTAATCAGAGGGTCGGGGGTTCAAATCCCTTCGCCAGCTCCAGCATCTGATTCGTAGAGAAGATTTGGTATCCGGAACACAGGGCATTTTGCGCGGCGCGGTGGCGTAAGAAGATTTTTCCCAACAGCACTCCATAAGGAATTTTCCAAGTGTGGTGTTTTTGCGTGCGAGGAGTTTTCGCGCGCCTGGTTTTTCTATTGGGTCTGTCTTGCTGCCTGGATAATCTCCGTAGCTCGGTTGGTTCCGGGATTTATGGTTTGTGGCCGGGAAGGCCCGGAAGTTTGCACAGGTGGGTGAGTGGTTAAAGCCAACAGACTGTAAATCTGTCCCTCCTTGCGAGGTACGAAGGTTCGAATCCTTCCCTGTGCACCAGTGATTGCTGTGACTCGTTTCGGATTGGCGATGGCCGCGTTCGTGGGACTGGGAGTTTTGTCCTGGACGACGTTGAGCGATTCGCGGCTGCGGCTGGCGAGCCTGGCGGTTTTGGCAATGTTCGCTTTGAAGACCTGGGTGCGGCGGAAAGATACGATGCACCCAGACAAGGACGATATAGGGACGTAGCTGGTTTTAGCCGATGTAGCTCAGTTGGTAGAGCACTCCCTTGGTAAGGGAGAGGTCATCAGTTCAATCCTGATCATCGGCTCCAGAGATTTGGTGTTGTTCGGCTGGCGGAAGGTTTTTGCTGAGAGCTGACGGCTGACTGCTGATGGCTTTTAGGCGGGAGTAACTTGAGGCGTTTTGCGGGCGTGAGCGAAGCGGGAGCCCGCAGCCGAAATCCCGAGCGTTGTTTGCGAGGGATCTCATAAGTGTGAGGCTGAGCGGGAGTAACTCAGTGGTAGAGTCACAGCCTTCCAAGCTGTTGGTCGCGGGTTCGATTCCCGTCTCCCGCTCCAGAGTTTTGTTGTCGAAAAAGATCAAGTGAGGAACCGCAAAAGTTATGGCGAAAGAGAAATTTGATCGGACCAAGCCGCACTGCAACGTAGGGACGATAGGTCACATTGACCATGGCAAGACGACGTTGACGGCGGCCATCACCAAGGTGTTGTCGAAGCATAACCCGAAGATCCAGTTCCGGTCTTTTGACAGCATTGATAACGCGCCGGAAGAAAAAGCGCGCGGCATCACGATTGCCACGGCGCACGTCGAGTATGAGACGGCGAACCGGCACTATGCGCACGTGGATTGCCCGGGCCACGCGGACTACATCAAGAACATGATTACGGGCGCAGCGCAGATGGATGGCGCGATCTTGGTTGTGGCGGCGACGGATGGACCGATGCCGCAGACGCGCGAGCACGTGCTGTTGGCGCGTCAGGTAGGCGTGCCTTACATTGTGGTCGCGCTGAACAAGTGCGATGCGGTGGACGATCCCGAGTTGCTGGATCTGGTGGAACTCGAAGTGCGCGAGTTGTTGAAGACCTACAAGTTTCCAGGCGACGATGTGCCGGTAGTGCGGTTGTCGGCGCTGGGGGCTTTGAATGGCGAAGAGAAGTGGGAAAAGCAAGTCGATGCGCTGATGGATGCGGTGGACAAGAGCGTACCGCAGCCGGCGCGCGAACTGGATAAACCGTTCCTGATGCCGATTGAAGATATTTTCTCGATTCAAGGACGCGGCACGGTGGTGACGGGAAGAATCGAACGCGGCAAGGTGAAAGTCGGCGAAGAAGTAGAAATCGTGGGCTTCCGCGAAACGCGCAAGACGGTGGTCACCGGCGTCGAAATGTTCAAGAAGCAGTTGGATGAAGGCCTGGCGGGAGATAATGCGGGCTTGCTGTTGCGCGGCATTGCAAAAGAAGATGTCGAGCGCGGCATGGTACTGGCAAAAGGCGGATCGATCACGCCGCACACCAAGTTCAAGGCGGAAGTTTACATTTTGACGAAGGAAGAAGGCGGGCGGCACACGCCGTTCTTCAAAGGCTATCGGCCGCAGTTTTACCTGCGAACGACGGACGTGACGGGCGTGGCGGAGTTGCCGGCGGCGACCGAGATGGTGATGCCGGGAGACAATGTCAGCCTGGTGATCGAACTGATCACGCCGGTGGCGATGGAAAAAGGATTACGGTTCGCGATCCGCGAAGGCGGCCACACCGTGGGCGCCGGCACCATCAGCGAGATCGTGCAGTAGGAATTGAGAAGTGTGGGACCACAGGAAACTCAGATCTTAGTTCGGATTTCAGTTGAGCTAAGAGCTAGAGGCTAAAAAGCTAGGAGCTGTTTTATGCCCCGAGAAATTATTACGTTGCAGTGCGGTGATTGCAAAGACCGGAACTATTCGACCACGAAGAACCGGAAGACCACTCCGGACCGCGTGGAGCTGAAGAAATTCTGTAAGGCTTGCCGGAAGCATACGCCGCATAAAGAAGTGAAATAATTGAGCAATCGGGTAATTTTTGTAGTTGCGGAATTGAAAATCAAAGGCGGCAGGTTTTCAATTTCCCAATTGCTTGATCACGAAATTACCCAATTAGAGTAGGGGCGTAAGCTCAACGGTTAAACTGTCGGTCTCCAAAACCGAACTTGGGGGTTCGAATCCCTCCGCCCCTGCCAGAATTTGAGGGATGAGGCCGAAAGAGTAGCCAGAAGCGGGAAACAGGAAGAAGGAAATGGCAAAGTCGATTACAGCGTCGAGCGCCGATGAACGCAGTCTAAGTGGCCGGGTAATGGCTTGGCCGGAGCAGATCAAGACTTTCTACAACGACGTTCGCACAGAAATGCGAAAGGTGACCACGCCATCCTTGAAGGACGTGCAGGCCACTACCGCGGTCGTCATTATTACGGTGTTCCTTTTCGGCCTGTTCTTTTGGGCGGTGGATAACACCATCGGCAGCGCCATCAATTATTTGTTCAAGTATTTGACCCACCGCTGATGTCGAGGAAGGAAGCTGGAGTCTTACAGCACGCTATGCCCGACGAAGAAAAAAAACGGAACTATGGAAGCCGCGCCAGTAGTGGCCGCCGAAGGAGCCACCGCCACCGCGGAGCCACCGCGCAATCCCAACATGAAGTGGTACATCATCCACTCCTACTCGGGATTCGAGCGCAAGGTGAAAGAGTCGCTGGAGTCGCGCATTCAGGCGTTCGGATTGCAGGAGCGCATTGGCAAAGTGCTGATCCCGACCGAATCCGTCACCGAAGTTCGCAACGGAAAGAAATACACCAGCGAGCGCATGTTCTATCCCGGATATGTGCTGGTGGAAATGGACATGGACGATCACGTATGGCACGTGGTGAAATCCACGCCACGCGTGACCGGATTTGTAGGCACGGGCCAGCAGCCCACGCCGCTTTCCGAAGAAGAAGTGCAACACATCGTGTATCGCGTCGGCGAGTCCAAGGACAAGCCGCGGCTCAAGGTCAAGTTTGAAAAGCACGAGTCGGTCCGCATTACGGAAGGACCGTTTGCAACGTTCCCTGGCATCGTCGATGAAGTGAACGAAGATCGCGAGACGTTGAAAGTCATGGTGACGATTTTCGGACGGTCGACTCCGGTGGAACTGGAATTCAATCAGGTGGAGAAGGTGGAGTAGGTTGATCGCATGGGCACCTTTAGCGTGAAGATGCGAGTATGGAACCCAGCGAAGCCGGGCGATGTGGAGGAACTGGATGCCTATGTCGACACCGGTGCCGCTTTCAGTTGGATTTCACGAGACCGGCTTACTCGGCTCGGTGTGGTTTCGTCGCGCAGGATGGGTTTCCGTACGATTGAGGGCCGGCTGCTGGAGCGGGATATGGCGACGGTTTATGTGTCGACCGACAAATATTCCGTCCCTGATGTCGTGGTGATGGCGGAAGTCGGCGAAATGGAAGTGATGGGCGCGCACACGATTGAAGGGCTGGGGATGGCGGCAGACCCAGTTCAGAAGAAGTTGGTTCCGACGGTAATGCTGGCGTTGGCAGCGGAACGTCCTGACAAGAAGCTAATGGGATTGTGCAGAATTTGTAATTAAAGGGTCATTGGAAATATGGCGAAGAAAGCTACAGGATCGGTAAAGCTTCAGATTGCGGCGGGCAAAGCTACGCCCGCGCCCCCGGTGGGCCCGGCCCTCGGCCAGGCGCAGATCAATATCATGGAGTTCTGCAAACAGTTCAATGCGCGCACCAGCGCCAAGGAACTGGAAGGACTCATCATTCCGGTGGTGGTCACGGTTTACAGCGACCGCACGTTTACTTTCATCACCAAGACTCCACCTGCATCGATTCTTCTGAAGCGAGCTGCGGGCATTGCCAAAGGTTCAGGAACACCGAACAAAGATAAAGTCGGCAAAGTCACCCTGAAGCAGGTGGAAGAGATTGCCAAGCAGAAGATGCCGGATCTGAACGCGGCTTCAGTGGACACTGCCATCCGCAGCATTCGCGGTACGGCGCGCTCGATGGGCATTGAAGTAGTCGGGTAATTGAGAAATTTTGAAATTGGGAATCTAGCACCGGTTTCAAATTGCTCAATTGCAAATTACCCAATTACGAAATTAAGTCAACAACACTACGGCTCGTCAGAACAGTGACGCGCGGTGGGAGACGAGGAAACGAATGAAGAAGTCAGGCAAGAACATCACCAAGGCGCGGCAGGCGGTAGAGAAGCACCCCTACCTGATGCAGGATGCGGTCACGCTTCTGCAGAAAGTAAAATTCGCCAAGTTCGACGAGACCGTGGAAATCACTATGCGTCTCGGAGTCGACCCCAAGCATGCCGATCAGATGGTGCGCGGCACCGTGGTGTTGCCTCACGGTCTCGGCAAATCGAAGCGTGTGCTGGTTATCGCCAGCGGTGACAAGATCAAGGAAGCCGAGGCGGCAGGCGCGGATTTTGTAGGCGGCGAGGAAATGGTCGAGAAGATCAACAAAGAAAATTGGACCGACTTCGACGCGCTGATCGCCACTCCAGACGTAATGAAATCGGTTGGACGCCTGGGTAAAGTTCTCGGCCCCAAAGGCTTGATGCCAAATCCGAAGACTGGAACGGTCACGTTCGACGTGGCCAAGGCAGTGCAGGAAGTGAAAGCCGGTAAAGTGGAATACCGCACCGACAAGACTGCACTGGTGCATGTGCCGGTGGGCAAGATTTCGTTCTCCGCCGACAAGTTGATTGACAACGCCACCACCGTCATTACCAGCGTCGTGAAGGCAAAGCCGACTGTGGCCAAGGGTAAATACGTGAAGGGCTGCTATCTCAGTTCCAGCATGGGCCCCGGAATTCCGATTGATACCACCGCCGTGGAAGCGGCCGCGAAAGCTTAACTCCGATCCTTGGATCGGGTGGACAGCCTACGAGGCTGTCCTTACGTGAATATTTGAGGGATTGAAAATGGCCGTTACTCGAGCAAAGAAAACCGAGCAGGTTGAGAAGCTGGGCAAAGAGCTGCAAAGCGTTTCCAGCTTGATCGTTACCACCTATAACAAGCTCACCGTGACGCAGGACTACGAACTACGCAAGACTCTGCGGGCCTCCGGCGCAAAGTATCTGGTGGTCAAAAACACGTTGGCGGAACGCGCGGCCAAGGGCACGAAAGTCGAAGAGGTCCTGAAAGATCTCTCGGGCGTGACTTCGATTGCCTACACGACGGGCGATCCCGTAGCCTTGGCCAAGGCGCTTTCCAAGTATGCCAAGGACAATCCGGAATTCAGCTTCAAGTCGGGCGTGGTTGAAGGGCGCGTGATCTCGATCAATCAGATCCAGGCCCTGGCCACGATGCCATCGAAGGAAGAAATTTATTCCAAGCTGCTGTTCTTGATCAATGCTCCGGCGCAACGCCTGGTTACGGTGATGAATGCCGTCGGCCGCGATGTCGCCGTCGTCATCAAGCAGGGCGTGGAAAAGGGCAAGTTCAAGGAAGCATAGCTCGTATGGCGCGGTGCGCATTGCTGTCGGTACGCAGGGCGCCCAGTAGGAACACAAGAGATTTGGTTATCGGCAAGTCAGGGGCGGCGCGGTTCCTTCTATTTGCGTTGTCTGGCGCATAGGGAAGAAGATCCGGTTCGCACTGGAAACCTGGCCGGCGGGTAGCGAAAAAGTGAGGCGTACAAGCTACGTCTCTACAAAAAGACCAAAAATTGGAGAAACGGACATGGCGGATTTACAGCAGATAGAAGATTCGATTGTGGGCTTGTCGCTGCTCGATGCGGCGGCGCTCGTAAAGCGCTTGGAAGAGAAGCTCGGCGTCTCGGCGGCAGCCGCGGCCCCGGTGATGATGGCTGGTGGTGGCGGAGCCGCCGCAGGTGCAGCTCCGGCCGAAGAAAAGACGGAATTCAGTGTCATTCTGACCGGCGTCGGCGCTAACAAGATCAATGTAATCAAGGCGGTACGCGAAGTCACCAGCCTGGGCTTGAAAGAAGCCAAGGACCTGGTTGATGGCGCACCCAAACCGATCAAGGAAGGCGTCGGCAAGGAAGAAGCCGAGACCATCAAGAAGAAGTTCACCGAAGCTGGGGCAACCGTCGAAGTTAAGTAATTGGTTGACGATGGAGGACGGGCGTTTCGCCCGTCCGGCCGAGCGGAGATGCTCGGTTCCATGGACCAGTGCAAGTTTGACGGTGGCTAGCGATCTATCTGGTGAAGCGTTTGCGGTGGTGGTATCATCTATAGTAATTACCCCGCTTCCTGCTTCATTGAGGTGACTGCGACCATTCGCTCCTATGTACCCAGGGAAGCGGAGAGTGGTTGCTGACACGGGTTGGCAGACTGTTCTGCGGGCAGGGCAGAACGGGAACAGGCCTTACATACTGGCGCGGAAACATACATTTCAACAGATGGCCAAGCGCTGCAAATGGCGCCTACGGGAACCCATGTCCCCGCAGGCGCATACCTGTCTTTATTATTTTGCCCGTTCTTAAACAAGTTTCACGGCGCGGCTAATGCGCCCCTTACATTCCGTTTTTGGTCGCGGCCCACAGTCTGCGCCTGAAAGTTTGGAGTATCCGAATGTCAAAGAGCAATGGATTCCGTACCCGCTTCGATTTTTCCAAGATTCCGGCAACCATCCAGATTCCGAACCTGATCGAGGTTCAAAAGCGTTCGTACGAGCGCTTTCTGCAAATGGATCGCTTGCCCAGCGAGCGTGACGACGGCGGATTGCAGGCGGTTTTTCAATCGGTATTTCCGATTACCGACTTCCGCAGCGTATCGCAGCTGGAGTTCGTGGACTACGCTATCGGCAACTGGGAGTGCAAGTGCGGCCACCTCAAGGGCCTGCATCACCTGCGCACAACTTGCAAGAGCTGCGGTTCCACGGTTATTACCGATCCCTTCCATCCTGGCGACGTGCTTTGCAACAAGTGCGGCACCTACAATGCGAACACGCCCGACTTCTGCAACAAGTGCGGCGACCCGGTTGGTCTGCAACTGAAGTATGACGTGGGCGAGTGCGAAGAGCGCGGCATGACTTACTCCGCACCGCTCAAAGTCACCATGCGTCTCACCATCTTCGACAAAGATGCCGAGACCGGAAACCGGTCTATTCGCGACATCAAAGAGCAGGAAGTGTTCTTCGGCGACGTTCCTCTGATGACGCAGAACGGCACATTTATCATCAATGGCACCGAGCGCGTCATCGTGAGCCAGTTGCACCGTTCGCCTGGTGTCTTCTTCGAGACGGCGAACAACCGCACTTATTTCCTCGGCAAGATCATTCCCTACCGCGGATCGTGGGTGGAGTTTGAATACGATCAGAAGAACGTTCTTTACGTTCGCATCGATCGCAAGCGCAAATTCCTGGGGACGATCTTCCTTCGCGCCCTTGGCCTGCGTTCTGGCGAGGACATTCTGCGAACCTTCTACACCGTCGATCGCCTGGTCATTCGCGACAAGAAGCTTTTCTGGACGCTGGATCCCAACGCTGAAAAGCCCACCAACCTGCTGGGCATGAAGCTGGCGCACAGCATCAAGAACAAGTCGGGTGAAGAAGTCGCACACTCCGGACGCAAGATCAATGCGGCGGTGCTGAAAGACATCCAGAAGGCGAAGATCAACGAGATCGAAGTCGACATCAGCGACCTTGAAGGCGCCTGGGTGGCTGGCGATGTTGTCGACACCACAACGGGTGAAGTGCTGCTCGAAGCCAATTCCGAACTCACTGCAGACAAGCTTTCGAAGATCCTCGAGTCGGGCGTGGTCGAGATCAGCCTGTTCTTCCCTGAGCGCGACGATGTAGGCACGGTGATCAGCCAGACGCTGAAGCGCGACTCCGTTAACACGCCCCAGGAAGCCTTGATCGAAATCTACCGGAAGTTGCGCCCCGGCGATCCGCCGACGCTCGACACCGCAACTGCACTCTTTCACGGCATGTTCTTCGACCCACGCAAGTACGATTTCTCTCGCGTAGGCCGATTGAAGTTCAACATCAAGCTGTTCGAAAACCAGGATGCCAGCAAGCTCGACAATCGCACGCTCGAGCCAGAAGATTTCTACGGCACCATCCGCTACCTGCTCAAGCTGCGCAAGAGCATTGGCGCGGTGGATGACATCGATCACCTGGGCAACCGTCGTGTTCGTGCAGTCGGCGAACTGATGGAAAACCAGTTCCGCATCGGCTTGGTCCGCATGGAACGCGCCATCAAGGAAAAGATGAGCGTGTACCAGGAAATGTCGACGGCCATGCCGCACGACCTGGTCAACGCGAAACCCGTCATGGCGGCGATTCGCGAGTTCTTCGGGTCCTCGCAGCTGTCCCAGTTCATGGACCAGACCAACCCGCTTTCAGAAATCACGCACAAGCGGCGTCTCTCGGCCCTTGGGCCGGGCGGTCTGTCGCGCGAACGCGCCGGATTCGAAGTCCGCGACGTTCACCCTACACACTACGGACGTATCTGCCCGATTGAAACGCCGGAAGGTCCGAACATCGGACTGATTTCTTCGCTGAGTTGCTACGCCCGCATCAACGACTACGGCTTCATCGAGTCGCCGTACCGCCGGGTGAAGGGCGGCCGCGTGGTCGATTTCGTCAGCATCGTGAATGCCGGCGACAGCGATTACAAAGTCGGCGACCACGAAGAGAAGCACGCAATTGAGAAGATTAACGCCGAGATTAAAGACCGCCGCAAGAAGCCGGCCGAGATCGAGCCGTTCTCCTTCTATCTTTCCGCATGGGAGGAAGATCGCCACGTGATCGCGCAGGCGAACGTGGAACTCGACGACAAAGGCCGCATCGTCGGCGATCTGGTCAACGCCCGCAAAGCTGGCAACTTCGTACTCGTTACTCGCGACGAAGTCGATTACATCGACGTTAGCCCGAAGCAACTTGTTTCCGTTGCCGCCTCGCTGGTTCCGTTCCTCGAACACGACGACGCCAATCGCGCACTGATGGGCGCGAACATGCAACGCCAATCCGTGCCTCTGCTCCGCGCCGAAGCTCCTATTGTTGGTACCGGAATGGAAGGCGTCACCGCGCGCGACTCCGGCGCGGTTATTCTGGCGCGACGAAACGGCATCATCGATTCGGTTGACTCCGAGCGCATCATCGTTCGCGTCGAAGGCGAGCATCATCCCGGACAGCTCTCGCGCGAAGTGGGCAGCGACATTTATCAGCTCACCAAATTCAAGCGCTCCAACCAGAACACCTGCATCAACCAGAAGCCGGTGGTGGTGAAGGGCCAACGCGTCACCAAAGGCCAGGTCATCGCCGATGGTCCTTGCACCGATCACGGCGAATTGGCGCTCGGTCGAAACGTCCTCGTCGCCTTCATGCCGTGGCGCGGTTACAACTTCGAAGACGCAATTCTGGTCTCCGAAAAGCTGGTTAAAGAGGATTACTACACATCGGTCCACATCGAAGAGTACGAACTCGAATCGCGCGACACCAAACTCGGACCTGAGGAAGTCACGCGTGACATTCCTAACGTCAGCGAGTCGATGCTGCGCAACCTCGACGAAGCCGGCGTCATCCGCATCGGCGCTTCGATTAAGCAAGGCGATATTCTGGTCGGAAAAGTCACGCCCAAGGGCGAGACGCAGCTGACCCCGGAAGAAAAGCTGCTGCGCGCCATCTTCGGCGAAAAAGCCGGCGACGTGCGTGACGCTTCCCTCTACTGCCCCCCGGGTATCGAGGGCATCATCGTGGACGTCAAAATCTTCTCCCGCAAGGGTCAGGAAAAGGACGAACGCGCCAAATCCATCGAGGCCGCGCAAATCGGCAAGTTGGAAAAGAACCTTTCGGACGAAATCCGAATTCTTACCGACGAACGCCTGAAGCGCCTGGAAAATATCCTGGGCAGCAAGGAAGTGCAAGCTGACCTGCACGACGAGCGCACCAATAAACGCCTGCTGACCAAGGGCACCATCCTCGATCGCGACACCATCGAGCGCATCTCGACGCGCAACTTGAAACGTATCAAGTACGCCGATAAAGATCCGCGCGTGAACGAGCAGATCGACGAGATCGAAGAAATGACTTCCCGTCAGATCGACGTTCTCAAGAAGATCGTCAACGAGCGCAAAGACAAGCTCACCAAGGGCGACGAACTGCCGCCCGGCGTCATTAAGCTGGTCAAGGTCTACATCGCCATGAAGCGCAAGCTCAGCGTGGGCGACAAAATGGCTGGCCGTCACGGCAACAAGGGCGTCATCGCGCGCATTCTGCCGGAAGAGGACATGCCTTACCTCGACAACGGCACGCCGGTTGAAATCGTTCTTAACCCACTCGGCGTTCCTTCCCGTATGAACGTGGGGCAGATTCTCGAAACCCACCTCGGATGGGCGGGGCACGAACTGGGCATCAAGATCGCTGCGATGCTCGCCGAGAATACGAAAGAAGAAGCCATCCGGCGCGAACTGAAATTGCTATTCAAAGACACCGTGCTGGCCGACACCATCTCCGACCTCAGCGATGATGAGCTGATGGCGGTTGCTCCAACCCTGACTCGTGGCGTCTTTACCGGTTCGCCGGTGTTCGACGGCTCGCGAGAAAGCGAGATCAAGGCCTTGCTCAAGAGTTCCGGCCTGCCGGAATCGGGCAAGACTTATCTCTACGACGGCATGACCGGCGACAAGTTCGAACAGCCGGTCACCTGCGGCTACATTTACATGCTGAAACTTTCGCACTTGGTCGACGACAAGATCCACGCGCGTTCGATCGGACCATACTCGCTCATCACCCAGCAGCCGCTGGGCGGAAAAGCGCAGTTCGGCGGCCAGCGTTTTGGAGAAATGGAAGTCTGGGCGCTCGAAGCTTACGGCGCAGCTTTCATTCTGCAAGAGCTGCTGACGGCAAAGTCCGACGACGTCTACGGCCGCACCAAGATTTATGAGGCCATCGTCAAGGGCGAAGCCGCTATGGAGCCGGGCGTGCCGGAATCGTTCAACGTGCTGATTCGCGAATTGCAGTCGCTGTGCCTGGATGTGGAGCTGATCAAAGCCACAGAAAAAAAGCCAGCGGCGGCTGCAGCAGATTAAGAAGTGGTCGCAGGTCGTAGGCTGTTCGTCGTTGGCCACGACCTGCGGAGCAAAATTAAAGAGATTGCAGAGTAAAAAGATTTAAGACAAATGGACCCGTGGTTGAGCTCTTAGGCCGCGGGCCAAAGTGAATTCGCTGGTTTAGGCCAAGGACCGACGGCCAACCACCAGCGACGAAAATCAAGGGCCGCTGGCGGCAGCGTATAGCCGCAGGAAGCAGAGGAACACCTTGTTTCGTTCGAGCCCCTTTGACCTGGCAAATCCTATCGCCGATTTCGATGCTATCCGCATCAGCCTCGCCTCTCCGGAAAAAATCCGGAGCTGGTCACACGGCGAGGTCACGAAACCGGAGACCATCAACTATCGCACCTTCAAGCCGGAGCGCGACGGCCTGTTCTGCGCCCGCATCTTCGGCCCGGTAACCGATTGGGAGTGTCTCTGCGGCAAGTACAAGCGCATGAAGCACCGCGGCGTTATTTGCGACAAGTGCGGCGTGGAAGTCACGCTCTCTAAAGTCCGCCGCGAACGCCTCGGGCACATCGAACTGGCCTCGCCCTGCTCGCACGTCTGGTTCTTTAAGGGACTGCCCAGCCGAATCGGGCACCTGCTCGACATCTCCCTCCGCGATCTCGAGTCGGTGCTGTATTTCGAAGCCTACGTGGTGGTCGAAGCCGGGGAAGCTCCGGTCAAAGATCACGAAGTCATCAAAGACGAAACCAAGTACCGCGAACTCGATCAGCAATTCCGCCCCACCGGCTTCAAAGCCATGATGGGCGCGGAAGCTATCAAGGAACTTCTCAAGCGCGTCGATATTGAAGGACTTTCGACCGAACTGCGCGAGAAGATGAAGCACGAGAACTCGCTGCAGAAGCGCCTTAAATACACCAAGCGCTTGAAAGTGGTCGAGGCCTTCCGCAAGAGCGGCAACAAACCCAACTGGATGATCCTGGATGTAATCCCGGTCATTCCACCCGAGCTTCGCCCGCTGGTTCCACTCGACGGCGGACGCTTCGCCACCTCCGATTTGAACGATCTCTACCGCCGCGTGATCAACCGCAACAACCGCTTGAAGAAGCTGATGGACCTGCACGCGCCCGAAGTCATCGTGCGCAACGAAAAACGCATGTTGCAGGAAGCTGTCGACGCACTCTTCGACAATGGCCGCCGCGGCCGCGTTCTGCGCGGCGCCAACAATCGTCCGCTGAAGTCGCTCTCAGACACTTTGAAGGGCAAGCAGGGCCGCTTCCGCCAGAACCTGCTGGGCAAGCGCGTCGACTACTCGGGACGTTCCGTCATCGTGGTCGGCCCCGAACTCAAACTGCACCAGTGCGGTCTGCCCAAGAAGATGGCGCTCGAACTTTTCAAGCCGTTCATCTATCACCGCCTTGAGCAGACTGGCCACTGCACCACCATCAAGCAAGCCAAAGAAATGGTGGAACAGCAGGAGCCCGTGGTTTGGGACATTCTGGAAGAAGTCATCAAAGACCATCCTGTGCTTTTGAATCGAGCGCCAACGCTTCACCGCCTGGGTATTCAGGCATTTGAGCCGGTGCTGGTTGAAGGCAAGGCCATCAAGATTCACCCGTTGGTTTGCACGGCGTTCAACGCCGACTTCGACGGCGACCAGATGGCGGTGCACATTCCGCTGTCTCCGGAAGCCCAGGTCGAGGCCAGCGTCCTTATGCTGTCTTCGCACAACATTCTTTCGCCCGCATCCGGTCACCCCATCACGGTGCCCACGCAGGACATGGTGCTTGGTCTCTATTACCTGACCAAGTCCAAGCCCGGTGCGAAGGGTGAAGGCCGCGCTTTCGCCAACATCGACGAAGTGCTCATGGCCCTGGAAGCGGGAGCAATCGAAACTCTCACGCCGATCCGCCTGCGCTACACCGGTGAAGTCATCGACTTGACCACCGCGTATGACGATCAGGACATCACCCATACCGAGCCGGTGCAATATGATCGCAGCTTCCTGAACACCACAGTGGGCCGCGCCATTCTGAACGATCACCTGCCGCCGGGCATGCCCTACATCAATGGCCTGCTGAAGAAAAAAGGTATTGGGCAGCTGGTCAGCTACTGCTACCTGCGGTTCAAGCTGGAAGTCACGGTCAAGATGCTCGACGAAGTCAAAGACCTGGGTTTCCGTTATGCGACCAAAGCCGGCCTGTCCATCGGCATCGACGACATGGTCATTCCGGACAACAAGAAGACTTTGGTTCGCGATGGCGAAAAGCAGGCGGTCAACGTCCAGCAGCAGTATCTGGATGGCGCCATCACCAACGGCGAACGTTACAACAAGGTCATTGAAATCTGGTCGGCCATCACCGAAAAAGTTGCCGACGAAATGTTCGGCCAGATGCAACAGCGCGACAAGGAAGGTTTCATCAACCCGATTTATGTCATGGCTGACTCCGGCGCTCGTGGATCGAAACAGCAGATTCGCCAGCTCTCCGGCATGCGTGGATTGATGGCCAAACCGTCGGGCGAAATCATCGAGTCTCCGATCACCGCTAACTTCCGTGAAGGGTTGACGGTGTTGGAGTACTTCATTTCGACGCACGGCGCCCGCAAAGGTCTGGCGGATACGGCGCTCAAGACCGCGGACTCCGGCTACCTCACTCGCCGGCTCGTCGATGTGGCGCAAGACGTCATCATCAGTGAATACGACTGCGGTACGGTCGACGGCATCTACGTCGCTGGTATCGTGGAAGCTGGCGAAGTCATCGAGCCATTGCGCGACCGCATCGTGGGCCGCGTTTCCCTCGAAAAACTAAAAGACTACGACGGCAATGTGGTCGTGGATATCAACCAGGAAATCACCGAAGAACTCGCGGTAACGGTGCAAGCTGCTGGAATCGAACGCGTGAAGATTCGCTCGGTACTCACTTGCGAATCGAAACGCGGCGTCTGCGTGATGTGCTACGGCCGTAACCTGGCTTCGGGCCGCCTCGTCGAACTCGGCGAAGCCACTGGAGTCATCGCCGCGCAGTCCATCGGCGAGCCGGGAACCCAGCTCACCATGCGCACCTTCCACATCGGAGGCACGGCGTCGCGAGTGTCCGAACAATCGCGCCTCGAAGCCAAAACCACCGGCATCGTGCGCTTTGTCGGACTGCAAACCGTCAAGGCGAAATCGGGCGATCTGGTAGTGATGAATCGCCAAGGTTCGATTGCGGTGGTCGACGAAAAGGGCCGCGAACGCGAACGCTATGCGGTGGTGTACGGCGCCAAGGTCAAAGTCAACGAAGGCGATCAGGTCCAGCTCGGCAAGGTTATGGTCGAGTGGGATCCTTACACCTTCTCCGTCTTGACTGAAATCGGCGGCACCATCCAGTTCAAAGATCTTCAGGAAGGTGTGACGCTTCACGAAGAAGTGGACGAAGTTACCGGACTGTCGCGGCACGTCGTGGCCGATTCGCCCGACGAGAAGCGCCAGCCCGCCATCGTGATCAAGGGCAAGACCAGCAAACGTTACCTGATGCCGTCACGCGCTCACTTGATGGTGCAGGATGGCGACACCGCTCATCCGGGCGACGTGCTGGCCAAGATCCCGCGCGAGACCACGAAGACCAAGGACATCACCGGTGGTCTGCCGCGTGTGGTCGAATTGTTCGAAGCCCGCAAACCGCATGAGACCGCGGTCATCAGCGAAATCGATGGCTTGGTCAAGTTCGGTGAAGTCTCGAAGGGGCAACGCAAAATGTACGTGGTGGCCGACAACGGTACCGAAAAAGAATACTCGGTACCACGCGGCGTCCACATCAATGTGCAGGAAGGCGAACGCGTCAAGGCGGGCGAACCGCTCATGGACGGGCCGCTCAACCCGCACGACATTCTCGCTGTGCTGGGCGAAAAAGAACTGCAGTCGTATCTGGTGAACGAAATCCAGGAGGTCTATCGGCTGCAGGGCGTGAACATCAGCGACAAGCACATCGAAGTCATCGTTCGCCAGATGATGCGGTGGCGCAAGGTGGAAGACGTCGGAGACACGCAGTTCCTGCTGGAACAGCAAGTCGACAAGTTCCGCTTTGCCGAGGAGAACGAGCGCGTGATTGCGCAGGGTGGACGTCCGGCAACCGGACGGCCGCTGCTGCTCGGAATCACCAAGGCTTCGCTCTCCACTGACTCATTCATCTCCGCGGCTTCCTTCCAGGAGACCACCCGCGTGCTGACCGAGGCATCTATTCAGGGTGCCGTGGATCATTTGCGCGGCTTGAAGGAGAACGTGATCGTCGGACGCCTCATTCCTGCCGGTACCGGAATGGAGTACTACCGCAACGTCCGCCTCTCGCCAGAGATGGAAGAAGCGGCCGCCAAGGTACAGGAAGAAGTCTCGCAAGCTTACGAGGAAGCCGAGCGCGCGCTCGAGCTGATGCGTCACGAAGGCGAGACCGAGGAACTGACAGCGGAATAATGCGCATGGCCAGGGGAGCCGCAGTCACTGCGTCCCTACGACAACGTAGAGACGTTGTTTGCAGCGTCTCCCCGGCCAACGCTCTCGTGTTGGAGAGCGCGCAAGAGGGCGGTGCAAGTCCTCTCTCTTTTCCGAATCCCCCATGGCAACTTCACCACGATTGCAAGATCAGGCACTGGACAGCAGTTCCCAGTTGCATGCCCTGCCTCAGCGCAATAGTCTGAGGAAGGTGGTTCTGCGCTTTCTACGTCTGCTGCGCCTCGCCTTCTGGCGTGCATTTCAGCACGATGCGTTCGCCATCGCGAAAGCATCCGCTTTCTCTTCCATCATCACTTTCTTTCCCGCGCTGCTGGTGGTGGGATCGCTGCTGGCGAATTCCCGCAAGACGGCCGCTTACCTGCGGGAAATTTCCTACGCGCTCGACAGAATCCTTCCTGCGGGCAGCCCCGCTGCGCTCACCTACTTGAAAGGTGATGGGACCCGCTCCGTGGGTCTCCTGGTCACCGCCGCGCTCATCACGCTGTGGACCGCATCCGGCGTAATGATTTCCTGGATGGAAGGCTTCCGCCGCTGCTACGAGCTGCCAAAGATCTGGGGCCTGGTCAAAGAGCGGATGATCGCATTTGAGTTGGTCATCCTCGCTGGCATTCCGCTGGCCTTCGCGACGATTCTGGTTGCTTCGGGAAGCCGCATTGAGCGCGCGATTCTGTTCCGCCTCAATCACGAATTTGATTTCTACGTTCTGCTCATGTGGACGGCGACGCGCTGGTTGATTGCCACGCTCACCAGCGTCGCGGTCATCGCGCTCATCTATCACAACGCCGTTCCCCGCACTCAGCCCTGGCACACCGTTCTGCCCGGCGCGACGCTGGCCACGGTGCTATGGTTCCTCTCTACAGCATTGTTCAGTTTGTACCTGCAGAACTACGCAGACTACAGCGTGATGTATGGCTCGCTGGGCGCGGCCATAGCTTTACTGGTGTGGATGTATCTGATGTCGCTGGTCATCCTGGTCGGAGCCGAATTGAATGCCATGCTCTTTCCTCGCGCCTTCCTCGGTAAAGAACTTAAGGCCATGCCCGCCCCTCAGTCCGCCGCCAGGTAGTGACCTCCCGGGCCGTTCGAGTGTTCCACGTGGAACATATCGTGCTGACAATAGCGTATGCACAAATGCTCCCAAGTAGCTGGTCCGATTCCAGTTTAAGGGAAAACGCCGGATTGGGACAGGATCGATCCGCTGCCCGGGCTGCCCTAGATCGTCCACTCGTGCGGTGCGTTGGGGCTGCCGTCGACGAAGCTCCGTATACAATAATCCTATCCACAAAAATTGTGATCGAGGATGATCTTGAAACTGCGGAAGTCTTCCAAGGCGCTCGGCGGGGCGCCAGTTGAATCGCCGCTGGCCGTTTCGGTTCTTCGCCGGGCCAAGATTATTTGTACGGTAGGGCCGGCATGTAATTCAGAAGCGATTCTGCGCGACCTGATGCGGCTCGGGATGGACGTGGCCCGGCTGAATTTTTCGCATGGATCGCATGAAGAGCACGCGCGGGTTATGGACCGCTTACGGCGGGCGGCTCAAAAAGAAAATCGAACGGTCTGCATTTTGCAGGACCTGCAAGGGCCCAAGATTCGTACGGGCCGGCTAAAAGGCCACGCTCCGGTTACTTTGAAAGCCGGGTCTGAGGTGCGGATTACCCCTCGTGACATCGAAGGCACGGCGAGCCTGATCTCAACCACTTTTCGTGGGCTGGCGCGGGAAGTCGCGCCGGGCGGGCGCATTCTGCTCTCCGATGGACTGATCGAGTTGCGGCTAATTCGGGCGCGCGGCGAAGATGTCGAATGCAAGATCATCAATGGCGGATTGCTGGGTGAACATCAAGGCATTAATCTACCGGGGATTGCGCTTTCTATTCCCGCGTTGACTTCGAAAGACCGCGCCGATCTCGAGTTTGGGATCAAGCACGCCGTCGACATGGTGGCGCTTTCGTTCGTCCGCTCGGCGGCCGATGTGCGCGAGGTTAAGCAGATTATTACGGAACATGGCGCTGATATTCCTGTGATCGCCAAGCTGGAAAAACCGCAGGCGCTGGAACGGCTGGAGCAGATTTTTGAAGCGGCGGACGGCGTGATGGTGGCGCGCGGAGATCTGGGCGTGGAAATGCCTCCGGAGAGAGTTCCGGTAATCCAAAAACACGTGATTCGCAGGTCGGCGGAGTGGCGCAAGCCGGTGATTATCGCAACCCAAATGCTGGAGTCGATGATCGAAAACCCGCGCCCCACGCGGGCGGAGGCCAGCGATGTGGCCAACGCGATTTTCGATGGAACGGATGCGGTGATGCTGTCTGGCGAAACGGCGAACGGGCGCTATCCTCGCGAAGCCGTGGCGATGATGGCGCGGATTGTGGTGGAAGCGGAGGGAAATCTGGGAGACTTCGCGCAGCCGCGGCGGCGGCGCGAACAGCATTCCATCACCATCCCGGAAGCCATTTGCGAGTCTATTTCCCATGCTGCCGAAGATTTGCGGATGGGGGCGATCGCAGTATTTACGGAGACGGGAAATACCGCGCGCATGATTTCCAAGTATCGCCCCAAGACTGCGATCTACGCGTTCAGCTATTCGATGGCGGTGTGTAATCGGATGAATCTCTTCTGGGGGGTGCGTCCGGTGCGGACCCGGCAGGCTCGAAGCCCTCAGGATATGGTCACAACCGCCGAGAGGGAACTGCTTCGCCAAGGTCGAATCAAGGTCGGCGATGTGCTTGGAGTAGTGGCGGGAACGCAAATGGCGTCGGGGTCGACCAATCTGATACGGCTTCACGTGGTCAGTGCTGCAGACGTTAAGGAAGTGGGCGCACGCGTCCCGACGCGCGCATCCGCGCGCCGCTTGACTCGCAAGAGACAATAGTTCTCATGTCCCAGGAAATACTTTCGCTCGCAATCTTCCAACCTCTGCCCGGCCACGAAGATGCGTCGCTTGCCACGATGCTCGATCTGATTGCGGCGCTGGCCGCGGGTGGATACAGCCGGGATGTTCTTTATCGGGATGCCAAGTCACCTGACGAATATGTTTTGTTGCGGCATTGGAAGTCCGAAGAGACGCGGCGAGCAGCTTTGGAGGATCCAAACGTGTTGCGGTGCTGGGCGCGATTGGCGCAGGAGATTCGCACAGTTAGAATTTACGAGACGCTGGAAGAGGCTTGGGGGCAGTAGGGAGGCCTTGGGCCATTTTTTCTCTGCCGTCGACTTCGAGTCCTTCGACTTCGCACTCAGTGTGACAATTTGAACTAAGGGAAATCTGGATTTCTTTTCGATGCCCTCAGCAAATAGCTACGAGCCCTTTGCAGACGCAGCTCTCGATCCGCCGGTGGGTGGATTTCTGCATCGGCCTGCGGGTGGGGCCGGGGACGGGCTTGTACTTACTCATGGGGCTGGGTCGAATTGCGCGACTCCGTTATTGGTGGCCCTGGCGGAGGCTTTCGCTGATTCAGGTGTGACGGTGCTGCGTTGCAATTTGCCCTATCGTCAGAATCGGGCCTTTGGGCCGCCGCGGCCGGGAGATGCCGCTCGCGACCGGGCAGGGCTGAAGAATGCTGTTGCGTGCCTTCGCAATCTGGTTCATGGGCGCTTGTTTCTTGGCGGGCATTCCTACGGAGGGCGGCAGGCTTCGATGCTTTGTGCGGAGGAATCTGGGCTGGTAGATGGGCTGTTATTGCTTTCTTATCCGTTGCACCCACCGGGCAAGCCCGAGCAGCTTCGCGTTCAGCATTTGCCTCAATTGCAGACGCCGGCGCTTTTTGTGCATGGGACGCTGGATCCATTTGGGTTGATTGAGGAAATGGAGGCGGCGGTGAAGTTGGTTGCTGCGAAGGCGTTGCTAATGCGAGTCGATGGCGCGGGGCATGATTTGGGGTTCAAGGGAAAGTCGCGGCGGGAAGAGTTGCCGAGTCTGGTGGTGAGTGAGTTTCGGAAGTTGTGAGGAAGTCGTTCGGGATGACGAGGTTGTAGTGTTCTTAGTTAACCCAGCCAGATTTTGAGCCACCGTTTTTCTTATCTATGTCGTCCGGGGGGATGTAGTTGCCCTGTTCGTCGAAGCTGCCGCTTACGGTGCGATTCTGTTTGCGCATGTAGACTTCGAACTTGCGGGCGGCGCGACGACGCTTCCAGCGGTAGTAGGAGTTGCGTACGCTGAAATATTGTTCGGACGCTCCCAAAGCGAGGCCCCGCTTGGGCAGGAATTTCAGGTAGATAAATCCGAAGAGCAGGCCGCCGAGGTGCGCGAAGTAAGCGACGTTCGACCCGCGACCCGCGCCCGAGGCGCTGATGGCTTCGACCAAAGTGATGAACGCGATTCCGGCCACAAAATACTTGGCGCGAATGCTGAATGGAATTGGGAAAAGCATGATTTCGCGGTCGCCATAGAGGACGCCGAAGGCCATTAGAATGCCCAGCACGCCGCCCGACGCGCCTACGGTGGGGGTTTCAGGTGACACTCCTCCCACGCCGGTGTAGGAAATCGCGATCGTGGTCAGCGCTGCCCCGATCACGCAGAAGAAATAGAATTCGAGAAAACGTTTTTGTCCCCAGTCGGACTCTAATTGGGCGCCAAACATCCAAAGTCCCAGCATATTGAAAAGGATGTGCAGAATTCCGGCGTGCAGGAAGGAATACGTCACCAGCTGAAATATCCAACCGTGCATTACGGCGGCCGGTATCAGTGCCAAGGCGTAGAACAAAGCCCCGCCGATGCCTGGAGAAGCGGCTTTCAGCAACTCGAGGAACAGGTAGACTGCCGCGTTGATCAGGATGAGCCACTTCACGGCCTTGGTGAAGGGCGGAAAACTTAGCGAAAGGGTTCGTCCGCGATACATAGGCGCAGTTGCCGGTTTCTTAGTTGGCAGCGGGGCTGGCAACTTTGCACATCTTAGCAGGTTAGCCGCTCCGGCTGTGGCACCTTGGTATGCGGCAAACAGAGAAGAAATACTCAGAAACCGCGCCATTGCGGAAAACCAGCACTTGACTTCGACCCAAGAGACACTAAATATTATCAAGGAGTCCCAATAGTCGAATGGAGGTCATTGTGGTTCATTGCCCGGAATGCGAAAGTAACCTCGACATCGATGAAGAGGAAATCGATGAGGGAGAAATTGTCTCCTGCGCGGAGTGTGGCACCGACTTCGAGGTGGTTACGGTCAGCCCTCTGGAACTGAAGTCGGTGGAAGAGGCGGAGTACGAAGAGGACGAGGAAGAGGAACCGGAAGATGTGGATTCGTAACCGGTCCAGGGCGCGCGTCTCCGGCCAGTGGTTGGCCGGCATGCGTGGCGTTGCTGGGAAGGTTGTGCTTGCGTTATTCCTACTCGCACTTCTTGCTCTGGGCCAACCACTCGCGGCCGCGAGGGGCTTATCAGGCGAAGGGGAGAAGGCCCAAAAACCTTTTGCCTTGATCTTCGGCACGGTATGGGGGCCAGACAACCGCCCGGCGTACGGAGTGAAGATCAAGATTCGCCTCGATGGCGAGAAGAAGGCACGCTGGGAGCAGTATTCAGATCATAGTGGCGAGTTCGCGCAGCGCGTCCCGGCTGGCAAGCAGGACTATGTAATTTGGGCTGATTTGAAGGGCTATAAATCTTCTTTTGGGCATCCTCTACAGGCCGAAGAGGTTAAGGTCCATGTGGATAGCGATGAGCGTGCCGACACGGGATTGCATCTAAAGTAACAACGCTACGCAAGCGGATTGCCGGTAAGCTGTGAGGGAAGGGATGCATGATGAAAAAGTACCGAGTTGTAGCGCTGGTACTACTGCTCGCCGGGCTTGCGACGGCAGCAATTCCCAACCCCAAGGACAGACAAAAAACTTCAGCTGGGCGCATGCTGACCGGCAAGGTGCTGAACCGGGGCGATAGCCCGCTGATTGACGCGGTGGTCTACCTCTCCGATACCCGAACCCACGCGGTGAAGAGCTATATCGTCGGTCCTGACGGCGCGTATCACTTCCCGGAACTCTCTCCGAACATCGACTATGAGGTGTATGCGCAGTACAAAGGGCAGAAAAGCGACACCAAAACCGTGAGCCAGTTCGACGATCGCAAGCAAGTGAATATCATTCTACGGATTGATGCCAAGTGATTTTGAGCGGCAACGTTGTCAGCATTTCAAGATGCAGGCGTTGTAACTTCTCGTAGTGAATCTCGGTTCAGGTGCACAATGTTCAACTCCCCCTCATACAAATCCGACTCTGCCAGCCTTCGCATTTTCGGCGCTTTTCTGTTGACTGGATTCCTGGGACTTTTTTTGCTGAGTTGCAACGGCAGTTCCTCGCCGGCCATGCAGCCCCCCCCGCCGCCGCCCGGCACAGGTGGAACTGATGTCACGACCTACCACAACGATAATGCTCGTACCGGACAGAACCTAAGCGAAACTATTTTGACCTCCAGCAATGTCAATTCCACGAATTTCGGCAAGCTGTTCGTTATATCGGTGGACGGCAAGGTTGACGCTCAGCCGCTGTATCTTGGGCAGATCAACGTCGGGAGTCAAGGGGCGCACAATGTCTTGTTTGTAGCGACAGAACACGGCAGCGTCTACGCTTTCGATGCCGATACTGGCAGCGCGCTTTGGCAAGTCTCGACCGTGCCGCCGGGTGAAACGACGAGCGATGACCATGGATGCAGCCAGGTGACGCCGGAGATCGGGGTCACTTCGACTCCCGTGATCGACCGCAAAGCGGGAACGAATGGCACAATTTATGTGGTTGCCATGTCAAAAGACGGTTCCGGCAAATACCACCAGCGGTTGCATGCTTTGGACGTGACCACCGGCGCGGAGGAGTTCGGCGGGCCGACTGACATACAGGCTTCGTTTCCGGGGACCGGGGACAACAGTTCGGGCGGAAAGGTAACCTTCGATGCTGGACAGTACGCAGAACGGGCGGGACTGACTCTGGTCAACGGAGTGGTATATACAGCATGGACATCGCACTGCGACATTCGACCTTACACGGGCTGGCTGATTGGTTACGATCAAGGAACACTGGCCCAGGTCAGCGTGTTGAACTTCACTCCGAACGGCAATGAGGGCTCCGTGTGGATGGCTGGGTCTGGACCGGCGGTTGATAGTTCCGGAAATATTTTTCTGTTGGACGCGAATGGGACGTTCGATTCGGCGCTCAATTCGAGCGGATTTCCTGCTCAAGGAGATTTCGGCAATGCATTCCTCAAGATCTCGACCACGAACAAACAGCTAGCCGTGGCGGACTACTTTGAGATGTTCAATCAAGCAGGCGAGAACGGTTCGGATGAGGATCTGGGTTCCGGCGGAGCGCTCGTGCTGCCCGATTTGACGGACAGTTCCAATAACACGCGACATCTGGCGGTAGGCGCGGGTAAGGACGCGAATATCTATGTGGTCGACCGGGATGCGATGGGGAAATTCACTCCCGGCTCGAACAATATTTATGAGGAGATTCAAGGCGCATTGGCCGGCGAGGTATTTTCTATGCCCGCTTACTTCAACAACGCGGTTTATTACGGCGCGGTGGGGGACAGGATTAAGGCTTTTGCGATTACCAACGCGAAACTGGCGAGCGCTCCGGGATCTCAGACCGCAACTGCCTTCGGTTTTCCTGGATCGACTCCCAGCATTTCAGCCAACGGCACGAGTGGCGCCATCCTGTGGGCAGCGGAAAACGGCGGAGCCGCGGTTTTACATGCTTACGACGCAACCAATTTGGCAACCGAACTCTACAACAGCAATCAGGCGTCCGGGGGCCGGGATCAGTTTGGCGCGGGAAACAAATTCATCACTCCGATGGTGACGAATGGCAAGGTCTACGTAGGAACGACGAATGGGGTGGGGGTGTTTGGGCTGCTGCACTAATTCGTGACTGCGTAAGAAGAAAGGCCGCCATTTCTGGCGGCCCTTGTAATGATTCTAAAGTTCGCGGGCGAGGGCGCCCGCACGACACACTTCAGTTGTTCTCGTTGCCAGCTCGCTTCCACGACATCAATTCGCCGATGGTGGAACCGCCGGTGCTGGAGACCGGGTGTTTGTAAGCTTCCACTTCCTTGCGGGAAGCTTCCTCGCCTACGGCCTTGATGCTGAGGCCGACTTTCTTTTCTTCCTGATTCATTTTGACGATCTTGAAATCGAGTTCCTGGCCCGGTTCCAGGGTCATCGGCTGTCCGTTCGCATCGACGGCTTCGGAATTGTGGCAGAGACCTTCGACGCCTTCCGCGATCTCTACAAACACACCGAAGCTGGCCACTCGCAGAACCTTGCCGTGGAGAACGTCGCCAGTGTGATGGGTCTGGAAGAAACTCTCCCAAACATCGGGTTGGAGCTGCTTCACGCCCAATGACAGGCGTCGCTTGTCGGGTTCGATTGCCAAGACGATAGCCTTCACGCGATCACCCTTCTTCAAGATTTCGGAAGGATGTTTTACCCGCTTGGTCCAGCTCAGATTGCTGACGTGAACCAGTCCGTCGATTCCGTCTTCGATCTCGATGAAAGCGCCGAAGTCAGTCAGGTTGCGCACGCGCCCTTCTACGGTCGCGCCTACGGGATACTTCTCATGCAAAGCGTCCCACGGATTGGTTGCAAGTTGCCGCATGCCCAGCGAAATACGGCGCTCTTGCGGGTGCACGTTGAGCACTACGCAATCCACGTGATCGTTCACATTCACCAGCTTTGAAGGATGCTTCATGCGCTTGGACCACGTCATTTCGCTGACGTGAACCAGACCTTCGATGCCCTGTTCCAGTTCCACAAATGCGCCGTAATCGGTAACGCTGATCACGCGTCCGCTGACATGCGCGCCCACGGGGTAGCGATGCTCGGCGTCCAGCCACGGATCGGGCGTGAGCTGTTTGAATCCCAGAGAGACGCGCTGTTTTTCTTTGTCGAACTTCAGCACCTTCACCTGGATCTGATCGCCGACATTGACCAGGTCGCGGGGATGAGTGAGTCGCCCCCATGACATATCCGTGATGTGCAGCAGGCCGTCGATGCCTCCGAGGTCTACGAACGCGCCGTATTCGGTCAGGTTCTTCACTACTCCGGTCAGGATGGCATCTTCGACGAGATGCTCCAGAGTCTTGGTGCGTTTTTCAGACTGCTCGCCTTCCAGAATCTGTTTGCGCGAGACCACGATGTTGCCGCGCTTCTTATTGAGCTTGATGATGGCGACATCGAGCACCTGACCCTTGACGGCGTCAAGATTGCGTGTCGGCCGAAGGTCAGCCTGAGAGCCAGGGAGAAACGCCTGGGCGCCCATAATGTCGACAGTCAGACCACCCTTGATGCGCTCGACAACAACCGCCTTGATCGGCCTCTTTTCATTGTGGGCTTTCTCGATCTCATCCCAAGCGCGCAGCTTTTGCGCCTTCTGATGAGAGAGATTGATGTAGCCTTCCTCAGTCTCGCCCTTGTCGCGCATGACGGCGATTTCGTCGCCGGGCTGGAACTTGGGCTTGCCTTCGTGATCAAGCACCTCCGCCAGCGGAAGCATGCCCTCCGACTTGGCTCCAATGTCGACGACGACGTGGGTTCCGGTGAGCTTGAGCACCGTGCCGATGAGGACTTTGTCCTCGCGAACGGCTTCTTCGCTTTCCGTCGTGAAACTCTCTAACGCCGAGGCGAAGTCGTCGGCAGCGGCGCCGCTGGGCTTGTCGTCTTGATGCAAGTCGTGTGTCTGCTCTCGCGGCTCGAGAGCGGAGGTCTCCGGCGCCGAACTTTCGGTCGCGGTTTCGAGGTGCTCGGTTAAGGTTGAGGTCGCTGAATCGCTGTTATGGGGGTTGTTGTCGTCAAACAAGGTCATAGCCTCTCTGGTGTACTCGAAGGTTGCGGGTCAGCTTAGCGGACTGCTGGCATGAGTCTTAGGTTGTGTGGAGCTCGCCCTGGCGGACGGGCCTGAACAATCCCAGCGGTCGGACGTTTCCAAACAGCGAACCCGCGTCCAAAAGGGAACATCTTGACTATAGCAATCGTTTGCAAACAGTGTCAAACGCCAAACTGAGATTTAGGTTAAAAGTGTGTTAAAGACGAAGCGGCGCGCCAAAAATCACGTTGGGGCGGGTATCCAGGCCGCCGTCCAGCTGAGGCTGGGGCTCCCACAAGCGCGCATCACTAGAGTCGAAAGTACACGGCCAAAGCCAAACCTCGATCGACCGTTCGCCAGCTGCCCGAACGAGGGCAGCCGGGCCAACGCCATTCGGCCCCGAGCCCGAGGTTTCGGAAACAGATCACTATCTGCTACTCTGCCCTGCGATGGACTACCTATGGACACCCTGGCGCTACGCCTACGTCACCGCCGGCGACAAGAACACTGGCTGCATTTTTTGTGATCTCCCCAAGCTGGGCGACGATGCCAAGGCCCGCATCGTGCATCGCGGTCAGAATTGCTACGTCGTGCTGAATACGTTTCCTTACACGCCGGGCCACGTGATGGTGGTACCGTTTGCGCATCTCGATGAACTCCAGAAACTTCCCAGCGCTGCGGCGCACGAAATGATGGATTTGTCGCAGCAAATGGAACGTGTGCTTCGCCAGCTCTACAAACCGGACGGGGTGAATCTGGGAATGAATATTGGCAAGGCTGCGGGGGCGGGAGTCGCCGGGCACGTTCACATGCACGTGCTGCCGCGCTGGGTGGCGGACGCAAATTTCGTTTCGGTGGTGGGAGAAACGCGGATTCTGCCGGAAAGCCTGGAAACTACGTACGAGCGTATTCGGGGTGCGCTGAAGTCGTCGGTGTCATCCTGAGCGAGTGTTGGAAGGGCGAAAACCCCGCCCAGGATGAACGCCGCGAACGCCAAGAACGCACAATCGCGGTGCCAATGTTTTGGGATCGCGATGCTCCCTATGCGCCCCTTGCGCACATTCATGAGCGGCGACGAAGGGAACGAACATCTTGAATTCTTCGCCTCACTCAAAACCTGGTAGCCGATTTCCGACTAGCTGGAACAGGCCGCCAAGCATGCAGGTTAGGTCAAAGCGGAATTCTGGTTGTCATGGCTCTGTAAAGATTTTGTAAGGATTTGTAGAGAATCGAAAAGAGCAGCACGTTCGTTATTGTTGGAAGAGGTCAATGTCCGAGGAGTCGTTGCAATTCCGTTTCGCCGATGACCTCAATCCCTAATTCTTTGGCCTTCTCTAGTTTGGAGCCTGCGTCAGACCCGGCAACCACGTAGTCCGTCTTTTTGCTGACGGAACCGGACACACGCCCACCAGCATTTTCAATCGCCTGCTTAACTTCTTCGCGGGGGTGGGTGAGAGTTCCAGTCAAAACGAAGGTCTTCCCTGCGAGATGGGTGCCGCGTTCTTTCTTTACTCCCGTAAAGGTAACCCCAGCTTGGCCCAGCCGTTTGATTAGTTCCTGATTGTGCGGCTCTTGAAAAAACTCCGCAATGCTGCTCGCGATCCGCGGACCCACCTCGGTGGCCTGCTGGAGTTCTTCTTCGCTTGCGCTCATAAGCGCCTTTATGGACCCGAAATGCTCCGCCAGAAATTGCGCGGTCCGTTCACCGACAAAGCGGATACCCAGTCCGTAAATCACGCGTTCCAACGGGAGCTTCTTTGACTCTTCGATTTCATCGAGAACATTCTGGGCCGATTTGTCGCCCATTCGATCAAGCGATAACAGGTCAGCTTTGGTGAGCTTGTAAATGTCGGCAACATTTTTCACCAGCCCGCGCTCGGTAAGTTGATTCACCAGCGCGTCACCCATGCCTTCGATATTCATCACGCCGCGTGAGGCGAAGTGGCGGATGGTCTCGCGCAATTTGGCGGGACAGTTGGCGTTGACGCAGCGGTAGTCCACTTCACCTTCGGTGCGAACTACGTGAGTGCCACACTCAGGACACTTCTCCGGCATGTGAAATAGCTTGTGACCGCGAGGGTGGTCTTTGTCTTCGACGACGCGTGTGACTTTCGGGATTACGTCCCCGCCGCGCTCGACCTCAACCCAGTCGCCGATCTTCACGCCGAGGCGTTCGATCTCATCCATGTTGTGAAGCGTGGCGCGAGTCACCGTAGTGCCGCCGATTGGTACTGGTTTCAGTGCGGCCACGGGAGTGAGTTTGCCGGTGCGGCCGACTTGAACCAGGATGTTTTCAATTTGCGTGATGCCACCGCGCGCCGCGTACTTGTAGGCAATTGCCCAGCGCGGCGCCTTCCCGGTGTAGCCAAGTTCATCTTGCAGCGCGGTGCGATCCACTTTTACCACGATGCCATCAATTTCGTAAGGAAGTTTCTCTCGCTTGGTCTCTTGCGCCTCGATGAACGTCCAAACCTCTTCAAAGCTCTTCGCCAGCTTGCGGCTGGAATTGACCTTGAAGCCAAGAGCGTCGAGGGCGTTCAGTGTTTCCCAGTGGCGATCAAAAACAGTGCGCCCGTATTGCAGCAACATATACGAAAAATAGTCGAGTCGGCGTTGGGAGACGATGCTGGGTTCGAGTTGACGAACCGTGCCGGCAGTAGCATTGCGCGGATTGGCAAAGAGTGAAAGCCCTTTCTCCTCTCGCTCTCTATTCATTTTCTTGAACGCTTCGAGCGGCATGAGCATCTCGCCGCGTACTTCAAAGTCGAGACGGACTCCAGCTTTTTTAAGCTTTTCTTTTGAGATGGAAAGCGGAATCGAGCGCACCGTCCGTACGTTCAATGTGACATCTTCGCCGATCACGCCGTCGCCCCGCGTAATGCCGCGCACCAGCGCCCCGTTTTCATAGTGCAGGGCCAATGACATGCCATCCAGCTTCAGTTCGCAAACGTATTCGACATCGTTGCGGCCGGTGAGTTCGTGAACCCGCCGCTCCCAGTTGCGCAATTCTTCGACGTTATAGGTGTTATCGAGCGAAAGCATCGGCGAAGAGTGCGGAGCTTTGACCACGCCCTCGCGGGGTTTCCCGCCAACCCGTTGCGTGGGGGAATCCGCGGTGATCAGCGCAGGATGGTCAGCTTCGATCTGCTTCAACTGATTCATCAGTTGGTCGAACTCGGCGTCGGAAATCTCCGGATCGTCGAGTACGAAATAGCGGTACTCGTGGTGGCGAATTTTATCGCGGAGCGCCTCGATCTTTTTCCCGAGGTCCTTGGAAGTGGTAGCCATCGAAAAAGATTATAGTTGGCAAAACTCGCGTAGGGACAGCCGCCGCGGCTGCACGGTGGAGCGGAGCTCGATATTCACCGATACTCTAAACTGTCCTGCCATGACGGTTTTCCAAACTCCTCGACTCACCCTGCGCGATTTCGAGCCTGAGGACACTGATGCCCTCGCGAAGATTCTCTCTGACTCGGAGACCATGCGCTACTACCCGGCACCGTACGATCGTGTCGGCGTCACCGATTGGATCGAGCGCAACCGCGTCCGCTATGAGAAAGACGGCTTCGGTCTTTGGGCCATGCTGTTGAACTCAACTGCTGAACTAATCGGTGACTGCGGATTGGTGCGCCAGAGTGTCGACGGAGTGGATGAGATTGAAATTGGATACCATGTGCGCCGCGATCACTGGGGTCGAGGCTACGCTCCAGAAGCCGCGCGCGCCTGTCGAGATTACGCGTTCTCGCGACTCGAAGCCGATCAGTTGATTTCGCTGATTCGACCGGAGAATCGGCCCTCCTGCCGCGTTGCCGAAAAAATAGGGATGACACTGTGGAAGGAACTGATGTGGCGGAAAATCCCACACCATGTGTACTGCATTAAAAGAGTTGAGCTGACGCGATAGTTCGCACTGCTGTATTCTATGGCCCATCTTCCGGAGCCTTCCCATGCCCAAAGCCGCGCCTGTAGCGTTCTCAATTCAGCAGGCTTTGCTGACTTCTTTCGACACCAACGACCACATCAACCAATACATGATCGAAAATTTGCCGGCTGAAGCGTGGCGGGCCGAGCCGCCCGCGGGCAAAGGTCGGACAATCGCTGCCGTCGTAGCGCATATGCACAACGTCCGCGTGATGTGGCTCAAAGCTGCAGCCAAAGGAAGCAGGATTCCCGAGCAGCTCGATCGCACTAGCGTGACTCCGGCGCAGGCAGCCAAGGCGTTGGAAGAGAGCCGGGCGGCACTCAGCGCCGTGCTCAAGGCCGCTCTGGAGAGCGACGGGCGCGTGAAAGGATTTCGCCCCGACGTTGCCGGATTCCTCGGATATCTGATAGCCCACGATGCGCATCATCGTGGCCAAGTCTGCATGCTCGCGCGACAAGTCGGCCACCCCTTGCCGCAGAAGGCAATGTTCGGCATGTGGGAGTGGGGAACGCGCGGGAAATAACCGACTTGGCGCAGCCCCGTCGACTGTCCGCCGATCTTTAACTGGAGTGGCACGGGCGTGGACGCCTGGTTATCCGCTTCCAGTACAATCCACCTGAATCCATGCGCAAGGCGCTTCTTCTCTACAACCCGCATTCGGGCCGTCGACGCCGACGTCGTCTTGCCGACGTGGAAACAGTTCTGGCCGTCCTGCGCGCGGCGGGAGTGGAAGCCTCTGCCGCAGCCACGCAAGCCGCTTCCGGCACGGCGGATCAAGTGCGGCAAGCGATTGCGGACGGTTGCGACACGATGTTTGCATGCGGTGGCGACGGCACGATTCACGACGTCTTGCAAGGCTTGGTCGGCACCAATGTCGCGTTGGGCATCATCCCGTTGGGAACGGCGAATTCGCTCGCGCATGATCTCGGGTTGCCATGCACTAGCACGGATGCAGCTCGGGCGGCGCTCAACGCGAATCCTCGCCGCATTGCGGTGGGCCGCATCGAATACACCGATTTCGCTGGCAAGCCAGCCTCACGATATTTCACCGTCGCGGTCGGCATCGGTGTGGACGCCGAGCTCTTCTACAAGCTGAATCCGACGGCGAAACGCCATCTGGGTATGGCTGCGTATGTCGCCAAGGCGACTTATCTATGGATGACCCACAGGATGGAAAACTTTGAGGTGGAAGTAGCCGATCCAGCCAGTCGAGTGCAGGTTTCGCAGTTATTAGCGGTGCGCATCCGTGACTTCGGAGGGGTGTTGCGAGAACTGGCCCCCGGCGCATCGCTTGAGCGCGATGACTTCCGTGCCGTGTTCTTCCGCACCCGCAGCCGGATCGCATATCTGCGCTACGTGATGCGCGGGATTTTCGGTACGCAATGGACCGTTCCTGGGATCCAACTGGCCCACTGTTCCAGCGTAACCTGCAAAGATCCACAAGTGAACGCTGGAGCTCGATCACGCATCTTCGTCGAAGCCGACGGAGAACTGTTGGGGACATTGCCCGCATCCATCGCGATGGTTCCCGACGCTCTAACCCTGCTCGTACCCAAGCGTTAGCCAGCGGTGAGTTTTTCAAAGCAGTTCTTCTTCGTGAATCTCTGCCACTGTGGTGAATCGACCTGAGCACGATTACAATCGGCGCAGCATGATCTCCTATCTCGCCGGTGGAGCGTTCCTGGCCGCAGTAAGCGCTGGCTACCAGTCAATGGCGCCGACGGGGCAGTGGTATGGCCAGACATTCAGCGGGCTGACACGAGCCTCAAAACAAATTGCGCTGACTTACGACGACGGTCCTAACGATCCCCACACTTTTCGCCTTTTGGAGGTTCTCGCGAAACATGATGTGCGAGCTACGTTCTTCTTGATAGGACGCTACGTGAAGCAGCGTCCGGATATTGCACAAGAATTGGCGCGCCACGGCCACGTCATCGGCAATCATACTTTTTCCCACCCCAACTTGATATTTACCTCAGCTCAGGAAACGCTTGCGCAGTTGCAACAATGCGAACGGGCACTCACTGATGCGGTAGGAGAACATTCGCGCCTGTTTCGTCCCCCGTTCGGGGGACGGCGCCCAGCAACCTTGCGAGCCGCTCATTCCCTGGGACTCGAGTCCGTAATGTGGAATGTTGCCGGTTGGGACTGGCGAGGCAAGCCAGCCGAGTACGTAGAAGGCAAAGTTACACGCAAGATTCGGGGTGGCAATGTAGTCCTGCTTCACGACGGCAGCCACACCGCATTTGGCGCGGATCGATCGCAGACCGTTATCGCCACGGATCACTTGATAGCTCGCTGCAAATCCGAAGGTTTCCAATTCGTGACCGTTCCGCAGATGATGGCCGGAGATGGTCGCGAAAACCCCGTTCCTTGACCCGTTGGCGAGCTTCCGCCGCTGTGCTAACGTACAGGCAAGGCAGTGAGGTAGTTATGCGATACCTGTTGTTAGGACTTCTGTTTGCGGCACCTCTGGCATTTTCAACTCTTGCGGTCTCTCAGCAGATTCATGGCGATTACGTCGAGACTCGCAGCGCGGATGTTTACACTGGTCAATGTTTCGCCAACGGCGAGGTGAACCTGGTGGGACGCGAGGCGATTCTCGCGTGGCATGTTCAGAGCGGAACCTGGCAGGGGATCTCGTTGGACGGGTTGACTGTCGCCGCCGCAGTTCACGCCCAAGCGACCCTCGGCGATCCTTACGCGAATCCGTATCCCGCGCAGAATGTCATCATTGTGGATGATCAGGCGAACCCGCAACAGCGATTGGCCTTAGTGGCATTCGCTCAACAAATGGGCGGAGAGTTGCTGCGCCACACGCAGCAGGTGATAGCGGCTCCCGTGGAACTGGCGGTGAATCCTTTGCATCACGGAGTGGCGTTTTTGCGCGCCGGTCAGTTCGCCACGGTATCGACGCGCCCGATGAACGACAGAGATCATGTCTGCGGGAACGAAGTGACGTTTTATCCACCGCTGACGCGCTTGATCCACTCCATGCCAGCTGTCGCTCTCACCGACTCATATCGCGGGCCGGGACTGCAGGTTGATTGGGAGTCCCACGGCAGGCGCAGCGCTTTTGTGGGGACGTTCGAACGCTGATAGCGCAAAAATCGACTAGCGCATGCGCAACGCGAGCAGCACGAGCGTGAGTGCGACCATCAGGATCGTTCCGATGGTGTAGAAGTGGGCCTGCAACCAGTTTTGCTTGCGGCCCTGATCTCCGAAGTGTGAGAGAAAAGCCGGCGTATCATTGTCGGCCGGCACGGCTGCACTTTCACCAGAGGCGCGGGCTGCTTCGCAATCCAGACACAGGGTCCGGCCTTCAGAAACGGGAAACCCGCAAGCTTCGCATTTTCGAATCTTGTCCAGGGTTTGGGACTTGGGCTCGACGGCTTTGATCACGACAGGCTCTTCGGGAGCGGCCGTCGGAGTCGGAATCGCGGACACGGCTTCCTCTTTTGCTGCTACTGTCGCTACCGACGCTGCTGCTACCGCTTCTGCATTTTTAGTTGCAATCTCTTGCTGCGCGCGCTTGGCTGCGTCGGCGTGGTCCAGTCCGGTGAGCACCATCTCTGCCAAGCGCTCGAGAGCGGTGATGTCACGTTCCTCGAAAGCTTGAGGCCGGTCGGCCATCAGTTCGAATACGCCGAGAACAGCCTCATCTCGAATGAGCGGCATGACCATCACCGAGCGAATGCCGAGCGAGCGGCAACTCTCCCGGTTGACCCGTGAATCGGTTTCCGCGTCATCGCAGCGCAGAACCTGGCGAGTGCGCACGCTCTCGCCCGTGAGGCCGGTTTTCACTTGCACCTCAGCGCCCAGCTCCGGAGCCGAAGGGCCCGCGCTGGCGCGGCAAATCATTTCGTCGTTTTCGAGAAG
>Ga0206892_1005_pt1 | contig 34754 bp, 35 predicted proteins | sample Alteio_BWOrgHeat_56_FD_153257 | JGI IMG/M metagenome (GOLD analysis project Ga0206892, IMG submission 153257) | Enriched cells from forest soil in Barre Woods Harvard Forest LTER site, Petersham, Massachusetts, United States - Alteio_BWOrgHeat_Nextera8 ... | reverse complement strand
CGAGTTTTTTACGGAGGGACATCGCAGAGCCACCTGCCATTCGTGCTATCGAGAGCTGGGCAGGCCGATTGGCGCGAAGGAAGATGCTCTCCGTACTTGCCGTTGGTCTGCTGTGTCTTTCAATCCGCGCCGCCCTGCTTCCCGTTCTCGGCGTTCCGGCGCCGGCTGTGCACGATGAATACAGCTACCTGCTCGCTGCCGATACCTTTGCGCATGGGCATCTGACCAATCCCACACATCCCATGTGGGTCCACTTCGAAAGTTTTCACATCATCGAGCAGCCGACTTACATGTCTATGTACCCGCCCGGCCAGGGATTGGCTTTGGCGTTAGGTCAGCGTTTGGGGAATCCGTGGATTGGAGTCTGGCTGACAACGGCTCTCTTGTGTTCCGCTTTGTGCTGGATGTTGCAAGGCTGGCTGCCTCCACAGTGGGCGTTGTTCGGAGGGCTATTGGCGGTAGAGCAGTTGGGAATTCTGAGCTACTGGATGAATAGTTATTGGGGAGGATCACTGCCTGCATTAGGAGGAGCGCTGGTTCTCGGCGCTCTTCCGCGGCTTAAATGGAAGCCGGACATGCCAGCGGCGTTGCTCATGGCTTTAGGGTTCGCGGTGCTGGCCAACACTCGTCCCTACGAAGGGTTGGCTCTGAGTCTGCCGGTTGGGTTGATTTTGCTGAAGTGGATGTTGGAAAAGAAAAACCGCTCTTTCGCGATCTATTTTCGCCGCGTGTTACTCCCTATCACAGTACTCCTGCTGATCACGGTCTTCATGATTAGCTATTACAATCACCGAATAACAGGCAGCGCATTTCGCCTGCCCTATGCAGTGAATGGCACAATGTATCGAAGCTATCCGCCTTTCCTGTGGCAGTGTCCCTGGAAAGCTCCCTTGTATCGCCATGAAGTCATGCGCAACTATTATTCCTTCTGGCGAAATGATTACATGGAAAGCCGCACTCTCAGCGGCTTTTTGAAGCACTCCCTGGCGCTCGGCGTTTCACTGTGGGGATTTTTCCTAGGTCCCATCTTTACGATCGCGCTCCTGGGCCTTCCCAAAACATTGCGTGATCGTCGTATGAGGATTCCGCTTCTAATCGGAGCGATCGCAATTTTTGCGCTCCTGGTTGAGACTTGGATTCAACCCCATTACTTCGCTCCTGCAACTGGAGTTCTGCTCTTAGTGCTGCTGCAATCCATGCGCCACCTGCGCCTCTGGAGATGTAATGGCCGGCCTCTGGGACTCAGGATGGTGCGAGCTATTCCACTCGTTTACTGCGTGGTGTTGTCGTTGCGAGTTTTTGCCCTGATGTTGCACGTCCCAATCGAGCCGCCGTGGCCGGGTGGCAATCAAGACCGCGTAAAAGTCGAGCACACCTTGGAGAATCTGCCGGGAGATGATCTCGTGATCGTGCGGTATGCCGCCAATCACAATCCGAATATCGACTGGGTCTACAACGCCGCTGACATCGACCGAGCCAGGGTGGTGTGGGCGCGCGACATGGGCGAGCAAGACAACCAAGAACTGCTTCACTACTTCAAGAACCGCAATGTGTGGGTGCTGTACCCCGACGAGTCGCCTTTTCGCCTAGAGCCCGGCCCGACTTGTTTGAGGTGCATCCCTCCGAGGGAAGGTCCAATATCTACAGTTTCGCCTTGAGGCTGAGCGCATCCGATCATCTACGCGCCAGCCCCAGAATACTCACGAAAAAGCTAGAGAGAACAATCTGTACGCCCAATGTGATCGAGGCGAGCGCAGCGGCTACAAAGCGCACGAGCACGAAGGGGTTCATCGGTCCAAAACCAGCACGGTTCCAGATGTATGCAGAGTAGCTGGCAATTCCGATGCCGAGCAATAGCAAAGCAGCGCCTGCGATCAGCCCTTTTTCCAAACTGAATAGGCGGAAAACGCGGTCCAGCCTTGGGTCTTCGGGAAGTAATCCCTCGCTCATGCCAAACACCTTGGTGAATAGAGCGAACAGGATGGCTTGGAACCCGATCAGAATGGCCACCACCGCGTAAAGCAAAGTGTGGATGTCCAGGAATGTGCCTCCGACTCTTCTCGGCCCGGGGAGCAGCCAGAGCGCGGTCACAAGACCGATCAAGAGAAGGGCGACCCCCGGATAGAGAAAAAGCCAGCGTGGACTATAGAGCAACAAGAAACGCAATCCCCGGAAACCATCATGCCAGCTACGCATGTGTGACTTGCCGGGTCGGCCGTCTGGCGAAAGCGTGGTTGGGACTTCGCACACAGACATGCGGAAAAGCGAAGCCTTCACCACCATCTCACTGGCGAACTCCATTCCGGTTGTACGCAAATCCATGCGGTTGAATGCCGTCTTGGTGAATCCCCGCAACCCACAATAAAAATCCCGGCAGGGAGCATCGAAAAAAAGCCTCCCAATTCCGGTGAGCAGCGGATTTCCAAAATATTGATGAAGTGGGGGCATGGCTCCAGGCTTAATCCCTCCCTGGAAACGGTTACCCATGACCAGATCATGGCCCGAACGGAGTTTTTCTAGAAAACGGGGGATTTGAGTAAAGTCATAGCTACAGTCGGCATCTCCCATTACGACGTACTTTCCTTGCGCTGCCGCGATTCCTCCCATAAGTGCACTGCCATAGCCTTTGCTTTCGACCGGTACGACGCGCGCTCCCAGGTTTTGGGCAATCTCACGAGATCCGTCCACGCTGCCATTGTCGGCAACAATGATTTCGCCTGAAATATTGTGCTTCTCAAGGGTTTGGCGGATCTGTTCAACACATGGTCCCACAGTCGCAGCCTCATTCAGACACGGCATCACGACGGAAAGCTCAATCGCTTGAGAACGGCCACCCGTGGCGGATTTGGAAATTAGCGGCGACCCCGACGACATAACATGATCTCTACCAGCGCGAACGCGTGTCAACAAAGACCGAGACTGACTTTCTCATCCACCAATTCATAAATCAATTTACAGCTAAAGTTAAAGCAATCCGTTGCGGCGATCGCGATTGTCGCATGGCCAAGAACTTCAATCCAGAAACCATCGCATACGCCGCCAGCAGCACAATCACCGGTTCCATGGGATGGCGATATGTGCTGAAAACGTGCGTCACGTAGTAAACAAGAGGAAAAACAATCATGACGACTGCATAGGGAAGGGCATCCCTCCCCTTGTTTTGCAAAGCCCGAAGCATCCCTACCCAGGCGAGTGTGCTGATCAACCACCAGAAAGTTTTTTCGGGCGTGGTCCAGAACCTGAAAACGCGTAGCGCAACCAATCTCAAGAACTGTCCCGGATGTTGACCAATAAACTCGAGGGCAATATCGCGCTTGGACTCCATGAAGCGGATCTCGCCAAGACGGTTATATTCCGCCGGATTGAGCAAAGGGAAATCATTATCAAATTTCTCGGTCACTCCTTCGTGGTTTCCGAGCCAGAGTTCGAGCCCAAAGTTATCACGCACCGGCATCAACCGATGGAAGGTTTCGTAGTTGCGCACTGTCCAGGGAAGGACCAAAAGTACACACACCGCCACAGAAACCGCCAACCAACCTACCGTCGATGACCCCGCGAGGCGCTTATCGATCCATAGCCATAGCCAGAAGCATGAAAAAACCGCCAACAACGTCGTGTTCGTAAGGGCGGCAACTCCCGCGAGAGTTCCAAGTCCGACCCACAGCAAGGGGGATGCACGCACAATCAGCTTTCGCAGCAAGACCAAACCAATTGCGAGCAGCAGCGCTGACAGGCTGCTTTCCCACAATCGTACGGACACAACCGCTTCATAGAGCCAGCACGACCAGACCCAAGCGGCCAAAACTCCGGTTAAGGTGTTAAAGACGGTTTTTCCGAGCTGAAGAATTATTACGGCGGTCAGCGCGGAAATAACCGCATTCAGGCCAACTGCGATAAGAAGGGAGGGGTAACTGTAAGCCCCGGCCAACCTAAAAATGCCTGCCAGCAAAAAAGGGTAGACCGGAGGTTGCTGCGCGGTGGACATGGCTAGTGTGTCAGCCCATGGCCAACTATAGCCTCCACCGGACACAAGCGACCAGGCAATGTGCGATGGTTCGTCGTATCGGTAGAAATTGTGCCAGAAGTCGCCCCGCAGCAATTGCGACAACACCCACATGCGCGCGGTGAGTGCTACGAGAAATACGACGACAGGCGACTCCACCGCAGTCCGGAGAAAGCGCGTGCTCGGCATCAATGAAGGGCATTGTAGCAGCGCATTGGTCAGCCAGTAGTGCCTGGAATGGCATGTTTCGCGTCTGCATTGGCCTCACCCTGCGCAAACAGAAACCTCAATGCCTCCGGAAAACGCTTTGCCCATTCCGCTTCGTTGTGACTTGCACCCTCGTCGATCCGTACCAGCAACCGGCTAGCGTCGAGGCCCGCGCCCTGCAGATTCTGCTCGAGCGTGCGAACATCGTCTACGACTTGCTTATCCTTGTCCTCGCGGCCCGATTCTCGCGTGCCTATGGCTAGAAATATCCTTGCGGGCCATTGCCTAAAACGATGGCTGTATTTCAATATTCTCCGGTTCGAGATAAACAGCGAAGGGCTTTCCAATAACAGGCGCCCGAACGTGGATGGCCGCTCCATAACGGTGTAAAGCGAAATCAATGCTCCCATCGACGAACCACCGAGTCCGGTATTTTCCGGCCCGCGCGCGATGCGGTAGCGTTCATATACGAGCGGCATGACTTCATTCATCAGAAAATCAGGGTAGCGCTTTCCCTGTGGGCGAAGAATCGGCGGATTAAACGAACGGTGTGGCAGATACTCTTTCATGCGATCACTCTGGGCATTATCGATGCCCACAATGATCATCGGAGGAATAACTTCTTGCCGGATCAAGCGGTCGGCGGTTTCGTCGACTTGCCATTCCACCCCGGCAAAAGCGGTCGCACGGTCAAATAAGTTCTGGCCATCGTTCAGGTATAGGACGGGATAATGCCGAGCATTGTTTTCGAGTGCGTCGTAGCGGGGTGGAACCCACACTCGCAGCATCCGCTTATTGCGAAATATGCGGCTTTGGAATTCGTGCAGCCGCAAGTCACCACTGACGGACGGGTTCGTCGGCGCGGCTTGCTGCTGAGTGATTTCTTCCATCATCCAATATAGACTCACGCCCGCGGTGCGATCCCACCGTGAACGTTAGCGCCCTTCGTGGTTTAGGCCAATGCGTTTGTCGATGCGAATTAATCGGGCAGTAATTCAGTCGGGACGCATACTCCTGGCCACGAGAAACGCACCCAGCGCCGTTATGAAAATAATCAGCGTGAGCGACGAAAGACACAAAATGCACCATGTTGCCAGCACGAATTTCTCGATGTAGGTCAGGTAAAGCGCAAAACCCAACCCCGCCGTCGCGGCAACCAAGAGCATGAACGGAGTTCCGGCCTTCGTGCGATAGAGAGTAGCCAGACTCAGCAGAAAGCCGTATCCGAGGAATCCAATCAGCGCATCGGGTATGCCGAACACCGTCGAGTAGACGCTGCGATTCACAATGTCGCAATTGAAGCTGGCGCCAAAGTCGCAGTAAGTGGTCTGCGATGTGCCGTAGTGGTGATACAGAGATACGGAAGAAACCACGACCCCAGCCAACGATAGAATCGCGATCATCACGAACACCCACCGGGCTGCGGGGCTCACGGCAGTGGGCATCCAGTTTTCTCGCCGAGGAACTCCAGTTCGTGCGCGCCTTCAATTCGCGTGCCGTCCGAAAATATCCAGGTCGGAAATCGCTTGATGCCAGCGTCGGTGCAGACCTGCGCTATCGCCTGTGATCCCTTGATTCCGCACTCCACGTAGGGTGCGAACTCGAAGGACGAACCAAACTTTTCTTTCTGGTCCTGGCAGTGGGGGCACCAGAATGCCCCGTACATTTTGGCTTGCTTGGTGCTCAGGCATTGGGCAAAAGCATCCAAAGCGACGTTGCGCCGATGCGCAAAATAATATGCCGCGGCCGCCGCGACTACGATGCCAACGGCAATCATTATGTAGCGAAGCGCCTGGCTCGGTCGATCGTCGCCTTGCCGCGCGGTTTGTCGTTTTCTACGCTCTTGTGACATAGGATTAAATCGTTATACCACGACGTTCAAAACCGATGGCAGAACATCCAACGTCTGGCATTGCAATGTCAGCACTTCACCATCCACCATCACATCGACTGGATCATTCAGTCGAAAATCAATTCGCATAGCTGAACGCCGTTCCGCCAGCGGGTGCTCAATGTGGGTTCCGTCATAAAGCGTAGACAGGTTGCGGATCAGCCCCAGTCTCCCGATTGGCCCCCAGCGCACGTACTCAATCAATCCGTCGTTCACCTCAGCGTTGGGTGCGATCATCATGGTTCCGCCAGTAAACTTGCTGTTGCTGAACGTGAGAAACAGGCAAGGGCGGCGGTCGAATTCCGCGTCGCCATCCACACGTACCGGGAACGGCCGGCGGCGAAAGCGTGCCAGCGAAATAAAAATCGAAGCCTGATAACCAAGTTCACCCCAGGCGCTGAAACGCCGCGCCCGCAGCGTGGCCACATCCGCGGCAAAGCCAATCGCCAGCAGGTTAATGTAGTGGAGGACGCCGTCAGCATGGCGCAATCGTATTACGTCGCACGGTTGCGAGCGTCCCGCAACCAAGGCCTCAATAGCGTGATCCACGCCTCGATCGGTGAACTCTCGAAGGAAGGAATTGCCAGTTCCTAACGGAAGAAATGCCAAGGTCAGAGGCTCTCCCCCATCGCGCCGCGGAAATAGTCCGTTGACGATCTCGTAGGAGGTGCCGTCGCCCCCCACAGCCATAAATTTACGATAGCCGCGGGCGTAGCCATCACGCGCGAGCTGCGCGCCCTGACCGGGCGCGTCCGTCTCAACGACATCGACTTTGACTCCACCCGCCCGCAACCGATCAAGAGCTGCCGGGACCAGCTTGCGACAACGTCCTCCGCCAGCCGCTGGATTCACCACGGCGAGAAATCTTCCGCCCCCAATCACAGGTCAACCACGGCTGTGCGGCTGAATGTTCTACCGATCTCTTCGCCCAGTAGGCTTCGTTTGATTTTCATGGAGGCGGTTCGCGGGAAATCTTTGCCCCAAATTACGTATCCACCGACACGCTTGTAATCAGGCAGGCGGCGATTTCGCGCCGCGAAATCTTCCTTTAACCCGCCGGTAAATTCCTGACCTTGTTCAAGACGCACCACCAGAACTAGCAACTCGCGGCCGAGGGCCTTCGCCGGCCACAGATAATTTGCCGCGAAGACACAATATTCTTTCACCGGCAAGCCTTCAAATGCATTTTCGATGTCTTCGGGATACACATTCTTGCCACCCTCGGTGACGATCATGTTCTTCTTGCGGCCGAATAGTCGCAGATGCCCATCGTCGCCCATGCGCCCGAGATCGCCCGTCAGCAGCCAGCCGTTGACTATGGTTTGCGCGGTCAACTCAGGATCGTCAAGATAGTGCGACATCACTACCTTGCTATGCGCGGCGACTTCACCGACCCCCTCGGAGTCAGGATTGAGAATTCGCAGCTCAACTCCCGGCAACGGCTTGCCAACCGTATCCGCACGAAACGGGGCAAGATCGTTCAGCGTAAGCGGAAACGATTCGGTGAGACCGTAACCGTTCGCGACGGGAATTCCGAGATCGTAGAAAAACTGTAACGTCGAAGGCTCCATGAAAGCCCCGCCAGTGAACATTGCCTGAAGGTCTCCTCCGAACGCTTGGTGAACCTGCCCCAAGAGCTTACCGCTTAGCTTCACCTTGGGCCGTTTGCGGGTCAGAGCTTTGTTAAGCGCAATCATACGATCGAGAACAAACCGCTTCAGGGGTGACAGTTCATCAAACTTGGCGCGCAGACCTCGTTCCAGATTCTTGAGAATCATCGGGACCAGCGCGACGTAGGTGATTTTGTAGCGCACGAAGGCGTCGCGCACGAACTCCGGACGAAGGGTCCGCAGATGTATGACGCAAGCGCCGCAAACAAACGGCCCGATGAAGCCCACCATGAAATCAATGGCATGGTTAGTCGGCAGAATACTCAGGTAGCGAACTCCCGGCCAAAAAGGATACCAGGCAGTCAGGGCCTTGCACTGTTCCAGGTAGTTCTGATGCGTAAGAACACATCCCTTAGGTCGGCCACCCGTGCCCGACGAATAGACGATGCACGCTACATCTTCCAGGAGCCGCGGAACAAATTCGGGGTCGCCTTTACGACGGAATTCTTCCCAGCGATATGCCCCCTCAAGATCGGCGCGCAGCGGAGCTTCTGTCACCAGAACTTTTTTGAGGTTGTGATTCTTGAACTCCGGCGCCTGCGTGATCGCACGCCACAAATGGTATTCAACAATTAAGAACTTAGCTTTGGAGTGTGCCAGTAGTTGCAAATGCTCAGCCGCACTGAGCTTGAAGTCGAGCGGAACCAGCACTCCTCCGCAATAGAAAACGGCATACGCCGAAATCAGCCACTTCGACTGATTGGTCATGATGATGGCCGCGCGATCGCCCGGATTGAAATCGGCGTCCTTGCTTGCACGTGCCAGGAGCAGCGCGAGTTCTTTGAAATCCGAATAAGTGAGGCGAGCTTTCTCGCGATCGCGGTCGGCCTCGATCAGGCAAGTTTCATTGGGCCACCGGTCCAGCGCGTCCCGCAGGGCGGCGCCCACACAGGTGTATTGGTTGAGGTCGAGCATCAATGCTTTATTTGACCACAGGGACGGGGACCAGAAGATAAGGGCATGTTAATCAATTGACCACTGGTACCGCTCTGAGAAGCCAGGACAAGCCTAGTGAATCTTGATTCGCGTCCACACCTACACAGCACAGATTACAGCCGGCTCTGAATACGGCTTGCCAGTGTGCGGAAATCCGAGACGCCTTGCAACTCGTAATCCGGCAACTCCACGTGAAAATGATTTTCCAGCTTGGTTAGCAGATCCAAGGTCTGCAAGCTGTCGATCCCCAGTGTCTTAAAAAAGTCATCGTCCGGCGTGAGCTTCTCGCGTGGCACCTTAAAATGAGCCGCTGCGAGGTTCATAATTTCTTCCAGGGTTTGTTGAGGCGTTTTCATAATCTCGTTCATTACGGCAAGTATGGCTGCGCGTCTTCACTCTCTACAAATTTCCGCAGACCCGCCTGGACTGCGGGTTGCAGAAACAACTCGCAGAAGATATCAATCTCCCGCCGCAGTTCTTCGTAAGGAATCGGTTTGATGAATTCTTTGGCGGCTGCTGCAGTCCGTCGATCAAATTTGCTCAATTGAGTCGCGGTAGCACGTGCTGCTCGCAACGCTTCGCCTTCGCTCACAACCTGGCTGACCAATCCAATTTGCTGCGCCTTGGTAGCATTGAAACTTCGGCCGGTGAGGAGCAAATCGCGCACCACTGCATTTCCCAGATCGCGCTTCAGGCGTGGAATTCCGCCGAAGCCTGGGATTAGCCCCAAGCGCAACTCCGGGAAACAAAACCGAGCCATCTTGTCGGCAATGATCAAATCGCAAACCAGCGCCAGCTCAAAGCCTCCACCGAACGTCACTCCGTGAACTGCCGCGATGGTGGTCAGCGGCGCTGCGTCAATGGCATTCATCACCTTGTGAATCCGTTCCAGATAATCACGCACGCCTCTAACTGCTTCCTTCCGCTCCAATTCCAGCGAGCGGTGGTACAGCTCCCGAAGATCGGCCCCGGCGCAAAATCCCGGCTTCATCTGGCTATGAATAAGCAGCGCGTGAGCTGAGTCTTTGAAGCTGTCGAGGGCAGAAACAAATTTCTCTAACTCCTCAAGCGTGAGCCCACCAATCTCATTGCACGGCTCGCGATGCAGAGCCAGCTCAACCACCCCGTTCTTCAATTCCCACGAGAGGGACTCGCCGTGAAATTGTTCCATTGTTTCGGGTAGCGCTACGATGCTTGCTTCACCGCATACATTTCTTCGATTTCGTTCTTCAATTGCGCGGCGATTAAGTCCCGCTTCAATTTTCCATTTGCTGTGAGCAGGCCGTTCTCAATCGAAAACGGCTGCGAACAGACGTGAAATGCCCGAACTTGCTTGTAATGCGGCAAGCCCGGATTCACCACATCCAACGCGGCCTGAACTTTCTGGCGCGTCACGTCGCCCGTCACCACCGCGGAAAGGTATCCGCGCCCATTTCCCATCAGCACAACCTGCTGGGCTTCCGGCAAATTCCGCAATACCTCATCCTCAATCGGTTCCGGAGCAATATTATGCCCCGACCCCAAAATAACAAGGTTCTTGATGCGCCCAACGATGCGCCAGTTCCCTTCCGTATCAATTTCGCCCTGATCACCCGTATGGAACCAGTCATCGCGCAACGCCTTCGCCGTGTCCTGCGGACGATTCCAGTATCCCGCAAACACGTTCGGGCCGCGCACGACAATTTCATCGTTCTCGCCCAGCTTCATCTCGACGCCTCTGATTGCGGGCCCCACGCGTCCCGGCTGTACATGCGCGGGGTCGTCCATGGTGCAGATTGCCGTGGTTTCGGTCAATCCGTACACCTGCAATACGGGGATTCCGAGCATCATGAAATAAAGCTGTGTCTCTAAACTCAGCGGGGCCGAGCCGCAGATTAATGCTTTCAAGTTCGGCCCAATCATTTTTTTTCGGATGGTGGGAAAGACCACGGCATTCGCCCAAGCTAGCCACATCGAATCCGCAAAACCGATTTTCCCTTCTTGCTTGCGCATCCAGGCGCTCTTGGCCCGACTGTAGATCGCGAGCACAATCCCGCCCGTTTTCCAAATCTGCTCATCGACGGCTTTTCGCATCCGCTCCAGCAGCGCTGGGACGTTAAGAAAATAGTCCGGTTCGGTCGCGCGCATCTCGCCGGCAATTTTGCTCAAGTCAGTATTAAGCGTGAGCCGGTTGCCACGCAGCAGACAAGTGAGCAACATGATCCATGATCCAGCAAAGCAAAACGGCAGATAATGAAACACCCGATCCTGACCGGGCTTGTTCTGCATTAGCGCGCCCAGACGTCCAGACGTACAGCCGAGCATGTGTGCAACGTTCCCTGCCGTCAGCACCACTCCTTTGGCCTCACCCGAAGTGCCGGAGGTATAAATGATGGTCACGGGATCGGAATCGGCGAGGGAATTTGACTGCCCAATCGGTTGCGCACTTTGTGAAGACTGAGGGCTTGGAGAGTTTCCCCCGAACACATCTTCAAACAGTATCTGCGGAGGCGCTTCGGGCCAAGCCTGAACGATGCTGTCGCGCAATCCCGCATCGCCGCAGCAAATCAGCGCGGGAGAGCAATCCTTCATCATGGCCACCAGTTCCGCCGGAGCCTGCCGCGCGTACAGTGGCACAACCATCAGCCCTTCCGCCATGATTGCCAGATCCATGGCGATCCAGCGAACTCCGTTCTGAGCGAGCAATGCGCACCTATCGCCCCGCTTCAAACCACGCGCAGCAAGAAACGAACGAGCCCGGCCCACCATCGTCAAAAGGTCAGCCCCGGTCAAAAAACCGGATTGCGGAGATGCAACTGGCAGCGTCTCCCCCCCGCGAAGCTCTTGCAGGATGGCGCCATCTCCAGCTTGCGCGAGGCGCGTGAAAATCTCGTCCAGAAAACTCATGAATTCTGTTTCTCTGTGACCTTGTTTGATTCTGCGGTGAAAGCTCTTAGCCGTACGCCTCAGCCAGCCCGCGGAGGCCCTCGTTCATCGGAGGCAAATAATCTTCCCAACTCCACTCACCGCGGCGCGTCGGAAAATCTGGATACCGACGTTGGACTTCTTCCTCGAAATAAACTCCCATGCGAGCCATGACTTTCAGATTTCGAACAACCGTTCGCGCAATGCCATCGGCAATCCGCTCGCCTTCCTGGCTAAGTTTCAGCAAGGCCGCCAGCAGCTTGGGCTCAAGATCGGCATCGTCCACGTTCATCAACAAATCTTCCTGCCCGCGCTCGCGCATCAAGTTGCGAATGCGCTCATCCATGGTGATACCAGCCGACGCCACCAGCCCCGGCATCGAAGTCACAATACCGTGATAGCGAGAAGAAGCCATCATGTGGCAAGCCCGCAGCACGCTCACCAATTCATACATGTTGTAATCTTCCGAACTGAGAACAGGCACACCACCCAGCTTCTCCGAAATTCGCCTCGCCGGCCGCGCATCCAACCGCTCCGTCGCCACCAAAATCACAAACACTTTTCGCTGCTTGCGAAAGGCGTCCACCGCATTCGCAATCGCGGTCAGATAGTGTTCGTAGGCGCGGTCCGCTTCTGGCCCAGAATTATGAAAATAGACCGAGCGGTAGTGGCTGTCTTTATAAGCACCAGTCAATCCGTGCAATGCGAACTTGGCTACCGAGGCCGTTACCGGCCACTCGAAAGGATTAATCGGACACACCACCAGCACCGGCGTCGTGCCATCCCATCCCACTTCGCGCAGCGCTTTTTTCCCATACTCCGCGGGATGCGGGTCGAACGTCCAAGCGGTGTCTGTACCCAATTCATTCGGAACTCCAAGCTCGCGAAGAACCGTGCGCGATTCCTCATTCCGCGTAATGACCAGAGAGTGCCGGCAATAACGCGCACACATTTTTGCCACCATCGGATCCATATACCCAGCTTCAGCGCCATAGCCGACGGAGAGCTTATTTTGCGCCGCAGCTATGCCCAGCGATCCAATCATCATGGTGGTCAGCGCGTTGGCGAACTTGCTCTTGAACATCGAGCCTTCGCAAGCTACCACGCCATGATGTTTAGGGACTTCGTCGGATAAAAATGGCGGGAAAATATCGGGCAAGTGAACCTGCGCAGTTCCCGCGAAATACCCTTGCGAAAACTTGGGGACCTGCGTCATAACGCTGAAGGCCACGCGATCCGCGCCCAGGATATGCCGCAATTGGCGCAACATCTCCTCGACGCGCACGTCAGAACCCATGTTGCGGGTACCGTTGTATCCGGCAAACAGCAGCTTCAGCCTTTCTCCGGGCTGCCAAGGCTTCCCTTTTCCCAGAATCCAGGAGGCTTTTGACTTCTCAATCGCGGCACTGACCCATGCTTCCAGCACGAAGTCCATCATGCCGCCGACCCTCCGACCTTGGCCGGCCATCCCTGGTAGCTATAAGAAAAGTTGCTATCGCGGCTAAATTTCAATAAGGGATAGCTGTAGTGCGAGAACGGAACCGGCTTGCGCCCCAGTTCGGACGTCACTCGCGTGTTGTCGAAAACCGTATTCCAAAGTAAGTAGGGCATGAACACCTTCATCAGCGCGGCACCGTGCCCGACTGCCCCTTTGCGATTCGCCAAAGTATTCACAGTTCCGGAGAATGGCGCTTCTAACACAGGGACGAAGACGGGTCCACGCTTCTGCTGGGCGGCGGCCAGAGCCGTGGTCAATTCGCGAAAGGTCTGCGAGTCGCGCCCGGAAGAAAGATGGTAGGTGTCGAACTGCGGATGATCTTTTTGATGGAGCGTCGCGATCGCGTCCGCCACGAAGTCCACATTCACAATGTCAATCTTGTCATCGGGCCGGAACGGAAGCACTGGCAAGCCCGCGAGGAACACAAACGACTGCACCATATCGAACTGCGTAGTCTCCGCGCGCCGGCTGTCACCGAGCACGATGCTCGGGCGAAAAATCGTTAGCGGAACTTCCGGCAACAACTGCCGGATCATATGCTCGCAGAACTTCTTGGTGCGTGCATAGGGATCGTAATCCGAGCGATCCCAGTCAATCGACTTATCCTCAGTGACCACCTCATTCTGGCGTTTACCGGCCACCGCGACCGTGCTCACATGACTGAATCGCCGCAGGCCATGGTAATGATGCGCTCGCTGGGCCAACTGCAACACTTCCAGTGTTCCGCGCAGGTTCACGTTCAGGCAGCTTTTTTCCGACTTTCGATTCAATGACGCGGCGCAATGAATCACTGAATCGGTAGTGTGGATGAGCCGGTCGTAATCATCCCGCGCCAGCCCAAACTGCGGCGCGGTCAAATCGCCGCGAAAAATCCGTATGCGAGTTTGCAGGTACTCGTAGAACCTGGGAAAGTCTAAATGCAATTGCAACGCATTCCACAATCGCACTTCGGCTTCATGCGGATCGCGCGCCCGCACCAGCACATTCAACGATGCGCCGTGTTCTTGTAAAAGATTGGCGGCAACGTGCCCGCCGATGTATCCGGTGGATCCGGTCAGGAATATCGCCACGTTGCTCCATTGGTGCCGGTTTTAACGGTTTCGCCGTTGCTATCCTCGGCTAGTTGAAAGGTTCGCGAAGGCCGCGCTTCCAGCGGCCGCCCTTCAATCAGCGGATAAGTCCATCGACGCAGCGCCGGAATGTGAATGTTGATCCAGTACTCCCACCAGTCGATGCTGCGCGTATCGTAACCAAAATCCGCGCGCTCTTCGGGAACGAGCGCGTGCGCCAACTTCTCGACGTTCTCCGCCACGAAGTCATGCTCATTCAAGAGAATAAAAGGTTTGAACAACTCAATGAGTTTTTCGACTTTTTGCAGACTCCGCTCCGCCCGCGCCAGCGGCGTCTTACGCAAAGGCAGTGGAGACATAATGCGCTGGATGGATTTTATGATCGCCTTCTGCGCAGGCGCTGACATGCGCTCATAGCGCTGCTTCGAAACCGGTATGGCGTCGAATCGCAGGCGCAGCCAGAACTCCATTCCTTCCAATGCCCGGTAATGTTTGCGATGCGCCAGAGAAGTCAATTCAATGGAACGCCGCATATCGCAAGGGTTGGTCACCGAGGTTGCAAGCTGATAAACCTGCTCATTGCGCCGTTCTACAATCGCCGCCGCGATCAATGTCATCCCGCGGCAAACCGAATCCACCGGAATCACATCCAGACGTTTGCGCTCGTTCGATGGCAGTTGCCGGAAAAATGTGCCCAGCAAATAAGAAAGCGCCGCCGAGGTATTGATCCCCTCATTCCATCCCAAAAATGGCTTCTCGACAGAAGTCTCGACGATCGATGGCCGCACCATCGCAATCGGCAAACCCGCGCCGTGCTTGTGAATCAGTGACTCCGCCAGACTCTTGGTCAAGGTATAAGTATTGGGCCAACCCAGTTCGTTGGCGCGTTGCTTCCCTGCCTCGGTCAAATGATCCCGCAACCAGCGCACCCGGTTCTTTCGAACTTGATGCTCCAGTGCCGCGCCGTGCAAATCCTTCGACGCATGTTCCTTTACCAAGGCCTGCCGCCGCAGTTCGTCGGTGACCTCAGCGCTCTCTGCTTTCTCTTCCGCACGTTTCACCAACTCGTGCAGCGACCGCCACTCCGCGTCCGCATCGAAATTCGCCACTCCCGCCGGTGTGTAATTCGGGCGAAGCGCCTCGCCCACTCTGCCGTCTCGCGTCCCTGCGACGTAGCAAGTCGAAAGATGCAGCAACCCCGCATGGTCCGACTGGCGCACAAAATCGACCACGCGAACCGCCGCGTCCACGTTGGTCAGCAACGCATCCCGCAGATCGGGATTAAAATCCGTCAACCCCGAACTGTTAACGATGAGATCGAGCCGCTTGCGCAAAAACTCCGACAACTCCGGCGCGAATCCCAGCCCCGTTTGCGAAACGTCGCCTTCCACAACTTCCACGCGTTCCCGCAGAAACTGGGCCAGCCCAGCCCCGTAGCGCTTATACAAAGGATCGAATACGGGAGACTCCCCAACCAGCTTTTCAAACCGTCGCGGCGCCGGATTCGATTTCTGCCGCCGTATGAGCAAATAAATCCGACCAATTTCCGGCAGATCCATCAGCAAGTTGGCCAGCCACACTTTCCCAATGAATCCGGTGACGCCAATCAACATCACGTGCTTTCCTGCCAGAGCCGATCGCACCGAAAACGCGCGTGTCTCACTCCCTCCGTGGAAATGAACGATAGGTCTCTCCAATACCGGCAATTGTCGCAGCGCAGGAACCACTGCCGATTGCAGAGCTTCAACTCCGTTAAGACTCAAGTCTTTGACCAATTGATCCGCCGTACGCCGCCCATCCGGGCCCGCTCCAGTGATCCTGGCAAACACTCCGCGAGGGCGAATCACCGGATCGATCAATCGCCCCGTCGCCATGCCGTCGCGAAACTCGAGAGAATTGGCAATCACCCACTGCGTTCCCAGGTGCCGCGCCAGCGGACGCATTACGTGATCTAATCCCTGGCTCACCAGCACCACATCCGAGCCGGATTCAATCAGAGATTTAAGTGCTTGTACTCCCGCTGGTTTCAGCTGAGGCTTCAACTTGTACTGGAAATATTCCTCGCCCAGCAAATCCAGCCGGTCGCGGCTCACGCCTCGCAATACCGTGTGAACCATGCGCGTAGCAAAAACGCGGTTCGCCGCGTACAGGAAAGGACGCAGCACCGCCATCAGCAAAACCAACCCTCGACGCATCCAGCGTTCGACGAAGGTCTGAGCGTTCCAGGTAAAAAACGCGATGGGACGCACGGTCGTCAGCTCCAGCAAGCTGCCCTCGACGCGCCAATAGACGCGCGCCGCCACGCGTTCGTCGCTCGAATTGTGATTCGACGGATTCAAATTCTGTCTAGTGCAAGACCAGGAACGGTGTGGCCTTGTCGTATTTCTGAGAGCTTCTCAATTGTAATCAATTGCGTCAAAACGTGAAGCCAGAACACTTGTGACGCTTGTGCCATCTATGGTTCAACTCCTTGAGCGTAACGAGGCCGGAAGTTTCGTCGGCAAAGCTCTCCCCGTCGAAGGGGACGGCCCTTTCCGCAATATTCCGCGCCCGCACTGATCGAGAGTGTCACAATGGCAACACGCCATCATTTGTTGCAGCAACTCCCGCATCGACTTGATTTGGGCCGTCAACTGTTCAAGTTCCGCAATCTTTCGCTGTGACAATTTTCTCCAGCGCTGAGAAGCCGAAGCCACCGGACGGAACCCGAAGAACAGTTCGCGAATTTCCTCCAGCGAAAAACCCGTCGTCCGCGCCCGCTGGATCACTGCCAACCGGTAGAGCACGCTGGTGTCGTACCGCCTCTGGCCGCTGGATCGCTGCGCCGGAACTAACACCCCGACCTGTTCGTAGTAACGAATCGCAGATGGTCGCAGTCCAGCCTGCCGCGCCACCTCAGAAATAGTTAGCAAAGCCATTCCCGATTCTAGCCCCGACCGATCACAACGTCAGCGATTTTCCAGCGATGAAGTTAACAACATTTTACAAATAAACCCCTTGTCTTAAAGTCAGCTTTAAGTTGTAACGTCGTACTGGCGCATGAATGAAGTTCACCGAATCCGAACTCAGCCAAGGAGCCACAAAATGAAAATACTCCTGATCATTGCAATCACGGCAACAATCCTAGGGGCCTATGCAGCCTCCCAAATCGCCGCCGAACGCCAAGCACGCCAATCCGCCCCGCCGACCACCGCGCAAAAAGAAACTGCCTTTTTCTGCGATCGCACCGCGCTCACCCCCGGGCAGCGGAAACGCCAACAAGACCTGGCCAAGACCCTCCGCACAGCAGTCCTCGGCATTCAGGAACTGCCCGACGGATTCGAATTCGAGTTCTCCCCAGACCCGGCGAACTATCAAGCATTAACTGAATTCACGCCGCTCGAACGCGCCTGCTGCCCATTTTTTGATGTCAGTATTCGCTTGGAGCGCGAAGGCGGCAAACTCTGGTGGCGCCTCACCGGCAGAGACGGAGTAAAGCAATTCATCCGCGCCGAATTCGCACCCTGGATCAAACGCTAGTTAAAAACATCAGAGCCCCAACTAAGGAGGCAGGCATGAACAAACTGAAATCGCTTCTCGCGTGCCTATTCCTGCTGACCCTCAGCTCCGTCATGTCCGGGCAAACCGGCAAGCCATCTACCATTCCACTCAACACCCGCCATATTATCGATGCTTGGATCAGCAACACCGAAGCCCACCTCGTACCGGTCGCGGAAGCCATGCCCGAAGACAAATATTCCTTCACCCCGACCATAGGAGGCTTCACAAACCTGCGCACCTTCGCTGAACAATTGAAACACCTGGCCGCAAACAACTACAGCGTCTCCGCGAACATCTTGGGCAACAAACCAACCCCTGACCAGGCAAATGAGAAAGGTCCCGATGCCTTAAGAACGAAGGCAGAGATTGTAGAGTACGTTAAGGGATCCTTCGCAGCCCTGCACAAAGCCGTAGCCACAATCAGCCAAGAGAATGAAGTTGAGCCGCTAACCAATATGTCCGGCACCTGGCAACGCGCTCGCCTCGGCCTCGCGATCGATGCCATCGCCCATTCTTTTGATCACTACGGGCAATTGGCAGAATACCTCCGCATGAACGGAATCGTTCCGCCAGCCAGTCGCTGATCTCAATGGAGGTGTGAAGAAATTGAGGTCTGAAGAAATTGCCGTAGATTTTCTGTGACTTTGTGTCTCGATGGTGAAAAGCTTCAAGCCGAACCAACCAGGACTGCAAACTTCTCCAAATCTATGTTCCCGCCAGAAACAATCGCTACAACTTTGCCTGCTCCCGCCCGTCCTGACAAAGCCGCAGCCACCGCGCATGCCGAAGCGCCTTCAACAATTACACGGTTCCGCTCTGCGACCAGCTTCATCGCTTGCGTAGCCTCCGCCAAAGTTACTACCAAAGATCCATCTAAGAGCGCACGCGCACGTTCGAACATGTTGGCAAACACCATCTTGCTCCCAATGCCATCCACGAATGAAGGCGTATATTCAATGCTCCGCGGCTCCCCTGCGGCCAGCGACGCCGCCAGCGGGGCTGCAGTCTCGATCTCGGCCGCATAAACTCGTACTCGCGGCGCTCGTTTTCGCATCACCGCCGCAATCCCGCAAGACAATCCTCCGCCGCCCCACGGAATCACCACAGCCTCCAGATCAGGCAAATCCTCGAGCAACTCCAGCGCAATCGTTCCATTCCCCGCCATCACGTCAAAGTCATCAAACGCATGGATGAACGTCGCATCCACGCCGGGGTAGGAACGCGTCTCGAAAGTACGCCACCACTCCGCAAACGGAACTTTGATTACCTTGCCGCCCATGCGCTCGACCGCTCGAATCTTCGTCGCTGGAGCAGCATCCGGAACCACGATCGTCGCCGGAAGCCCCAACCGTCGCGCACAGAACGCCACGCCTTGCGCCATATTTCCCGCCGATGCCGTTAACACGCCACGCGACAGTTGCTCCGGTGCAGTTCGCGCCATAGCATTTGCCGCCCCGCGAATCTTGAACGACCCAATCGGCTGTAAATTTTCCAATTTCAAATACAAATGAGATGGCTCATCGACATTGCAACGCACCAGCGGAGTCCGCAAAGCCGCGTCTACGATATTGCGCCGCGCCTCCTCCACCTGCGCCAAAGTGATCGGCATCCCTCTATCTTAACCGCACGCCGCATTTGCGAAGAGCTCGAGCGTTGCTACTTGAGATTTGCTTTTGAAATCCGGAAGTTGGCATCGCCTGCCCCGCAGCCCTGTTCGTTTGTGAACACTTGATTCCAAGGTCGCACAGTGAGCGATTCACATGTTTGTCCGGTTTTTGCCATTGTCCCTTGCCGTTTCAATGATTTGCCTTCTGGCTACGGTGGCCCGACGGGTGCAATTCCCTCAGCATGGGAAGCTTACAAATTTCCGGAGCTTATTCTCCTGAGCCGTCGCCCAGGGGACGGGTGCTGGTGGCGGATGATCAACCGCACGTCCTGGACGCGCTTCAGATCCTGCTCAAAAGCCACGGGTACCGTACCGAAGCCGTGACGCAGCCGGCACGAGTTTTGCAGGCGCTGGGCTCGCGCGAGTTCGATGTCGTGCTTATGGATTTGAATTACACCCGCGATACCACAGCGGGCGGCGAGGGCCTCGATCTGGTCACACAGATTCGGGCGATCGACGAGAATGTACCGGTGGTGGTGATGACAGCGTGGGGCAGCGTGGACGTGGCTGTTGAAGCGATGCGTCGTGGCGCGTCGGATTTTGTGCAAAAACCCTGGCAGAATCACCAACTTTTGGAAAAGTTGGAGACGCAGATCGAGCGTGGGCAATCGCTGCGCCGCGCTCAGCGCATGCACGCCGATGAACTGCAGGACGCCCGCGAAATCCAAAAGAATCTACTGCCAAGATTCATTCCCCAAATCAAAGACTATGAAATCGCAGGAATGACCCAACCCGTCCGCCACGTAGGCGGCGACTATTATGCGGTGGTGCGAATTAGTGAGACGGAGACCGTGCTCTGCATTGGGGATGTTGCGGGCAAAGGGATGCCCGCGGCACTTTTGATGTCAAGTTTGCAGGCCGCTTTGAAGCCTTTGATGTGGGAGGCGCGGGCGCCTCGCGAATTGTGCCGGCGGCTGAATCGCATTCTGTGCGAGATTGCTCCGGTAGGAAAGTTTGTTTCGTTTTTCTATGCGGTGCTCGATAGTAAGGACAATCGCCTGACTTATTGCAATGCTGGACATAATCCTCCGGCGCTGGTGCGCGCCGATGGCACGGCCGCAGAGTTGAATGCGGCCGGGGCCGTGCTCGGACAGTTTCCTGACTGGGTTTACGAGCAGAGTGAAGTGCAACTGCGACGTGGCGACACTTTGGTGATGTTCACCGATGGGCTGGTCGAAGCCACCAACAAGGAGAACGAGGAGTTCGGAGAAGATCGGCTGGTCGGGATGGCGATGGAGAATCGCAGCACCAACGCCGCGGCGTTGCAGAAAATGTTGACTCTGGCTGCGGCTGAGCACTGCGGCGGACGTTTTCAGGACGATGCCAGCATGATTGTTCTGCGCGCCGTCTGAGGGTGCGATTCCTAACCACTAGTGGCGATAGTAGGCCATCTGGCACTTTAGTGGGGTTGACGCCGCTAATTTTCCTGTTACCTTTTTCACCATGGAGCGCTGGACGATCAGGCCGACGTACGTTTTCGTCCTCGTGTCTTGGCTGTTTCTGATCGCGCTCATTCTGGTCCTGCCGCAAGTTGACCTGCCGGATACGGCATTCAATCGTGGTACGGCGCCGGTTGATGTTCACGTGCAGAGCACATCCGCACCCGTGCTCTTAAGTCTCAGCCCGACATACTCATTCAGCATACTCACCCAATCGACAGCGAGTCATCAGGAGACGTTTGTCCGCGCCACTTCCTCGCTGTCCAGTTCATTGCCACTCCTCCACCACTCACTCCGTTGTTAAAGCGTCACCGCGCTACTTCGACTTTGCTCTGGAGTCTGCAGAGCAATTAGGGGGGCGGTTCGGTGAACCAGTCAGGGCTCTTGGGGGAGAGTCCGCTGCGTGTGTACCGTCCCCTTTTTTCCAACATTTCCTGAAAGAAAAAAGAGGTTGAAAGGTATGGAGTGTCCTAAGTATCGAGTACCTATCTTTGCCGCCGTGGAACGGTTACAGGAAGCCTCGGCACAGGTCGGCCTCAGCGAGGACGATATAGTAGGCCTGCTGGCCGGCGGGCTGGAAGTATCCGATGTAGTGACTTATGTGGAAGCAATGTTGTCGAACCGGGTGCATTAAGGGCACCCGGATTTTTTCTCCGTTTGTCCACTGGCGCTAAAGCGCGCTTTCTTGTGCCACGATTTGTGACGCGGCCCTCAAAGGGCCGCTCTTCCTTGCTTATACCGACGTGCTTCTGTCGCTGCACGGTCGTTCCCTCGTTCGGGTGTTCTTGGCGCTCATTTGTAGGCCATGCTAGATATTGGCTGGCGGTGGCTTGGCCTAAACTGGGAGTCCTCCGGCGGGGGTCATTCCGTTCGTGATACGGCGATCAGATTGACTACATATTATAACTATGGTCTAATTGATTGGTCATGAAGCAAGTAGCCATCTCTGAGTTTAAAGCCAAGTGTTTATCCCTGTTGGATGAAGTTCAGAAGACCAAGAAACCGATTCAGGTAACTCGGTTTGGCAAGCCCGTCGCCGAGGTCGTTCCTCCGACTCCAGTGGTGACTGCCAACTGGCTTGGATCCATGAAGGACACTTTCGAAATCGTTGGTGACATCCTTGCGCCAGCCAATGAAGAGAATGAGTGGGAGGCTTTGCGGGATTGAGGCTACTCCTCGACACTCATATCTGGCTCTGGAGTTTGCAGGATCCCAAGCGCCTGGGAAAGAGAGTCCACCAAGAGTTACGGGATTCGGCGAACGAGCTCTGGCTTTCTCCCATCAGCACCTGGGAAGCACTTACCCTGAGCGCCAAAGGAAGAATCAGCTTACATGTGGATTGGGCGGAGTGGGTCTTGCAGGCCACCGCACCCTTTCGCGAAGCCCCGCTGACTCACGAAATTACAAATGCGGCTCGAGCGTTGAAGCTACCTCATCAAGATCCGGCCGATCGTTTTCTCGCCGCAACCGCCCAAGTACTCGACCTGACTCTTGTCACCGGGGACAGCAAGCTGCTGGGTTTAGGGGAAATCGCGACTCTTGCCAACCGTTGAGCAAAATCCTAATGGTTAATCGGGCTGAATTGTACGCGAATGCTGGAAGCGCTGTGCCCACCCCAAATCTAGCGTTTTCCCATCCTCACGGCCTCGCCTGTTCCTGGGTTGACCCTGCGTTCGCTGGGTTCGCGGTTACAATGGTTGCGAAAGGGAGTTCTTCATGTCAACCATTCGCTCGGGGCGTCCGGAAGGGGTTCGTCTTGAGGGCGCTACTCTTGAGCAGGCTCGCCCTGGCCAATCACGTCCGGAGGGCACCCTGAAACATGCTGCTTCAGCTGAGATTCCTCCTGTGCCCTTGACTGTGGAAGGCTACAGCGTTTTGCATCAGATGATGCGTTTTCGCTGGTCGGCTTGGCGGCCCTTGCGTCCTGCGCAGAAGGTCAAGATTGTGCAAGAAGCGGCGGCGATGCTGGCCAAGATGGAGCAGAACCCGACGGGGCCTTCCGCGCTTTTCTCTTTGCTGGGGCATAAGGGCGACCTGATGTTCGTTCACTTCCGGCAGTCGTTTGCGGAATTGAATCAGGTCGAGATGCAGTTGGCCAGCCTGAAGCTGAGCGACTATCTGGAACCGGCGACTTCTTATCTTTCAGTAATCGAGTTGGGCCTCTACGAATCTACGATCAAGATTTACAACGAACTGGCCGAGCGCGGGGTGGCGGCGCACACGCAGGAATGGAACGCAGCCATCAAGGAAACTCTGGCACGGCAACGAGAAGCCATGCGGACGCGGCTGTATCCGGAGATGCCGAAGCATCGCTATGTTTGTTTTTATCCGATGGACCGCCGCCGGGGTGAAGAGAAGAACTGGTACACCGTCCCGCTTGAAGAGCGGGCGCAGCAGATGAATGATCATGGGCTGGTGGGCCGGCGATACGCGGGCGAGGTAAAACAGATTATTACCGGTTCGATTGGGTTCGACGATTGGGAGTGGGGAGTGGATCTGTTTGCGGATGATCCGCTGGTGTTCAAGAAATTGATTTACGAGATGCGCTTTGACGAAGTCAGCGCGGTTTACGCGCTGTTTGGGACTTTCTACGTTGGGTTGCGGTGCTCGTGGTGTGAGCTCGGGAAGTTGCTCAACGGACAGGTTCCTTTGGGTATCGAAAAGAGCCTTTAACCGCAAAGGTCGCTGAGGATGCGCGAACTTCGCAGAACAAAAACTCTCCCACCTTTAACTAATTTTCGGAGACTTATGGCTACGCTTGGATTGGTGGAATACAAAGATGCCAGCCCAGAAGTGCGCGCAGTTTATGACGACATCATGGCTACGCGCAAGACCGATTGGATCAATAATTTCTGGAAGGCTTTGGCGCATGATCCGGTTACCTTGAAACGCACTTGGGAAGACATCAAGCAGATCATGGGGCCCGGAGCCCTGGATCCCCTCACCAAGGAGCTGCTGTATGTTGCGGTGAGCGTCAGCAATCAGTGCGATTATTGCATTGCGTCGCATACCGTGTCAGCGCGGAAAAAGGGTATGACGGATGCTATGTTTAAAGAGCTGATGGCGGTGGTGGGAATGGCGAATGAGACCAACCGGCTTAGCGCAGGTTATCAGGTTGAAATCGATGAGCAGTTTAAGAACGGCCGTTAGTTGTTGGTAGTTCGTCGTCGAGCCGCTGTGGGCCGACGGCTTGGGCTCTTTTTTGGTTTGGCCATGCCCGATCTCGGTTTCGCGAACTTGAATTCGTGACGCTTCATGTCGACGCGTCTGCCGCGAAAGGTTACGCCTTCTGCTTCCAGACGCAGGCGTTGTTCTACGGCGGAATCTCCTCGCAGTTTGATCTCGCCGCCTGCTCCTAACACTCTTTGCCAGGGCAATCCGAAAGAGCGGTGCAGAACCCAGGCTACCCGGCGTGACAGTCCGGGATATCCTGCAGCGCGGGCGATTGCCCCGTAGGTGGAAACTTTGCCGCGGGGGATGCGGCGGATGGAGGCCAGGATGGCTTGATGCATGGGCATCGCTTGACGGAATTCAGTCTTGGCAGTACGCGGGGGCGGGGGCGCCCACGATACGAAAACACTCTTCAGGCTACCGCGGTTTTGCGGAAGGACTCGATTGCTTTCTCCTCGCTGTCGTAGACGTCGAAGATCGTGACCAGCTTGGTCACTTGCAAAAGGTCGCCCACGCGCTGGGTAAGGTTTGCCAACTTAATCGCGCCGCCATTGTTGCGGGCGGTGGTGTAGAGGGCAACCAGGGTTCCCAGGCCGCCGCTGTCGATGTAGGTGACGCCTGACAAATTGAGCACGATGCGTTTGCTCTGTGTGATCACCATTCTTACGGTATCGCGTAAGTCGGCGGATTCTTCGCCAAATACAATGCGGCCGGCGCAATCCACGACAACAATGTTATCGATGGTGCGGACAGTCAGTTTCAGTTGCACGGGAGCCCCCTTCGATGTCAAAAGCCAACCTAGAAGCCTACTCTGTAGAGCACCCGTTTCGCAAGGATTTCATGAAATTGCGGCGAAATACTGTGTGCAAACCCGCGGTCCGTGCGTGGTGCGCATCACGTATAATCTAGCTTCCACACCATGAGCTACCAGGTCCTGGCACGCAAATACCGTCCCCAGAAATTCTCGGAAGTCATCGGGCAGGAGCATGTTACCCGCACCTTAAAGAACGCGATTGAGCAGGGGCGCACGGCGCATGGCTATATTTTCAGCGGGCATCGCGGGATTGGCAAAACCACCGTGGCGCGCATCCTGGCGATGGCTTTGAATTGCCGGTCCTCGGATAAGCCCGTGCTTGAGCCTTGCGGCATTTGCGAATCCTGTACGGAAATTCGGGTGGGAAATTCCGTGGATGTGATGGAAATTGATGCCGCTACCAATCGCGGAATCGATGAGATTCGTGAGCTGCGCGAGGGAGCACGATACCGTCCGGCTCGCGATCGCTTCAAGATTTACATCCTGGACGAAGCGCACCAGATTACTGACGCAGCGTTCAATGCGCTGCTGAAAACGTTGGAGGAGCCTCCCGGACACGTGGTTTTCATGCTAGCCACAACGCAGCCGGAAGATATTCCGCAGACGATTCGGTCTCGCTGCCAGCATTTCAGTTTCCGTGCAGTGCGCTTTGAACAGATTCTGGAACAACTTCGCGATTTGATTGGCCGGGAAAAGATCGCTGCCGATGAAGATGCGTTGGCCCTGCTGGCTGAAGCCGGGGACGGCTCGGTGCGGGATGCGCTCTCGATCATGGACCAGGCAATTGCTTCCTGCGATGGCCGACTGACGGCTGAGGCGGTGCGCCAGTTGGTGGGGGCTACGCCTTCTGGTGTGCTCGAAGAGGTGATGCAGGCGGTGGCGGAGAGTTCGAGCGAAGGCGTGTTGCGACTGGTGGATACCCTGATCGGCGAGGGGCATAGCCCGACGCACTTTGCGCGGCAGATGGTGCGGTTTCTCCGGAATACGGTGGTTGCCAAGATTGCCGGGGGAGACTCTTCCCTGCTGCAGATTTCCGGTGATGAGCGTCAGCGAGTAGCGCGCGTAGCTGAATTGTTCAGCGAAGAAGACTTGGCGCGGCATTTGCAGATCATGCTGCGCACGCACGGCGAGTTGGGATACAGGCAGGAGCAGCGATTCCATTTGGAATTGGGGTTGTTGAAGATGGCGCACGCGCAACGCCTATTGCCCATTGAACAGTTATTGAGCGAGGCAGGAATTGCCAGCTCTCCACGGCCTGCTGGTAGACCTACAGTCGTTCCCGATGTGAAGAAGCCCGAATTGCCAGCGGTGCGGGCAAACTACGTTTCGCCCTTTGCGGCCGACACTGCACGAAAAGGCGGGTCAAAGCCGCAGTTGATCAGTGAGGATAGTCCAGCGGCGAGTGCGCGCCCTTCGGGCAATACAACGACGCCCAGCGTGGTCATGGGATCGGCAGTGGCTGTGGCTGATGAGGCGCCGCAGATGTCTCCTGGCCCCGAGCGCGTATCCCGAAAGGAGCCGGTGACGGATGACGCCACCCGTCAGAATAATCTTCAAAGGGACGCGTCGCGCCAGGCCGATTTACGAGAATCTGTGTTGAACGCTCTGGGAACGGCCGGTCACCAGATGCTGGCGTCGATGCTCGACGGCGGCGAGTGGCGGATCGAAGGAAATGAGGTTGTGATTACGGTGGCCTCGTCCGCGACCGTGATCGATATGACGTTGGGCGCGGATGCACGGCGGCTGGCGATGGCGACCGCCAGCGGGGTTGCGGGTCGTCCCCTCAAGCTGAAGGTGGTTCCCGGCGAAGTTGCGGCTGCACCGGCGAGCCGTCCGGCATCGAACGGGAGCGGGCGCAGCCGCGCGGAACAGGATCCGATTGTGCGGCGCATGCAGGAAAAGTTTGGGGCGGAGATCAGAACGATCATTGACTATCGTGGGAAGAAGTAATCGACTGGACTCTTCTTTGTAGCAACACTGGCGTGAATGCCCGCGCCTACATGGTTTTAGTGGAAGGATCTAATGAGCGGATTCAATTTGCAGGATATGGTTTCGCAGGCTAAGAAGCAGTATGAAGTCCTGCAGAAAAAGATGGAGGAGACGGTGGTGGAAGGATCCTCGGGCGGGGGAAGCGTTGTGGTCAAGATGGATGGCCGCAAACAGGTGTTGAGCCTGAAGATCGATCCTGAAGCGGTGAAGGGCGGCGATGTTGAGATGCTGCAGGACCTGGTGACGGCGGCGATCAACGGAGCCAGCCGCAAAGTGGACGAAGCGATGCAATCCACTATGGGCGGAATGCTAGGCGGTTTGGGGTTACCGGGACTTTAGGAATCGAGTGATTAGTAATTTTGTAATTGAGTAATCTCACATCCGACGCCGTGGTTGCAGTGTTTTGAAATTACTCAATTACCCAATTACCAAGTTGGTCAATCTCTCTCATGTCTAAATTTGCTGAGCCGATGGTGCGGCTGATTGATGAGTTGAAGAAGCTGCCAGGCATCGGCAGCAAAACTGCACAGCGCCTGGCGTTTCATATTCTGCGCTCGAATGACGACGATGCCGAGGCGCTGGCTGCGGCCGTCCGCGATGTGAAGGCGAGCCTTCGGCTGTGTTCGGTGTGCAACAACATCACCGACATTGATCCCTGTGTTTATTGCAGCAGCGCCACTCGGAATCAGCGCCTGATTTGCGTCGTGGAAGAGCCCACCAACATCGCCTCGGTGGAGAAGACCAAACATTTCAACGGCGTGTATCACGTGCTGCACGGAGCCATCTCTCCGCTGCACGGGGTTGGGCCGGAACAGCTGCGCATTGCGAATCTCATGCGGCGGGTGGAAGACTCGCAAGTGGACGAGGTCATCATTGCGACGAATCCCACGGTAGAGGGCGAAGCTACCGCGACCTACCTTTCGGGGCAGCTGCGGCGCTCTGGGCTCAGAGTGACACGCATTGCAACCGGCATTCCCGCCGGAAGCGACATCGAGTATGCCGACGAAATCACTATGCTTAAGTCGATCGAGGGGCGGCGGGAGTTATAGACGTGGGCAGTTTGATCAACCAGACACCTGGTTGAGCGAGATGTGCAAACATTTGCGGTCTTAAGTCTTCATTCGTGGTCACCCGCCTTCCCCGTGCCACTTTTCGCCAATTAATCGTCGATTTATCAATTAGTTAGCGGTGTCTCCATCAGGTGTCAGTTACACTTGGGTTTGGTTGCTGGCTTGCAATTATCAAAGCAAATGAATCCAGTCTTCTCCGGATGGTGGATAGCGATTTTGGCCGACCCCGAACAACTGGTCGGCATGCGCCGCGCTGTAATGTAACCGCATTCAACTCGACGCTACGAGGAACCGGGCTAACCAGCCCGGTTTTCGTTTTTTGGGTTCTTGTTATTGCCGGAAACCGCGCGGGCAGGCCCGCCAGTACACGTATTAGTGTTTTGGCTTCAGGTGGCAGGCTTTGTCGAACTCGGGTAGATCCAGGCCGGCGGGAGAGAACGTAGCTATATTCTCTGGGACACCTGGGCCTGGCAGCTGGACCTTGAATACAGTCGCGCCGATCAAGCCACGGACGGAGTCTTTGTCCATTGCGAGAAAATGGCCATCCCAGTTCCAGCTGTGTCTGTCGTTGTGACTATCGACCCGAACCACGACTTGAACCTGCGGCTGCCCCCAGAAGCCCGGGCGGTTGGGATCAACGCGTACCAAGGGATCGAAATGGCCAAAGAGAAATTTGCCGTTCTCGCAGTAAATGTTGATCTTGGGATTGGCGGAGCTATTACGCAGCGGGTTGTCGCCTGCTAGTTCGAAGCGGGATCTCTTTACGTCGGTCATGGGGTCGTGGGAGTCGTATTCCTGCCACGGGCCGCCGGCGTTGATCGGAGAGACTCGGGGCTGGTTTTGTGCGCCTGCTGCCAGGCAGAGCAGGATCGCTGCGCAGAGCGTTAAAAGCCCAACCCGTGGATTGCCCATGATTTGTTTCGTCGGATTATTTTTGGTTTCGACAGAATACATAGGTCCTTCAGTTCTAGGGATGACAGAGATTCTTTCCCGCTGCCGGATCTAACTCGCTACTTCGCGGGGTGGCAGCGTTATACGCTACGTCGTTTCCTCCAGGAAGCAGTTTGCTTCTTCTTGGGCTGCCACTATGCCTTCGGGCAACGATCCGCGGTTGTACTCGGCCATACGGTTCTTCCACTTCAGGAAGTCGGTGATGGTTTGCGGTTCGATCCGAACCTCCACGCGGCGAAGGCTGGCCAGCAGCAAATTCATCTCATACTTGAACCCCACAGCGGTACGAAAGTTTTTAGCGGAAGGCCTGACCATTGAGATTTTTCGGTTATGGCATTCCAGGAGACCCCATCCCAGGGGCAGTTCTTCCGCGCGCAGCATTGTAGCTGCCGTCAGATAGAAGCGCTCGCAGCCCAGACCCAGCTCGGGCTTCTGGCGGAAGGGTTTTTCGCGGTCGATGAGGAAATCGGAACGCGTGATCTTGCATTCAATGATCACGGAATGGCAAGCGCGCTTCCATCCAATGGCATCGGGCATTTCGCCGCTGATGCAGGCTTGCTCGGAAAGAACTACTCCGCAGCGATAGGAGCGTAGCCAAGCCACGGCTTTCTGGACCAATTGAGGGTGGGTCATGGTTAGTTACGTTGTATCTGAGATCGAGAGGACTAAGAAGTGACTGCTTAGTTTCTAGTTCGTGGCTTATGGTTCTGATTTCTCATTGGCTTTACCAACACCGGGCGGCGACAGACGATTTCCAGCAGGTGGCGAGCGGCTGCGACAGCCTCGGCCACGCGATCTTGCGAGGAGTAACCCTGGGCAGAGATCGAGAGGAAACCGTTCTGTTCGCTCACTTCGAGCCGTCCAATGCGACTGTCGCCGTCGGAGTCGAAGGCATTGGCCAGCCGCAGGATCGACGCGAGATATAACGTGCTCTTGCGTTGGTCCGGCGTGAGGCCGGTTAGTGTTGCCTGCCCGGTTCGCGGTAATGCTCCGCGATGATAGCGCGCGACAACTCCAACCAATTTCATTTTTTCTTCAGTCCAACTCAATGGAGGCTTCAGCCGCCGTATCAAGTTATACGAAGCTTTGTGATGCGCAGTCTGCGATTCGCTGCGACCGACGTCATGGAGAAAAGCTGCCGCCTGCAAAATGGATCGTTGCGCATCGGAATCCGCAGGGCGATGCTTAGGCGGCATTTGATCGTAGAGCTGAAGCGACAAGCGGGCGACGTGGAGCGAGTGTTTGAAGTCGGGGTCGAGGAACGAAGCCCAGAGCCTGAGGCGGTTCATGGCTGAGGCCTCGACTTGTTTTCCGTGCGGCAAATCGGCGCGCCACACGTGCCAAAGTGAGGCGGTTCCCAGCATCTTGTCGCGATATTGGCCGATCCGTCTGGCGCGCTCTTCGACAATTTTGTCGCGCCAGCGAGAACGCGTCTCGAGATCGGGAAAAGCATCGATCTGCAAGAGGGTCGTCCAGAGCACATCGAGGTCGTGAGCTTCGCCTAGCAAGTCCTGCAATTCTTTGAGATCGGCGCTCCATGCGACGTGCTGCTCGGGAAGGAAGTTCTCCACGATGTAGCGAAATCGCTTTATGCCGATGCGTAACCGATGAAATGCTAACTGGGAACGATTGCGCATGGCGCTGTGATGCAGCGCGTATGCTTCGGTCCAGCGTTCGAGGGCAAGATGTTTAAAGAGCGCGCTTCCGGCTCGGACGCGATTGGTGCGGCGCGGCAAAGAAAGGCTCCATCGCCGCCACTGCTTGCGATCGAAATCTTGCAGTGCTTGCGCAGCATCTAGTTTGAGTTGAGCTTCGCGACCGGCAAGAAACTGCAGCAGAGAGGTGGTCACCGGGTCATCCGGGCCGCCGATACGACGCACCCACTCTTCCATGACTTGGGCATCGCGGAGTTCCCCCAGTTGGCTGAACAAGCGCTTGCCGGCCCTCTTCATTTGCTTCCACGCCGGGTCGGGATCCATTGCCATCAGTCCATCCGCCAGAGAGCGGCAGCGGCGCAAAGCCACCCGCAGGTCGTGCACCGGATCGGCGGAAAAATCGAAGGCGGCACGATCGCATTCCTCGAGCACTCGCTCCATCCACAGAGCGAGGCCAGCTTTTTTCTGGACACTTCTTACTTTGGGAACTGCTGGCGCAGTGGACATTGAGTTATGGTCAGCGACCATTCTCGCTGCTGACGCGAATTAATTCCAGTGCCGGCAAAAGGTATTCGCCACCTGGGGCACGGGTTACACCGGAACGGTTGCCCCTTTTGTTTTCCATGGTTTGGCTTTCCTCGCTTCAATTACCTCCGTAACATGCAATTCGGTACCTTCTGAACTAACCTTATTTCGGAGTTTCAGGAGAGCGTATTTCTACCGCGGCCACATCGAAGGGGCGAGAAGACAGGAATGCCTCCGCTCGCGCTTTTATTCACAGCCTGAACATTTTGGTGAAGTACGTTCGGCTGTACGGCTTTCAACATAAGCGGACAGAAGGTCAGTTCGAAATCAGCTGGAATGAACTGCAGCAGGGCTTGCCCAAAGATAGTGACGGCGGGTTTCTGCTGGGAGTTTCGTCGAACCGGCTGCTGATCGACGGCGTCGCGCTTGAATCGGGGCAAGCGGAACGCAGCTTTGCCCAGCTTCTTACCGCGGCGGGCCTGGCCAGTATTCACTTTTCCAACAAAGTTACGGTGGATGATTTTGCCCGTTTGATTCGTGCGTTTGCCGTGGGCGGTTCAAAAGCTCAGGACGTGGTTAAGCAGATCAAAGAAACGTTTGGAGACAACAAAACATCGACGATTCGGATCAATGAGGTCAAATTTGTTGCGGCCGATCCCGGAACCAGCGATGTGACGATTGCCGCGCAGATCGCGGCGCAGACTTTGGGCCCTGAATTCAAAGAGTGGCTGAATGATCCACAGAAGCTGCTGCAACTGATCGCCGCCGCCGAAGGCTCGCGTTCAGGTGGAGGAGTTGCGGGTGGCGCTCCCGTTGGCAGCGTGCCAAATGTTGGCGGTAGCCAACCCGGAGGTGTTGCCGCTTCTACGGGCGAAGGAACCTGGGCGGGCGGAGTCGTTCCGCTGCAGGAGGAAGAAGTCATCCAGGCAATCCGCCTGCTGACCAAGTTTGGCGAAGCCGGAACTGAACCGAGCACTGCTCAGCAACAATCCTTGCAGGTCGAACTCACGAATGCAGACGCCAACACCAAGGTCAATCTTCAACAACTCCTGGAAAGCCTGGCTGCCAAGGCTCCGTCAGAAAAGAGCGATACGCCTCTGCTGATGAAGGCAGCCGAACACATGGCCATCCGCTTCGCCATGGAGCGCTTCCAAAAGGGCGACGTCAAAGTCAACGCGGTTCACCAGATGCTGGAACACATGAGCCGGCAAATGGATACCCTGCGGCAGATTCTGCGCGTACATGAAGACAAGATGAGCAAGGCCGGCATGCTGGTGGAATCTCACGCCGACATTCTCGACCGTATGTTCTGGGCGGAAGTTCCGGAAGCTGGAAAGAAAAGTGTGCTGCTTTCGAACGAAGCCGCCTGCGTGCCACCCCGTAATATTCGCCAGTTCATCGAAGTTTTGCTGGAGCGTGGCGACAAGGAAGGCGCCAGCGCCATCCTGCAAAACTATTGTGGGTGCCTTGGCGCGAAAGACGCCGATCCGCGCCGCAAGGCCGCCATCGGGATGAGCCAGTTGGCGGACCTGTTCGCCGCTCCCGGCATTGATTTGATTGGCTCGGCTGTGCACAAGATTGGCGAAGCCCTCATCAGGGATTCAGATCCCGAAGTGCAGAGCTTGCTCAGCGCGGCATTTGTTCGTTTGAGCACGGAAGCTGGCAATCGCAAGCAATTCGGAGCACTGAGCGAGGTCTGCCGCGCCATTGAGGAAGTTGCCAGACATCGCTCGGCAATGGCAAATGAGCTGCGCCCGCGCATTGGGGTAGAAAATCGTCTTCCGGAGTTTATCGAAGAAGCATTGCGCTTGCCGCAAGTTCCTCCTGACCTGATTCTCGTGCTGCGCCGCACTTCGCAAGCCGCAGTGGAACATCTTGCGGACCGCTTCTTCCGCTGCATGCGGCGCGAAGAGTGCGACCGCATGGTCGACATTGTGAAGGAGCTTGGTCCAGATGGTATGCAGCAGGCGCGAGAGATGCTGCGCACCGGTCAGGTTCGCCAGGCTGCTTCTGTGGTTGGGCTATTGAGCCGCCTCGATGTGCCCACACTGCTGGAACTGTTGCCGGTACGTCTGCCGGAGTGGAACCGGTTTTATCACGACATCATTGTGCGACAGATCGCTTATGGCGCGGCGGCCGACCGCGGACGTACTCTGTTGGAAATCCTGGAACATCTGGATGCCATGGTTCTACCGCAGGCGATCGATGAGATCGGTATGAGCGGGGATCGCACTACCGTGCCGCCGTTGATGGTCATGGCGGAGGCCGGCGATTCGCAGGGCCGCTCGGCGATCGTTCAAATGAAGGCGGTGGAATCACTGGGAAGGCTCCGCGAACCTGAATCGATCCCAGTGCTGCGCAATTTGCTCGAAAACAAGAAAATGTGGAAGTGGATCAATCATCGCGAACTGCGAATTACGGCAGCACAGGCCCTTGCCAAAATCGATCCGCGTTACGGCAGCCAGGTCATGGCGGACAGCGGCCTCGAGCCCGGCGAACTCGCGATTGCGCCTCTGGATGCGGCACCCGCGTGTCCCTGGGTGCGCCAGCGCCGCTATGAGCGCATTGTACTGCGTAAAACGCTTTCAGCGATCATCAGCAGCTCATGGGGAAAGTCCAGCATCCTGCTTCGTGAATTGAGTCTGGGCGGCGGAATGGGCACCAAGGAGGACAATCTGCGCGTCGGCTCGGAAGCTAATATTGATATTTCGGTGGGCGTGCGACACATTCGCGGGCAAGTGCTTCTGCGGCGGGCTCGCGTCAACGAAGTGGGATTCGAAATTGTGAACACCGACATGGAAAGCCGCTACCGCCTGCGCACGGTGTTGATGGAGGCGGTTGAACGCGCGCCGGAAATTCGCGCTTCGGAGTGGGGCGGGCAGAGAAAACTTTAGACGCTCTGACGTTGAAATCGTTTGGAAACAAGAAACCCCCGCTCTCAATGAGCAGGGGTTTGGTTTTTCACAATCTGGTCGCTTGCTACTTCACGACCTTGACGAAAATAATCAGAAACGTGAACAGAACCAGCGACTCGATAAAGGCCAGTCCCACAAACAAGGCAATTTGAATTCCCGGCCGGGCCGCAGGATTGCGGGCCAGTCCTTCGCATGCAGCCGAGGCGACACGGCCTTGGCCAAGCGCTGCCAGAGCGGCGGCAAACGCCATAGCGAAGCCGGAAGTGATGGCAACCCAGTTCGTCCCGCCCGACGCGGCTACATCCCCGCCTTGAGCGAACGCTGGCACGGCAAACAATGAAAGCGCACCGATGGTCATGATCAAAAACAACATTTTACGCATTTTTCATTTCTCCTTTAGGAATCATCGTCAGGAGGTGGTCGACGTCATCCTCGTGCAGACGCCCTCACGCTGGCGAATCTTGATAGTGCCCGAACAACCAAACGATCAGTGTCCGTGAGCTGTGGCCTCGCCCAGATAAACGCAGGACAAGATCACGAAAATGTATGTCTGTATCAGCGAAACCCCAATATGAAGCCCTTGGAAGATGATCGGCACGCCAATCGGTATCAACGAAAAGAAAACCAACGTGACCATCTCGCCCGCAAACATGTTGGCGTACAGACGAACCGTGAGCGACAACAACCGGGCGGTGTGGCTGAAGATTTCAATGGGCAGCATCAATGGAGAAAGCCACCAGACCGGCCCCATGAAATTCTTGAAGTATCCAAATCCATTGGCCTTCATTCCCTGGTAATGGTAGTAGCACCAGGTGAGAAGAGCGCAACCCAAAGGGACAA
>Ga0206892_1004_pt1 | contig 36605 bp, 38 predicted proteins | sample Alteio_BWOrgHeat_56_FD_153257 | JGI IMG/M metagenome (GOLD analysis project Ga0206892, IMG submission 153257) | Enriched cells from forest soil in Barre Woods Harvard Forest LTER site, Petersham, Massachusetts, United States - Alteio_BWOrgHeat_Nextera8 ... | reverse complement strand
GTGATGTCGACCATCACACCGGCAAGTTCCTGGTCCCGTCCCGCTCCCGCATTCACCCGGACAAAACTCTTTAGCCAGAGAACCCCGCCGTCCGCCGCCATCATTCGGTGCTCGAACTCTTGCGGGCGCTGCTCTTCCGTAGCCTTGATACAAGAAGACACCACCAGGGAACGATCTTCGGGGTGAATATGATCGGGCCAAAAGGTTGGCTCGGCCATCCATTGCCCAACCGGGTAGCCCAGCAAGGCTTGCGCCTGCTGGTTGACATAACTGAATTGTGAGCTGTGAATGTCCCTCCTCCAAAGAATTACCTGAGCCGAATCGACCAGCTGACGGTATCTTTGCTCACTCAATTCCAGATGTCCGGCCTGCGCGGAGAATCGACGATCGATCAGCGAAGTCAGTACCGTCAGGCTCAGAACCATGAAGGCCACAATCATGATCCCCACGACACCCAGGGACGACACATCCACCGCGTGAGTCAAATCTGGAACATCGGCCGAGGCCGTGAAACTGGCCGCCGCCAACCCCGCGTAATGCATGACCGGAATCGCCGCGCCCATCAGCAGGGCGCTGGCAATTTTTCGCCATCCCCAGGCTTGCGGCTCGTTACGGAAATGAAACGTCAACGAGAGCGCGACCAGGGAAATTACCACCGCGACCACCACGGACACAATCACCAGCTTCGAAGAATAGATACACATCGCCGGCAAACGCATTGCGGCCATTCCGATATAGTGCATGGCGGCGATGCCGCCACCCATCGCCAGGCTGCCGATGGACGCGTGAAACCACCGCATGCCTGTGCAGGAAGCCACGAACAGCGCCACGCCAGAAGCAAAAACCGCCGCGAACAGCGAAAGCAACACGGTGGGCCAGTGGTAGAGGATCGGAACCGGCAGGCTGAATGCCAGCATTCCGATGTAGTGCATCGACCAGATGCCAATGCCCATCGCAGTGGCTCCGCCCGTCAGCCACAAGAAACGCAATCGTCCCTGCGCGGCGGTGACCCGCGCCGCCAGATCGAGTGCGGCATAAGAGGCCAGCACCGCAATCAAAACCGATACTGCCACCAGGCGGTAGTCATAAGCACCCGCCAAAACGGCCTGTGGTGGCGTCATCGAGCTCATGGCAAGCATCTCGACACATCGCCTATCGCGCCCGCCACCGTCTCCAAACGCGCTTTAACCACAAAGCCCCTTTTTCATGGACCAACAGGAGTTTCATCGGCAAAACGCGCCATTACTTAAAAGCAAAGGAAGCTGCTTAACTCCGCCATTCGAACCGGGCCGTCCGTCCGCCTAAAGAAGCCTGGCACTTCCGCTGTTACTTAGATCGCCACTTATCGTGGGGCGTGGGCGCCCCCGCCCGCGTCCAAGGCGCAGTATGACTTAGGCGTCAAGCCGCAATTTCCGCGCCCTTTCAAGTGTGAGGGGACACTCTTGTCGGGCTAGTCCTGCACGGTGTAGATCCAAACTTCGGCGCCGTGGTCGGCTCGGGCAGGGACAGCCAGATAAAGGCGGTCCAAGCCCTTTCTTCCTTTTCCGAAATATCCTGCGGTACGCGCCCCTAGGGCAGTCTGAATTTTCGCGAGAAGCTTGTAGTGATCGGCATCGTCTTGCTGGAACACGCTGATGTAGCCTTCGCCACCCGAGACATACACGCGCTTGCGGGCGGAGTCGTAATACAGATCGTCTGAGTCCTGGACAGTCGGAAGCGTGGCGACCAAGCGACCTGAACTGGTGTCGAACACAGCGAGCAGAGCCGGTGATCCGCCTCATCCAACGCCATGGGAAAGTTGCTCTCGAAGGTCAGCGGCCAGCGAGTGACGGAGTGTGTGCCGCGATCGATGACGGCGATCTGCTTCAAGTCCGGCAAGTTCACATAGATGATTCGGCTCGATGCTGACAACTGAAATGATTCCGGATGCACGCCGAGTTTAGCTACGTCGTCCAGTCGCTTATTGGTTGCCGCATCGACCACCCCGATCGCGCCTGTCTTTTCGTCCCCGTAGCCGACGTACAATCGCTTCTCCGTCGCATCATAGCGAAGGTTATCTACGTCATCCCCAAAGTCGATGGTCGTGATCAGATTGAAAGTGGTGCCATCGTAGACGTGTAGCTTGCCCTCGTCGCTCCCTACAAACAGCCTGTTCGTTTCCGGTGAATACGCCACACCTTGCGGGGTCGGCACTCCAGAAATCGTGTGAACGACTGTCTGCGCTCCGATTCCAATAATCTCCTCCGTATTGTTTCCAAGCGCGGAAACGAAGAGCCGGTTGTGCGTGGGATCAAAGGCAAAATGATCAATGCGCCCTTTCACATTCGGCAAGGGGATGGCTCCGGTCAACACGAGCGGCGCAGCGCTCGCAGGTGGCGAGTTTTTCTGAGCACACACTTGTATGCTGAATGCCACAACCAAAGCCAAGCCGAGACCACATGTTTTTCTCAATTTTTTTCTCCATCGCAGACGGTCTCGAATCGCTCTCAAGCGTGCCGGAGGAGCAGCCCGGCTACTGCAGCGCAGGCGATGAGAACCGGCTCAGGAACCTTCCAGCGAAATAGTACGGCAAGACTGACAGCGCTGATCAGTATGGTAGGTAAATCGTAAACTGAACGCCGGGCGAGAACCACTACGGCACCCGCAATCGCACCTGTGGCCGCTGCGGTTACTCCCCGCACGAATGCATTCAGCTGAGGGTTTTTTGCCCAGCGTTTGTAGGAAGGAGCGAGCAGCACGACGACAAGGTAGACCGGCAAAAATATTCCGAGCGCAGCCGCAGTTGCTCCCGAAACACCGGCAACCAGATAGCCGATAAAGGCAACCGTAATGACAACCGGGCCGGGAGTTATCATCGCCACGGCGACGGCGTCTACAAATTGTTTGTCGGTCAGCCAATGGTGCCCTTGTACGACTCCTCCGTAGAGGAAGGGCACAACAGCGAGTCCGCTGCCGAATACAAAGAGTCCGGCCTTCGCGAAGTAGACAAAGATCGACAACAGCGTGCTGCTGGCGCCGAATGTCGCTAGCGTTGCTGGCGCAAAGAATGATGCCACCATACTTCTGGCCGATAAACGGCTGGGAAAAGCATTGGCGAATAAGTTCACTACTCCGCCTAGCAGAAAAAGCCAAATGATCTCTTGCGAGGTCCACGCTGTGGAGACTGCCAGCGCCGCGAATATTCCCCAAAGCAGCTTGTCTTTGCCGAGCGTAAGTTTCGTCAGTTTGAACGCGGACCGGGCGATGATCCCGATTACGGCCGCACCGATTCCGTAGAACATTCCCTGCATCCAGGGCAGTCCGCCATAGCGAACGTAGGCTGCCGAGAGGCCCAGCACCATCAGGAACGATGGCAGGACAAATGCCACACCTACCGCCGTTGCTCCGAGCACGCCGGCGCGAATGTAGCCGAGATAGATGGCGAGCTGTGCGGCCAGTGGGCCGGGAGCGAGCTGTGCGAGTGCCAAACCCTCAACGTAGTCTTCTTTGCGAATCCAGCCGCGCTCGTCGACGAGGTCTTGCTGCATATGGCCGGCGAGAGCGATCGGTCCGCCGAAGCCGACCGTTCCCAGTCGCAGGAAATATCCAACGAATTGGACAAGCGGCACTTTCGCTGTGTCGGTCGGTGGCACTTTGGATTGCATCATGACATTGCCGGTCCGGCCGCAGCAGTTCCGCAATAGAGGAACGCTGCCGCCACAATCGCGAGGATTGTCGGGATTCGCAGTGACAGAACTTGTTGAACGATGACACGCATAGTCGTTTGTACTTTTTCCTAATCTGCGAAACTTAACCGAGCGCCTGCCCTCTGCTTCTCGGCTTTTTCGAACAGAAAAGCAGCGGCTGCCACGTCTTGTAGCGCCATCCCGGTGCTGTCGAAGATGATGATCTCCTCGTTCGATTCGCGGCCCGGCTTCTTTCCGGCTACGATCTCGCCCAGTTCTGCGTGCACATTGGCTAGGGTCATGACACCCGCGTCCAAAGCATGGTGTAAATCACCCATCACGGCACATTGTTCGAGGATGTCACAAACGACCTTGCTGTTTGCCATCAGGCTGGGGTGGAGTTCGTGTTTCTGAGGATTGTCCGCGCCGACAGCAGCGATGAACGTCCCCGGCCGGACGTCGCCCGCGCCGAGTAAGGGTTGACGTGACGGCGTGCAGGTCACACAAATGTCGCTTTGCCGGACAGCCGCGGCGAGATTAGACACCGGCTTCACGGAGATATTCAACTCCGAGGTGAGATCCTGCGAAAATCGCATTGCCTCTTCTCCATCCGTGTCGTAGGCAAAGGCTGTTTCGAGGCGGCAGATGCGTGACAGCGCTTTGAGCTGGATGCGTCCCTGATTTCCGCAGCCACAAATGGTGATGGTTCGCGAATCCAAGCGCGCCAGATATTTCGCCGCCACAGCGGTTGCCGCAGCCGTCCGAAGCGAAGTGATGTCGCGGGAGTCCATCACAGCAAGCGGGACCCCATTGGCAGCGTCACAGAGAACGATAACTCCTTGAATCGTGGGCAACCCGAATCGCGAATTATTCTCAGGGAAGTTCCCGTTAACCTTCGCCGCGAAATAAGATCGATCAAGTTCCAGCATCCCGGCTTTGACATGAAACCCACCAGCATCAGTGTGCATGCTCAACACGGCCGGCGCGACTGCCCTGCCCTCTCCGTATGCACGAAACGCATGCTCAACCGCGGCGATGCACTCGTCGAGGGTCAGCAGGCTGCGAATCTCTCGTGCCGTCAAGAGCAGGATACCTTCAGCATTCACAACGTGGCCTCCCCGAATACGCCGACTGTCCTCGGCGCAAGGAAATCGATGCTTCGCGAAGCATTCTGAGACCCCTTAGACTCGTCATTTCGGCTTCAATGCTCATGTCAGCGACTCATACAGGCCCTCGATCAGATCCATTCCTCGCTGGAGGAGTTCGTCATCGGGTAAATCTTGCTTCGCCCAGCCCTTCAGCACTTTGTCCAACCCGAGTCCCTCGGGCCGTCCGAATTTCTCATCGCCCAGATCTGCGTCGTGGATGATTTGCGCGATGCGCTTCACGCCTTTCTCACGAATCGAGAACTGCTTGCACAGGGTCTCAAAGGTGCAGTCTTCTCCGCGATGCCCGAAGCCCTGCTCGCAAAACATGTCGAATGGTATGGCGTCAGGATGGGCGCCCGGTTCTGCGCCGAAGACGAAGCGCGCCTTCGGGTCGATGAAACACCGGATCAGCCATGCCGACGACACTCGATCAATTCCCGGACGAGGCCGGGTGATCCATAAGCGATTGACGTATTGCCCGCTCTTCTTCCGGCTTTTGCGATCTGAAATTGCGGTCTCGGATTCGTCAGCCTGAGCCAGCAGTTTCTCAATCTTGCCGCGCAGGGGGTTGTCGAAGAAGTCGATGTCCTGCAGTTCCAGAAAGCGGCGGCGAATCCGATTCAGGCGTCCGCCGGGTCTACGCGAGGGAGAGAGTGCGAGAACCCTCTTCGCCTCGTGCAAAAGCTTCTGATAGTCACGCGACCGTGCCTCGACGAAGAGCTGCTTTAAATGCTCCGAAGGCAGATCGTCGAAGCCTTGTACTTGAACGACCGTGGCCTGCCCCTTGTATGTACGGATTGCGGTGGCGAGCCACTCCATTCGTTCTTGATTCGCAGCAGTATTGGGAAGAACGTGGCCCGCGCTTCGGAGAGCGAGCATTCCGTAACGCTGAAGCTTTCGCCAGATCGCAACGCGCTGACTGGCGCTCTTTGTGGGCAAGCTAAAAATGAGCAGCAGCCATGGAATCGTGGATGGTTCGGTTACAGTCATTTCCGTAGCGATATATATATAACACAGCATAGTCCGAAGTGGGTGCACCTGGCTGCCACGCTTGTCCTGCACGGTAACATTGGGGGGTGAACGATTCGGGGACTGAATACCGGAGTCAGCGTCGCTACGCTTTTATCGCAGAGACAGGCGCATCGCTTTTCGTTGCCGTTCGAAGTTGATTTGCAGGAGTGCAGGGCGATCTTTTGCGAAACTCCCCGAGATTGTCGACGACTGGTCAAATTGGTCAGGAAGGGAACGCACCCGGACGCGAAGGCTATGCTCGCCCGCCGAGAGACGGACGCTTTCAGTTTCCCGAACATCTAATCGAAACGGATTCCAGTGCTTCTGGCTCTGACCTTTCAGCGGGTGCTGATAAGCCATCTTGTCGTCAACCCACAACGTAAGATCTGCCGACGAAAAGCGATGCTCTATATGTATGTCCAACCTGGAGTCCGGAACGCTTCTGGCTGGAACCTTAGCGTTGGGCAACTTCCTCGTAGCTTGTACATTGCTCCCGGCATCGCTCACGGGAGGAATTGGTTCTGGGGCGACGCCCACAGCCACTGGGGCGCTAACCTGGCTTACAGTTCGGGATGGTCGAAAATGCTGGAAGGCCAGTACTCCGACGAGAATCAGCGCCACCAGGCAAAACATTCCCAGGCGTACAACTGGTGCGCGCCACCAGGGTGGAGCTTGGTATGGAACGAGAGTGAACGAGCCGGGCGCTGCAAGAATTGGAGTTTCAGCCGAAGTAAGCGAGGAACTATTTGCCGAACTGTCATGCGTAACCTCATCGAGGACGGGAGGAACGATCGGTTCGCCCGTTTTCGAGAACTGTAACCCGCCCTTCGCGTCTTTAGATAACCGTTGGCGTACTTCACGGAGATCGAGAGCAAAGTCCAATCCGCGCTGATAGCGTTGCGAAGGATCTTTTGCCATGGCGCGAGCAACTAAGGAATCAACTTCGGCAGGCAGATCGGGATCCAGCGAAGTGGCTCGAATAGGGTCGCGATTGGCTACCTTGAAGCAGACAGTAGTGGCACTGTTGCCTTGAAAGGGCCCATATCCCGTGACCATGTGGTAGAGAATTGCGCCCAATGAAAACAGGTCAGAACGCTGATCTACCGCATCACCCTCCAACTGTTCTGGGGACATGTAAGCCGGTGTACCCAAGGAACGGCCATCAAGGGTCAGGCGCGCGCTGTTGAGGATTGCAATGCCAAAATCCGCGATTTTCGCATGGCCTTCAGAAGTCACCAGGATGTTCGCAGGTTTTAGATCACGGTGGACTACGCCCTGGGCATGTGCATGATCCAGTGCTTCTGCCAGTTCCTCAGTCAAGAGAAGTGCAGTTCTGAGGGAGAGCTTTTGTGATGAGCGCGAGAGAACTTGCTCCAGGGACTGCCCCGCGATGTACTCCATTACGATGTAAGCAATTCGACCCTCAGGCTCTTCGCCGGTGTCGAAAACGGTGACAATCCCCGGATGCAATAAACGCCCCGCGGCTTGGGCTTCATGGAAAAATCGGTCGCGGTATTCGCGTTGTTCTTCCGGACTATGTCCGGTTAGAGAGATTGTTTTGACGGCTACGAACCGATCGATCTTAGGATCGCGCGCCTTATAGACCACGCCCATGGCTCCGCGACCTATCTCAGCAATGATCTCGTAGCGCCCGAAACGCTTACCCCACCGAGTTTCCATTTGATCCCAGACTTGTTGTTTAGTACGGAAAACGCTACTTCCATCTTAGTGGCTGCCGCACGAACCGCACCCCTCGCGGCCCCAGGCTCGTGGTGACAGTAGTAACCGGGCTAACAAACTTGTGCGTAATTATTACCGGCATAATGGCAACTCTAAGAAGAAATCAACAGTCTTACGCTACTTGCCTTTCCTACAATTCTCGCGGAGGACTTATGGCGAACTTGGCAGCAATGGTGAAGCAGTTGAGAGCCGAACGAGACCAGGTACAGGGACAGTTAGTAAAATTGAACGCTGCCTTGCAAGCGTTTGTCGGCGTTTATACCGGATCAACCAAGCGCAAATCCAAGCGTAAGAAGAGTACCGCTCCACGAAAGAAAATTGGAGCTACCCCGCGTGCGCGATTGGCGAAGGGGCGAAAGACAAACTCGAAGATGCGAAAGACTAAGGCACCAAAGACGACGACACCAAAGGCAAAGGCACAGAAGTCCTGAGAAACGAAGGGGGCTGGCCCCAGCCGTACTCTAACAACACACGGGATGCCCACCCGCGGCCGTTTCACGAGTGGGCTGCTGCGAACCCTCCTCCATATTGATCGGTCACCGCCGATTGAAGGCGAACGGACCGCGCCTCGAATGCCCAGGCCCGCCGAGTCAAGCTTTCTCGCCTCCCACCCTTCCGCATCACTTCGCGTTGCGTTTCTTTGACAAGCGCACAAGTCAGCCGCAGAGCGGCGCAAGAATGCAGCCCACGGCGCAAGCCGTGGGTAAGAGCTCACCCTCGTCCGGTGGGATGATGAGGAAGCCGCGATAGCGGCGCAAGAATGCAGCCCACGGCGCAAGCCGTGGGTAACAAGCAGAAACCGACAAGCCTCAGCCGGGGCGAAGGAAGCTAACCTTCCATTTTGTCCCGGGGTCTCCGGCAGTGGTATGATTCCGGTGTCTCGGCCGCATCCCCCTCCGCGGCGACTTACGAGTTTGTTGTTGAAACTCTACCCTGATGCTTCGGAGTCACTTCTATGTCACGAAACCGTTTCTGCGCCTTTATCGCTGGGCCTTTGTTGATCGCGTTGATCGCGGCGTCTCATCCTGTCGCGCACGCACAGACCTTTTCGATTCTTTACAACTTCGGAACCAATAGCGGAGATCCCGCCGCCCCTCAATCTCCAGGAATCGTCGCGCAGGGCCGTGACGGCAATTTGTATAGCACTGCGGAATACGGCGCAGAGGGTTGCGGAGCCATTTTTGAAATTACGCCTGCCGGAACCCTAACCGACCTGCACGACTTTGATCGCACGGATGGTTGTGATTCATACAGCGGCTTGACGCTCGGCACGGACGGAAACTTTTATGGCACCGCGTCCGCTGGCGGCGCGTTTGCAAACGGAGACATCTTCCAAGTGGCTCCGGGCGGAGGTTTCACTGCCATCCACATGTTCGGAAAACGGGGTCCAGGCGCGGGCCCTAGAACAGCTCCGGTTCAGGGTCTCGATGGGAATTTCTACGGAACTACTTTCGGGACATCCATGATAAGTAAAAGTCAAGAGGAGACGGAGGTCTCCTAACGCTTAGAAGAGTGATGTCTCGAAGCGAGTGTGCTGCGATTAAGTTGGTGAACGGCGTGCGATCCTGGGTAGCGGCCAAAGCGGCAGCTTGGCCAGACATCCATTTGCGGGAAACGGGCGCGGGCCCGGTCCACGAAGAATGAGTTAGGGTTGACCGGCCGGCCTCGATACAGACGGTAAGGGGCATCGGGAGTCGTGACTCCTCTGCCCAGTCCCCAAGTTGGCGAGGAACGGCCGGTGGATCGCCGCCGCGTTCAAAGTTTTTTCTTCTTAGGCAGCTTTTGGTGTTGGTTCTTCCGAAGGCGCACGCACTTGGAAGGGCTGCCCGCTTTTGTCGACGGCCAGCAGATAGGCAACGAGTTTGCGCGCCACGGCCAGGGTGGCGCGGTTGCGATGTCCGCGCTCCAGTTCGCGGGCATGCAGCGCTGCCAGTGGCAGATTCCAGCGCGGAGCTAGCTTGGCGGCTTCGATGAGCGTAGTTTGCAGCCAGCGGTTGCGCTGTTTCGAGATGGGTCCGCGCTGCTGCTTGCCGGCCGAGGACTTCAAAGCCGCAGTGAGTCCGCAATAACTCATGGCATCGGAGTTGCAGTGAAAGCGTTGCGGGTCGCCGACTTCCAGCGCCCAGGTCAGAGCGGTAATTTCTCCCACGGCGGGGATGGTCATCAACCGTTCGATGCGTGCGGTCAGTTGGGGATCGGCGAGCAACTCGCGCACCAGTCGCTTCTGCGTGCTCTCGAACATCTCCAGCGCGCCGCGACTCAAACGCAGCAGATCGATCACCGATTCCGGCACCTCTTCGAGTTCTTCCAGCAGGCGGGCAAAATATTTCTTGCGGTGTAATTTCTCTTTCACGTAGACGGCGCCGGTTTCCATCAGCAGCCCGGCCATTTTGTTTTTCATGCGCACCGCTTCGCTCACTACCAGGCTGCGATAGCGCAGCAGGCGTCGCAGTTCGCGGATGTGCGGCGGGGCCACATAGCAGGCCGGCAACAGATTGCAGCGCACCAGGTCGGCGATGGTGCGGGCGTCGATGCTGTCGCTTTTCTTCTTGCCGGCGCTGATGGCTTTCATTTTGGCGGGATGCGCCATCTCCAACTGCTCGCCGTAAGGTTGCAGCGTGTCGTAGATCCAGCCGCTGAACAGGGTGGCTTCCAGCGCTCCCCGCCAGGGCTGCGGCCGAGCCGCGGCCCAATGCCGCAGCTCTGCGCGTCGCGCCGGCAGGCTGCCTTCTTCCACAATCTCGCCTGCGGCGGTCTTGACACAAAAACTGATGGTTTTCTTGTGAACGTCGAATCCGATATAGTGAGGGCTGTTCATGGGGTTCTCCTGGTGAGCATTCTGAGCCGGCGCTTCTTTCGCCGGTCTCAGCATCGTAGCCGCTTGGAGAACCCTTCTTCATTTCACTTATGCATTCATACAGACGGCGATTTCGGCAATATCTATAAGTTGCACCCCTCGGGTGCGATGAAGAGTCTGCATCAATGCAACGGATGTAATCTCTTATCGCCATTGGTGCAGGGGGCCGACAACAACTTCTACGGGACGACGGAGAGCTTGGGGAAGAACCACGTTGGGACGATTTTCAAGATCACGCCGGGTGGGAAGCTCAGAGTCATCTATGACCTAAATCGGAAGACTGGCTATGATATTGTCGGCCCTCTGGTGCAGGGCAGCGATGGAAAGTTCTATGGAGCCGCCAGCGCAGGTGGAACCAACGGCGTGCACGGATTCAACGGCCCGGGCACCATCTTTAGAATTACCCGCAGCGGCAAGCTCGAAGTTTTATACAACTTCAACGGCACCAGCGACGCAGGCTTTCCGTTAGGCGGCTTGGTGCAGGGCAATGACGGCAACTTCTACGGCACCGCTGCTGGTGATGCCCGGACAAGCTTTGGAATCATTTACCGGATCACTCCGGCGGGCAGTTTTTCGGTTTTGCATACCTTCAATAACACCGCGGGGGCGTATCCACTCAATACGATGGTGCAGCACACGAACGGGATTTTTTACGGCGATACGATCTATGGCGGGCTTTTGAGTCAATGTCACGAGCTGGGTTGTGGGGTCTTCTATAGCGTGGACCTAGGTCTGCCGCCCTTTGTCAAACTCTTGCCGTCCGCGGCGAGTGTTGGAGCTACAGTTGAAATTCTGGGGCAAGGTCTAACTGGGACGACCGCTGTTTCTTTCAACGGAGTTGCGGCGAGCTTCACCGTCGAATCCGACACCTACCTCACCGCAACTGTTCCGAGTGGTTTCACCACCGGCTTTGTGACAGTAACGACGCCAGGAGGCGCGCTGACCAGTAACACTAAGCTCCGTCGCCTTCCTTAGGGTTAGACTGCCGTTCGTTGCACTCCGAACGATGGCTGGCCAGCGCACACAATTGATGTGACGGCTGTCACAACCTGCTCACCCTCGTCAGTGTGATGATGAGGAAGCCGCGATAGCGGCGCAAGAATGCAGCCCACGGCGCAAGCCGTGGGTAAGAAGCAAAACCGACAAGCCCCAGCCGGTGCGAAAGAAGCTAGGCGGCTGGACTATGCTTTCACCACATGCAAACCGCGGGTGCCCTGCCCTTCTCGCGCACTTTGCGAGACGGCGGGGCTTTTTAGCCGGGCGCCCCGGAGCTTATCTGGCAGAAAGTATCTATCGAGCCAGAGCATGAACCCCGGAATGCGGGCGGCGCGCTCATCGCGCTTCCTGCAATGGCCGGAGATCCAAATTGTCAGATCACTCCCCGCCGGAGTAGGTGTATGATCGGGGCGAACGCTCCACCGTGCGAAAAGCATTTATGAGATACCAAACTCAACCGATAGTAAAATGCGCCGCGGTCTGGCTTTGCGGACTCTTGGTCCTGGCAGGCATACCGCTGAACGCCCAGGCGCCCGTCGCGCCCTCTACACCGTCCAGCTCGGGACTTATTGGTCAGCTGACCAAGCAACTTTCCGTCACCCCTACGCAGGCTCGCGGCGGCGCTGGCACCCTGTTTGCTTTGGCCAAAACCCGGCTGAGCGCAGACGAATTCAGCAAGGTGTCATCGGCTGTACCCAGTATGAGCAGCCTGCTCAAAGCTGCCCCGGTCGCGTCCGAAAGCTCTCCGCTCTCCAGCCTGGAAGGTGCCCTTCCCGGAAACATGGGCCGCATGGCCGAAACTGCGGACGCCTTCCACAAACTCGGCCTCTCCCCCGAAATGGCAGGCAAGTTTCTCCCGGTAATGACCAAGTACGTCGAATCCCGCGGCGGATCGAGCACCGCGTCGTTACTCGAAAAAGCTCTGAAATAGGTTTGGCCAGCCTCCACTCCGTGCTCACCAGTGGCAATCTCTGTTCCGTAACTCGCTGCCCAACGTCCATTTAACGCCCATGTCGCCCCATCCAACCGGGCCACGGCGCCGCCCACTGTTCCAACTCCCATCCCAGGCCAAAATCGTTGCGCCTGCCCAGCTTTCTCTGATAACCTTTTTTATCGACCGCAAAGAACCTATGTTCGTGGCCGTTGTGTTCTGATCGATCCCTCCGGACCTAACGCCCAGACGCAGCGCAGAACGCTCGCAAGGAGAAAATCGCTTGTCCAAAAACCGACATTTATTTACCTCTGAATCCGTCACCGAAGGCCATCCCGATAAAATCGCCGACCAGATTTCCGACGCGATCCTGGACGCCTGCCTCGCCGATGACCCCACTAGCCGCGTAGCCTGCGAGACTTTGACCGCAACCGGCCTAGTCGTCATTGCCGGCGAAATCACCACCAAAGCCTACGTCGACTTTCAAAATCTGGTGCGCGGCACCATCGCATCCATCGGCTACAACAACGCCCTCTACGGCTTCGACTCCAATACCTGCGCCGTCATCTCTAGCATCAACAAACAGTCCGGCGACATCGCCATGGGCGTAGACACCGGCGGCGCCGGCGACCAGGGGATGATGTTTGGGTTTGCTTGCAATGAGACTGCGGAGCTTATGCCGGCGCCTATTTCATTTGCGCACAAGCTTTGCATGCGGCTTTCTGAGGTGCGGAAGCATGGCAAGCTTCCTTATTTGCGGCCGGATGGAAAGTCTCAGGTTACGGTTGAATATGATGAGCATCACAAGCCAGTGCGCGTCGACGCGGTTGTGATTTCCACGCAGCATGCGGAGACGGTGGGCAACGACGAACTGCGCGGCGATATTCTGAAGCACGTGATTCAGGCTACGATTCCCGCGAATCTTCTGGATGAAGACACCAAGTACCACATTAATCCTACGGGCCGCTTCGTCATTGGCGGGCCCATGGGTGACACGGGATTGACGGGGCGCAAGATTATTGTCGATACCTACGGGGGCATGGGACGTCACGGCGGTGGGGCATTCAGCGGCAAGGATCCGACGAAAGTGGACCGCTCAGCGGCCTATATGGCGCGTTACATTGCGAAGAATATTGTGGCGGCGAAGCTGGCGGACCGTTGCGAAGTGCAGTTGGCTTATGCGATCGGTGTCGCCGATCCGGTGAGCGTTCTGATTGATACTTTCGGAACGGGTAAGGTCGATTCGGCTACGATCTCCGAGTTGGTGCGAGCGCACTTCAAGCTGACGCCAAAGGGAATCATTGAGTCGCTGAATTTGCGGCGTCCGATTTATTGCAAGACTGCGGCTTATGGTCACTTTGGACGCAATGATCCGGACTTTACCTGGGAAGCTACGGACAAGGCGTCGAAGTTGGCCAGCGCGGCTGGGGTGCGGGAGACGGCTGCGGCGCATAAGTAAGTGGTCGGGTTTGAGATTTTGCCTCCCACCCTAAGTTCGCAAAAGGCGCGAACTTTAGGATGGGGCACCCATTACAAATGCACCCATTACAGCGTGCAGGCTTTGCAAAACGGGAACCAGCAATCGCGGTTACCGGAAATTGCTAATCATTTAATATTCAAAGTCTTCTTTCAGCAATAAAATAGCGTTACCGATTTCAGCGCCACAGGAGAGGTATGGCAACTACACCTACGCAAGTACATTCCGATATTAAAGGCATTGAGTTAGCGGATGTGGGCAAGAAGCGCATCGAGTGGGCGAACCAGTCGATGAAAGTCCTGCAAATCATCCGCAAAGAATTCATCAAGAACCAACCTTTGCAGGGCATGCGCATTTCGGCTTGCCTGCACGTGACGGCGGAGACGGCCAACCTGGCCATTACTCTGCGCGATGGCGGGGCGGACGTGGTGCTTTGCGCGTCGAATCCACTTTCGACGCAGGACGATGTGGCGGCGAGCCTGGTGCGGGACCACAATATTCCGGTGTTCGCCATCAAGGGCGAAGACAACGACACGTACTATACGCACATTCTGGCGGCGATCGACCACAAACCACACATCACCATGGACGATGGCGCAGATCTGGTGACCATTCTGCATACCAAGCGGCAGGATGCACTTAGCGGCGTAATTGGCGGGACCGAAGAAACCACGACCGGGGTGATCCGGCTGCGGGCGATGGCGAAGGAAGGAGTTTTGCGTTTCCCGATCGTTGCGGTGAATGACGCTGACACCAAGCACTTGTTTGACAATCGCTACGGCACCGGCCAATCGACGATTGATGGCATCATTCGTGCCACCAACTTCCTGCTGGCGGGATCGAAGTTCGTAGTTGCCGGCTATGGCTGGTGCGGACGCGGGCTAGCCAGCCGGGCGCGCGGCAACGGCGCGGAAGTGATCATCACGGAGATTGATCCGACGAAGGCGTTGGAAGCGGTGATGGACGGCTTCCGTGTCATGTCGATGACGGATGCGGCAAAACTTGGCGATGTGTTCTGCACCGTGACCGGCAACAAGAATGTTTTGGGCAAAGATCACTTCGAGTTGATGAAAGACGGCGCGATCATTTCGAACTCCGGCCACTTCAACGTGGAGATCGATATTCCAGCGCTGGAGAAGATGTCGTCGTCGAAGCGGACGACGCGGGTTTCCGTCGAAGAGTATTCGTTGAAAGACGGGCGCAAGATCAATCTGCTGGGCGAAGGGCGATTGATCAATCTGGCGGCAGCCGAGGGGCATCCGCCGTCGGTGATGGATATGAGCTTTGCCGACCAGGCGTTGTCGGTCGATTACATGGTGAAGAATGCCAAGACTCTGGAAAAGCGCGTGTACAAAGTTCCCGATGATTTGGACAAGCGCGTCGCCAAGCTGAAGCTGGAGTCGATGGGCATCAAGATCGACAAGCTTTCGCCGGAGCAGGAAGAGTATTTGGCGGGGTGGTCGGAAGGGACGTAAGGGCGGCAGTTAGCAGTTAGCATTTAGCATTTGGCACTTAGCCAAACTGGGGCGGCGTTTGCCGCCCCATTTGCTTTTTTGGAAACGCTTTAACCACAGAGGCACAGAGAGAAAAGTATGGTCGTTTTCGTGTCGATCATGCCTCGTCCTGGAAGATTGCGTCGATATCGCGGGCGCCGTGAAGTACGCGGACGATCTGGACCCCATTCGAAAGAGGAAGATAGAAAATCGTGTACTTGCCCACCGGCAGGCTTCGCAGTTCAGCGGCTAGCTCGGGACGCGCGACCCATGCCGGGTTGACGGGACAATGTTTGAAGTTTGTCGTCGATGAGGCCGGCGAGAGCGTCCGCTGCGGAGACGTTGTCGTCAGCGATGTAGCTCCATATTTCCGCGAGGTCAGCCAAGGCCTGCGGGCGTATGAAAATGGCGGGCATTCCATTCTTACTTCTGGCGTGCGTGGGAAGTTTGACGGGCAGCCAGGCGCTTGCGGCCTTCACGCTTCACGACTGCCACATCCCAGGGTACGGGCGGGCCGCTGTCCAGGCCATCGCGGATATCCCGTCGCAGGGTCTCAAGCTTTGCCGCGCGCAGGCGGTCCTGTTCCTCCAGCAATCGCAGGGCTTCACGAACGACTTCGCTGGCGGAATTGTATCGGCCGGACGCTACTTTTTGCCGGACCAAATCCTCCAATTGCGGGGTTAGGTTGATGTTCATAGTCATGGCTAGAGACTGAATACCATGAGTGGCAATGATTGTCAAAGATAGACAATAGCTATGCCAATTGGGCGCTCGGTGTTTCGGAGCGGCGGCAGGTTAGTAATTTTGCCTGTGACGGCTCGCATTCCCAAAATGGGAATTGGGGTGATTTTTGTTGTTATTTTGTTGGTTTGGGGCGTGAGGTATGCCATAGTCAAAGTGAGTGGAAATGGATGCGCGGCCTTTGCGGGCCGCGTTTTTATTTGGTGGGTAGACACGGGAAGACGGTGATGGACGGGTTCGGTTTCTGTAAATCTGGGTGGGATGATAGGGAACCCTATCAGAAAAGATCATCATGAAAAATAACGGGATGAAGATTAAACACCCCAAATTGCGGGGGGAATGGGCAGAGATGCGTTTTATGGCGCGGGCGGCGGAAGAGGGGTTGTGCGTCACCAAACCCTTTGGCGAGATGGCGCGTTATGACTTCGCGGTGGAGTACAAAGGGAGTTTCGCGCGGGTGCAGGTGAAGTCGACGATGTTTGTGGACCGCGGCGGATATTCGTGTTCGGTGCGGGGATGGAGCGGGCCTTACGAGGGCGATCCGTTTGATTTTCTGGCAGTGTATGTGATCCCGGAGGATGTTTGGTACATCATTCCGGCGGTGAAGTTTCACATGCAGGGGAGCATTGCGTTGTATCCGCGACTGAAGAAGTCGAAGTATGGATCGTACAAGGAGGCCTGGCAATTGTTGCGTCCGGTGGTGGATCGGATTGAGGCTTGCGCGGAGGGATTTGTTTCTGAATGCCCGTTTACCACAGAGACACAGAGTCACCGAGAACAATGGGAAGAGCCGAGTCTGGGAAAAGATGTCTGGGTTGGTGACATAGGGCCGGCACCTAGTTAAAAGTTGTTTTGTCACCACAGAGGACACAGAGGTCACAGAGGACGGCAAGGCGAGCTTGTCGGGCGATATTGCTTTGCCTGCCCGCCGCGTCCCGAGGTAGAGACCGGCACTTAGTTAGAGTCGAGGCGGCTTGCGCTGCTTCTGTCTTCGTTTTTAATTACCACAGAGACACAGAGACACAGAGGGCACAGAGGTCACATAGAAGATGTTTGGCGAGGGGGCACGTGCGACGACGCTCGTGTTTAGGCTTCTTCGGTGGTGGGCGCGGTTGGGGCTGGGGCTTCTTGTTGGGGCGTGGGGGCGGCTGGTGGTTTGGGCACGCCGTCCAGGATGCGGCTGTTCAAGCAGTAGAGTGCCAGCTCGAGGCGGTCGGCTACGCCGAGTTTGTCGTAGACTTTGCGCAAGTAATTTTTGACGACCTGTTCGGTGGTGCCCACGCGCAGAGCGATTTCTTTGTTCTTCATTCCCTGAGTTACGCAGGAGACGATCAGGGATTCTTTGGGCGTGAGTTGAACTTTGGGTTTGGGCGAACCGGCGCGGGATCCCTGCGAGCGGTAGGCTTCGAGCACCCACTGGGTGGCACGTCCGTCGAGCCAGGGCTCGCCTTTGGAAACTTTGCGGAGGCAGTCGACCAGCATCTCCGGCTCAACTTCGCGGGAGACGATGGCGTGCACGCCGCGGCGGAAGAGTTCGAGAGTCAGATCCTGATCGGGGTCGGTGGTTACGACGACCATGCGCAGGCCTGGATTCTGGCGCAGCAAATCGGCAACCGCTTCAATGGGATTCGAGGCCAGCGCGGCTTCGAAGAGCAGCACGTCGGCGGAGAACTTTTTAGCGGCGGTCAGAGTTTGGGAAAGCGTTTCGGCTTGGCCGACGACGCGAACGTCGTCTTCGAGAGCAAAAATTTTGCGGAGTCCGGCGCGAAAGATGGCTTGGGTGTCGGCGACGATGACACGGATGAACTGGCCGTTGCCATCGCCCTGCTGTGGCAGGTCGAGATTCTCGAGCGCGGTAACCGGAGTGCTAGCCATCAGTCCCCTCGCTTTTCAGCGCGGTCAAAACGGTATTCGTCGATGACGACGCCAACCCCGCGGCGGCCACTATCTTCAAAACTGCGAACTACACGGCCACGGCAGTCAAGCCGTACATCGGCCTCTGCGCCCACTACATCAGCGGGCAACGAAATGGTGAAGTCGACAGCGGAACCGATGGGCATTTCCGAATCCACCATCTGGAAAAGAACTCCGTTAGCGGAAATGTTTTGGGTTTCGGAATGACTCTCGCCGCTCTTCGATTTTACAGAAATTGGCAGCTTGATCGGAAAGCGCATTGCGCTTTGCATTTCAGGAAAACGAGCGCGCTTGGCTTTGCTATCGGCCGCGTCGACTTTCACGGATTCCTGGGCCTGCGGCGCGGCGTCTTTGTCGTGCGAAAACGCGTCCGAATCCTCTCTGCGCGCGAATGGGCCAATGTTCGACATTAGGAGGAAGATTACATGCGCGCACCAACAGTGCAAAGTTACCGAAGTCATGGAACTTTTAGGGGTAAATTCTTTTGGGTCATGGACTTGCGGGTATAAAGCATTCGGCAGTCAGCGAGCCCGTTGGCTTGTGATGAGCGTCACAGAGCATTTGGCAATTAGCAGTTAGCATTTGGCTTCGGATCGGGGGTCGTCGATTGAAAGACTTCAGGGATTTGAAAGTGTGGGAAAGGGCTCATTACCTGACATTAGATGTATATAAATCAACTAGCCGTTTCCCGCGTGAAGAATTGTATGGATTAACTAGCCAGATGCGGAGATGTGGTGCGTCCATCGGAGCGAATATTGCCGAGGGTTGCGGCAAACGCGGGAACAACGAATTCCAGCGCTATCTACAGATTGCCGCAGGCTCCGCGAGCGAGCTTGATTACCACCTGTTGTTGGCGCGCGATTTGGGGTTGCTTCAAGAAGTGGACTACCGGCGACTTTTGAGCGGCTTGTCGCAATTGAGAAAGATGCTGACGTGCTTGCTCCAAAAAGTGCAGAGTGACCGCTTAGCGAGCTAAATGCTAACTGCCAATTGCAAAATGCTCAGAATTTTGTCACTTCGGTGAAATTGAAATCATTCACTTTCATGGCGGGCACGACCATGTCGAAGGATTCTTCGCCGCTGGCGCGAACGGGAGCGCTCATGGCTTCCACGTTCGAGAGCATGTGGATCAGGCTCTGGTTGAAACGGAAGTTGCGCACGCCGTGGCGGATTTTGCCATCTTCCATATAGAAGGTGCCGTCGCGGGTCATCCCGGTGAGGATTTTTTCGTAGGGATCGACTTCGCGAATGTACCAGAGGCGGGTGACGAGGACTCCGCGATCGGTGGTCGCGATCATTTGGTCGACGGTGCTGGGGTTCGGGTTGGCTGAGAAGACGATGTTCATGGGCGCTTCGCCCATTTCGTTGGGGAGCGGGAAGCCGTGGCCGGTGGCTGCGATGGGGCCCACTTTGTCTTTGTGTTCGGAGTGTTTCATCTTTTCGGCGCTGGCTCGTGCATAAACCAATTGCTTGATGACGCCGTTCTCGACCAGTTGGATTTTCTGTCGGCGCATGCCTTCGCCGTCGAAGGGAACGCCGGATTGCAGCGGGTGGGCGACGTCGTCCCAAACATTGATGTTGTCGCCGAAGAGCTTTGTACCGACGCGATTGTTCAGGAACGAACGTTGGTCGAGAACGGATAGGCCTCCGAAGTCGAAGAACATGAAGCCGACGATGTCGAGGACGGCGGCAGGTTCAAGGATCACCGTATATTTTCCCGGGGGAATTTCACGGGGGCTGGCCGACTCGAATGCATTACGGGCTGCGGTTTCTGCGAGCGCGGCGGCGTTTAGGGTTGCGACGTTGGGAGAGTTGGCTTTTTGCCAGCCGGAAGAATCCGCCGCGAGCATGGTGATGGAAATTTCAGACGAGGTCTGCGTGTGCCAGTCGGAAAGGCCGCGAGAATTGAAAACGGCTTCCACGCTTTCGGAGGTGGAACAGATGCCGGCGGTGGTGAGCTTGTGTTGATCGGCGATGGCTACGATTTTCTTGACGGTTTCGGCGCGCTGCGCGGGCGTGATCGCCGCGGTTTCGGAAAAATGGCGACTTGGGGTTGCGTCGTGGTGGGCCGCGTCTGATCCGCGGGCGGGCATGGGCAGCAGATCCGAGTCAGGATGCTGAACTTTCGCCAAGCGCTCGGAAGACTGCACAGCGCGTCGCAAACTTTCGTCGTCGAGTTTGTTGGTAGTGGCGCGGGCGGTGCGGCCTCCGAATGCGGTGCGCACGGAGACTACATAGTTTTCTTCCGCAACATTCTGATGAATGATGTTGTTGGCGAAGCGGGTGAGGGCGCTCTTTCCACCGGCGAAAAGGACTTCGACCTCGTCCGCAGTGGAATGCTTTTTAATGCGGTCGAAGAGGTCGGCGGCTTGGTCTTGGTTGAGCATTCGGCAGTCGGAGTCAGCAGTTAGCACTTAGCATTTAGCTTTTGGCACTTAGCTTTTGACACTTACTAATGGCGCGACCAAGGCTAAGTGCTAAGTGCCAAGTGCCAAGCGCTCGCATCACGTTCCCTTGTACGCACTTCCTACTTTAATATTGCGAAATCTTGCGGGGGCGGCGCCGTGGCCTGTGCCCATTACCTGTTGCGGCTGGCCTTTGCCGCAGTGCGGAGTGCCCCAGAGTACCCACTCGTCGCGCGAGCAAATCGCATCCATGGAGTTCCAGAATTCCGTGGTGATCCCGGAGTACGAGGGATTTTTTAACATGCGGGCGCGCTTACCGTTTTTGATTTCCCATCCCATCTCGCAACTGAACTGGAAGTTGTAACGTTTGTCGTCGATCGACCACGACTTGTTGGTTTCCATGTAAATGCCGTCGTCGGTTCCGGAGATCATTTGCTCGCGGGTGAGCGACTTTTCTCCCGGAAGAATACTGATGTTGGTCATGCGAATGATGGGCAGGCGGTTCCAGCATTCGGCACGCAGAGTTCCGCCGGAACGATTCAAGCCGATGGTGTGCGCGGTTTCGCGCGAACTTAAATATCCGGTGAATAGACCGTTGGTGATGATGGGGGTGCATTGCGCGGGAACACCTTCTTCGTCGAAGGCAAAAGTGCCGAGGCCGGGACCATGCTCCTGGCGCGCGTCGGCGACGACGTTGACGAGGTCACTGCCGTAGCGCAGAGTGCGCAATTTATCGAGCGTGAGGAAAGAGGTTCCCGCGAAATTCGCTTCCATGCCGAGTACGCGATCGAGTTCAATGGGATGCCCGACTGATTCGTGGATCTGAAGGCCGAGTTGCGAGCCATCGAGAATGACATTGAAGACGCCCTCGGGGCACTGCTCGGCTTTGAGCAGCGCGACCGCTTCTTCGCCTACGCGTCGCGCATTCTCGACCAGCTTCAATTCGTGAATCAGTTCGTAGCCTTTGTTCTGCCACTGTCCGCCGAAAGAGTTGGGATAAGAACGCTTTTGAATTTCGTTGCCAGCGAATGCATAAGCCGCGAAGCCGGCGCCGGTAGTGAATTTGGTCTGATGAATGTTTGCGCCCTCGGAGGAGAAGAACCACTGTTCTTCGCGGCGGAAATTCATGTTGGCTTCGGCCAGGGTGACTCCGGCGACGGAGCGCAGTTCAGAATCTATTTTCAGCAGCAGTTCAATGTTCTGTTCGACGGAGGTGATGAAGGGGTCGGTTTGAATGGGAGTGGACCACTCGGCGGTCACAGGTTTCTCAGCGGCAAGTTGGATATCGCGCTGTTTTACCTGCGACGAGGCTTTGGCAATATCGACGGCGCGGGCGGCGGTGGCTTCAACGGCGGCGCGACTCAAATCGTCGGAAGCCGCATATCCCCATGCCCCATCGGCGATCACGCGAATGCCGATGCCGAACGATTCCGAATCCGACGCACCACCGACTTTGCCGTTCTTGGTGGAAAGGGCCCGGCTGCGGTCGTCGGCAATGCGCGCGTCCGCGTAGGAGGCGCCGCGCTGCGCGGCCACGTTGAGAGCCCAGTCGGCAATGTGCTTCATCGGAAGTTCAAATTTATCACAGGCGGTCACTGGGAAGGATGTTTGCGGGATAGGGGAAAACATTCACCACAGCAGCTACGAGTCACAGGGGAATGGAATCGCTGGAATTCATGGATCGTTGGTTGGCGGTGATACAAGAATTGTTGCTACAATCTACGCATGTTGCGCAAGGCAATGCCCATCGTGTCCGCTCTGGCTGTATTGCTGCTGCCGGTTTGCCTCGCGCAGCAACCGGCGAGCACTCCGGCAAATGCAGCAGGCGCGAAGGAAGGAGCGGCAATGCCGAGCGAGCGAGGGCGAATCCTGGGGATCGGTGGAGTATTCTTCAAGTCCGCGAATCAACAACAGATGCGTGAGTGGTACGGCAAGCATCTCGGTCTCGAGGATAAAGGCGGCGGCGTCATGTTGCCGTGGCGCGAGAAAGACCACCCCGATAACGAGCATGTAACCGTGTGGACCGTGTTCCCCGGAAACACCAAATACTTCGAGCCCAGCCAGGCCTTCATGGTGAACTACATCGTGGACGACCTGGATGCGCTGCTGGAACGGCTGCAGAAAGAAGGCGTCAAGATCGATCCCAAGCGCGGAAACGAAGACTATGGCAAATTCGCGTGGATCTACGATCCCGACGGCAACAAGATCGAATTGTGGCAGCCGCTGACTCCAAAGAAGAAGTAGCGGAATTCAAAGCGCACGCGAGGCGGAGTTGGAGTGCGAAGCGGCGGCGATGGACTCGATTGGGATGGAAGGTGGCAGCTTGAGCGGTGTTTCGCTTTTGAGTTGCTCAAACATTGTCATTGTCATAGTAAAACCTCCGATGTAAAAGCGCCGAAGCGTGTGAGTTTTTCGGAGTGCAATCCGCAAAAGTTGTTCAAAGCGGGAGAGATGGCCGAGTGGCTGAAGGCGCACGCTTGGAAAGCGTGTTTAGGGGAAACTCTAACGTGGGTTCGAATCCCACTCTCTCCGCCAGTTTTTTGTGGCTCATTTTCATAATGTTACCAAAGGTATCTATGGTATTGTGCTAAATCCGTGCTAGTCTTTCGAGCATGGGTACGATCATCACAATCTTTGTCCGCCACAAGCAGGGCTGCAAATACGCGGGTGAGGAATTTTGTAAAAGCTGCAAGTGCCGCAAGCATCTGCGCTGGAGCCAAGGCGGTAAGCAATTCAGGAAGCAAGCCGGTACGCGGTCGTGGGCTGAGGCTGAGGAAAAGAAGCGTGACCTTGAGAATCAACTAAGCGGGGCACCGCCGTCCAAGGCCCCTGCTGAGAAGGGCCAGACCATCAGCGAGGCAATTGACGTATTCCTTCAGGACAAGAAAAACCAAGGCATCACAGACAAGGTCATCGGCAAGTACATCCGCGAGCTAGCCCGGTTACGGGAGTTTTGCGAATCCCGCTTTGTCTTTGCTATCCGTGGGCTCAACCGAGAATTGTTGACACACTACGTTGCCACGTGGCCCGCGCATTACCCAGCGTCACTGACGCGGTCCAAGGTTCGTGAGCGTCTGCGCTCTTTCCTCCGCTACTGCTACCAATCGGAATGGCTCACGCGCATCCCGCAAATATCCAAGATAGAAGTGGACCAATCACCCACGCTTCCATTATCCGCGAAGGAATATGAAAAGCTGCTGGACGCCACGTATGCAACCTTTGCGGATGACCCGGACAAGGCCGCACGGCTCCATGCGTTGATTCAGCTCATGCGATGGTCTGGGCTCGCTATTCGGGACGCCCTTACCCTCCAGCGTGATGAATTGGTCCTTGACAGAACCAAGAATCTGTACCGGATAGTCACCTCCCGGCAGAAGACTGGCACACATGTGTCCGTGCCTATCCCTATGCAGGTTGCGCAAGAACTTCTCAACGTGCTCAAAGGGAACACAGTTCATATTTTTTGGTCTGGCAAGGGTGAGGAAGAATCCGCAACGAAGAATTGGGCTAAATATATGGCCACCCTATTCAAGGACGCTGGAATTAAAAAGACAGGACACATGGTCAGCCACCGGCTCCGCGATACATTCGCTGTCGACCTATTGGAAAAGGGCGTCCCGCTCGAGGAAGTCAGTAAACTCCTCGGCTATGAATCAATGAAGACCACAGAGCGGCACTATTCAAAATGGATGAAGGGTAGACAGGACCGGCTAGACAATCTTGTGATGGAGGCGTGGGAGAAATAACAACAACGGACCGCGAGAAGCGCATAGAATGGCCCCATTGAAGTGGCGTAGAGGCTCCGTGACATCCCTTGCGGGGCCTCTTTACTTGCGTAGCACGACCTTAGCTGTCTCCTCTAACTCTTTCGCAGCTTCGGCAAGCCGCGGGTTATAGTGCGGTGGCACAGGTGCCGGAACATGAGAACTGCATATCCCCAGGCCCATTGTCGTGGCAAATTCCGTGAGCTTCGCCATTTTCTCATCTTCGGTGCCTTCGCCTTGGTAGATGGCTTTGAGGGCTTCCGAAATCTTTTCCGGTTCCGCAGTAGTAGGCCTCAACTTGTTTGCCTCCAAACCATCGTATTTTGCTGTGTCAAGGTCTACCGTTCGGTTCCGTTTTAGGACGCCGGAGATTGTCAAGGTGCTTTTGCTTTTCGTCCAGTAGTCGCATGATTTCTTGTACGAGGGCCGAGAGTTTTTCTCCGTCTTGCTCAACTGCGGCTTACTCCGCAAGTTCCATCCAGCGCTCACGGTCCTTCATTGTGGTCCCTTCCTTTCGACGGCAGAATTGCGAGAACTTTTTAACAGGCACCACTCGCACCGCAACACTATCTTTTTCGGACTTGCCTTTTTCGGAGATTTCTTCTTCGCCATCGCACTACTACCGCAAACGTCATAACATACAATGATAAGAACAGCTCATGATGAGAGTCCGCGCATAAATCGCAGAGGTGAGCTTATCCACGATCAAGCCACGGTGCTACGATATCCTGAGGTTCTAACAGCCGTGAAACCAGATAGCAGCCTGAGGAACTGTCGTGACTTCCTCATCCGTCAGAAAACATGCTGGCCCTGGGAGGACAAGCGACCAACCGACGGTGCCGGAACCGTCGTTTGCCGAGCGCGCTCGTACCCTGGTGTACTTGGGACGCATCGGAAGCCTCTCGACCGTTTCGCGCAAACAACCAGGATTCCCGTTTGGCTCCGTGATGCCATATGGGTTGGACGATCACGGCCGTCCTATTTTCCTAATCAGCACAATGGCCATGCACACTCAGAACTTGCACGCCAACCCTCACGCCAGCTTGCTAGCGACCCAGAGTGACGGTGACAGTGATCCGCTCGGAGCATCAAGGGTCACGTTGGTCGGGAATGTGCTGCCCGTGCCCGAGTCGGAGATCTCAGCGGCCCGAAGTCTCTACCTAGCACGTTACGCAAATAGCAAGTATTGGGTAGACTTTGATGACTTTTCTTTTCACCGCATGGACGTCGTGGACATTTATTACGTGGGCGGCTTCGGGCTCATGGGCTGGGTATCGGCTGCAGAATATGAACGTAGCCAACCGGACCCGCTTGTCGATTCAATGGCGGAAATAATCAACCACATGAACGCCGACCATCGGGACGCACTCGTCCTGCTTGCCCGGGAATTTGCAGGCATTCAGTCACTGGAGGCAACGATGACAGCGGTCGATCGCCTCGGCTTTCATGTCCGCCTGAAGACCCCAGATGGCATCCGCGGCACCCGGATCGCATTCTTGCGGGAGGTAAGCAATCCAACAGAAACTCGAACGGCCTTGGTTGAGATGGTGAAACAGGCGCGCTCACGAACCGACGACGGCGGATTTTGAGTTCACAGGTGAGTTCTGAACCGTTATGAAAATTCTCTACTCTAATTGATTCTTCAACCAGTTACCAGCCACTTGATTTGCTCCGTTTTGATCCAATCTGATCCGTTCTGAACATAGAACTACTACAGTTTTACTACAGTGGTGGATGTGCGGTGGTGGCCGGAGGATGTGGGCGGGCTTGTTGTACATGAGCCGTAAGCGCGTGTTGTGCGTCATGGGCGAGTCCTCACCAGACGTGCACGCGATCACCTGGCGCCAGATACATCTTTTCGCCCGGCCTGACATCGAAACTGTCATACCACGCGTCGATGTTGGGTGCCGGTCCATTCACTCGCATATAAGGCGGGGAATTCGCGCCGGTTGCAATCTGATTTCTTACAAAATCAGGTGGAAACTTCGCTCTCCACATCTGAGCGCGTCCGAGGAACACTCGTTGGTCCCCGGTGATGCCGTCCAAGATCGGTGCAGGCTGACCTTTCAAAGATAGGCGGTAGCCGTCCAGTGCGATCTCCCAACCGACAAGATCGTCGACCGCTTCATCCGCGACTAATTCACCCTTGATCGGGAGGCCGGGCAACGGATCGACGGCGGAGTACTGATCAGCAATTGTCTTGGTCATTCCCTGAAAAGTCTTAGCCTCCTCGGCCGTCCACCAATCGTGCAGGCGACCATCAGCGTCATAGTGCTGGCCCTGATTGTCAAAACCGTTCACTATGGTTGCGCCGATCAAGCTTCCAATCGCTCCGTAGTTCACGGCTGGGTCGGCTTTGAGGTCAAAAAAAGGCGGTTGCAGCGTGCCTGCAGGAATCTCTAGTCTGTTTGCGGTCAAAATGTACTGATAGTTAACCGTCTGGGGTGTGTAAAACCAATAGGAAGAATCAAAGGGGCGGTCGAGGCGATCCACCAGCCTATGCCAGTTAAAGTCGGTAGCCCGGGCCACATCACCGTAGAGGTCCGTATCCTTAATTTCCAGGCCGTTATAGTCTTCCACTTTGTCTGGATAGCCGATGTTCATTTTCATTTTGGCTAGCTTGTCCCTTGCTTTTGCCCGAGTCGCGGGACTCATCCAAGTTGCATTCTGCAGCCTCGTATCGAAAGCGCTCTTGAGGTTGGCTGCGATCTCCAGCACGGCTGTCTTCGATGCGGGCGAAAAATACCGATCCACAAACAACGAACCCAAGGCGTCGCCGATGTACTGTTCCAGGGTGATCCATGCGGTAAATGATCGGGGTCTGGGTGCGGTGTTTCGACTATTAAACATACGGACCCGGAATTCGAAATTCGCTTTGAAAACATCCGAGTTAAGAACGAGGCCAGCGTTATCCAGCAGCACAAATGCTTGCTGTGCCTGCAGTACCTCTATCGGCGTCTCCGCATAGGTACTTGCCAGCTTGGGGAACGCATCCTTTGCGTCGATTACGACATTGTCTGTTTTGCCCAACTCCGCTCCACCCAGAAATCCACGCCAGTTAAACTGCGGAGCAAGTATCGATAGCTCCCGTACGGTCACCGGATTAAATGTCTTCACCGGATCAAGCATCTGCTTGTGGGACCAACTGGCCTTCGCGATGCGTGTCTCCAGGTCTACCACTTCCTGCGCACGTTTCTCTGCGTCCGGCCACCCGAGCAAATTCAGCGCCTCGCCAATGTAGGTCCCATAGGCTGCCTTGATATCGGCCAGTTTAGGATCCGAGTAGTACTCAGGCCCGGGGAGACCCAGACCCGCTTGACCAATGTAGACGGCATATCGATTGGGATCGGTTTGACTCTGGTTAATGTTCACGCCGAAAAACGCCCGATGCGTGGGCTGAAGGCTAGGATTTGCGTTTCGTTGGGTCCATGGACCCGCGATGGTCCCCATCAGTGCTGCCATTTGTTCCTTGGTCTTTGCCGCCTTGATCATTTTGAGTTGTGGGCCGAGCGGGGTCACGCCTTTTTCTTGAGCCGCTTTCTCATCCATGAATGCTCGGTAAAATGCGCCAGCCTTGCCGGCTGCGCTGTCGGAGGAGATGCTCTTGTCGGCTGCAACTTCCGTCAAAATGGCAATTAATCGACGAGGCGAAAGCTTGCGCAAGTCATTCCAATAGGCGGAGAACGGAGCCTGGGCCGTGAATTCGGTTCGACTAAACCAGCCGCCGTTCTGATACATGAAAAAATTGTCGCCCGGTCTAATCGAATGGTCCTGATCGACGAGCCCGAGGCCCCAGGCCCCTGCGCTGTGGGAAATCAAATCCGCTGCAGGAGAAGTTGCCGCTGTGGGATCATGGGCCGCACCGTTTCCTGCATACGTAACCATTGAGCCAAAACTGGCGAAAAGACAAGTTAGGGCAACTGCAACAAAAAGAGTGCGCATCGAACCTCCATCGAAGGTGAAGGCCAGCTAAAGATTCGCATCAACAACTGGAGGACACATCCTAGTGAAAGATATGGACGGATGAAAGATCCAAAATATGCGCCTTGGACTATACCAACATCCTTACAGCAACCCGCAGCACGAACACCACTCGGAACGCGAGCGCTTTGCTTGAGGTCAACTTCTCTGGCGCTTGGTCAGGATATCGCCAAGTTTGCGGACACCTAAGATCAGCTCACGGGGAGGTAGCGCTCCAAAGCCCAGGACCAACCCCGGAGGTAATGCTGCACTTATGCAATATCTCGATAGCGGTTGAGCTTCAATTCCGTGCTTGCGCGCCTCCTGTGAGACTTCGATGTCGTTCGCCCCACGACGCGTCAACCAGCCCATCGCGTGCATGCCAGTTTCGGCAGCCTGGACCTGCAGAGTATCAGGAAGCCCCTGTCTTGCCGCTCCCAGCAAGGCTTCTTGACGCTCGCGGTAGATCGCACGCATTCGTCGTACATGTCGCGTGAAGTGCCCCTCCTCGATGAAGTCCGTCAACGTCGCCTGTTCTGCCGTGGGGGAAAGGGAATCGATACTTATTTGAGCAGCGCAAAAACGCCCCAGGAGTTCGGGCGGTGGTATCAAGTATCCCAGCCGCAGTGCTGGAAAAACCGTCTTGCTGAACGTTCCTACATAGATCACACGGTTAGCGGTGTCGAGGCCTTGAAGAGAAGCGATGGGTGCACCGGCGTACCGGAACTCGCTGTCGAAATCATCCTCGATGACCCAGGCTGCGGATCGTCTGGCCCACTCCAGCAAAGCCAGGCGACGATCCAGGGAAAGCGTACGTCCCAAGGGAAATTGATGAGAAGGAGCAACACAAACCATTGTTGCAGTGCCGGCCATGCGCATGCCGGCATCCACATTTATGCCGCAGTCGTCCACTGGCACGGGGACTAGAATGCCGCCAGCCAGCTTAATCACTTCCCGAACGCCTAGATATCCAGGATCCTCGACCCAGACCTGGTCCCCTGGCCGCAAGAGTACCCGAACGGCTAAATCGACTGCCTGCTGTGCTCCTCTGGTCAGAATGATTTGCTCGGGCACAGCTCGCACTCTGCGTGAAACCCCGACATACTCAGCAATGGAGCGCCGCAACGGCAAATATCCCGCGCGATCACCGTAACCCAACAATGAGGCTCCCGAACGACGGTGTCGACGAGCGTAAAGACGCGACCATAGGACGGTCGGAAAGGCATCCACGGCGGGTTCCCCGATACGAAACGGGACGGGCGCGCTCTGAAGACGTGAATAGTTTGGCGCATTTGAGACTGGGTTTTCCCGATGGCGATCGACTCTCGGAGTTTCGCCTGGCAAACGCAGGTCCGCGACAATGGTCCCGGCTGATCCTTTACCATTAACGTACCCTTCTGCTTCCAGATGCTCGTAAGCCAGGACCACTGTGGTGCGTGCCACATCGAGATCCCCTGAGAGGGTTCTTGATGACGGAAGGCGTGAGCCCGACGGGAGGCTCCCCGACATAATCGATTGTTGTATGGAGCGGTATATCTGTTGAAAAACTGGGATGTGATTGCGCCGGTCGATGTTGACCAGCGGTGGTGGAGCACCCCGCCTTCTTCGCTTCGAGAGAGTCGGTGTTGGTCTGGTCATGGACGCTACTCTTGGATCTTTCACAATACCATGATCTTTGCTAACTTTTGGATGCACAGAACGACGCGGAGCGAGATGAGGCTTCCGCAAAGATCCTCGAGTATTTCGAAAGCTGTGCGAGTCTCAGCTTCAGTGATAAATCTTTGGGCCTATACATTTTTGCTCAGGGAAACGTCGAAATTAGGCACAGCTTTTTCCAGTGGACGGCTAATCATTTGAAACGGCAAAGTGGGCCAGCCGCCCGAAAGGATAAATCCATGTTCATTGCTTCACTATCATCACTTCTGACCAAGCGAGCTACCATGTTGAAGCGCCCGCTTATACTCCTCGGCGCTGTAATGGCAATTGTGGTATCGGCGACGGCACAGGTTGTGCCGACCATCGGGGACCATCAACCCGACGCCGCTCTGACGATCAAAGTCGGCGATGGGACGATCAGCGGCAAACGCATAACGCCCAATGCGATGGCTTGGAGCGGCGCGACCTATTTTGATAACGGAGCACCGGTAAAAGCTGGAATCTGGAACGTAGAGGTACGGGCGTTGGAGTTGGAAGGCCGCAAAGTGCTGGTGCGGACAGCCGGTGCAGTCGTGGTCGGCCATTCCTCGCTAAAAATCCTCGGCTACAACGTCTTCGTCAACGTGGTTGACGCAGATACCCTCGCGCCGGTGTGGAGCGAACACCATAATTTTGATGGAAGTTGGGAAAAATGGATCGTCAAAGGTATTCATGTTGAGCACCACACAATTGGCGCCGAGCCAAATGCCAAGGAAGTGGTTGAACGCTTCGACACCTCTGTCCCCGCCTATGATTTCGATGGCCCAGTGCTACCCTTCTATTACACAGGCATGCAATTGAAGGTCGGCAATTCCGGTGTCATCCCCGCCATTGGCGCTCCGGATCATCCTGTGCGTGGTGTCCCCTTCAAAGTTGTGCGCAAAGAGAAGGTACTGGCGGGTGCCAGAGGCCTGGTGGACGCCTATCTTGTCGAAATGCCGGATCCAACCGCGGGAACCTTGCAGTTTTGGTTCAGCGAGAAGTTCTCGTTTCCGCTACGAATGATAATTCCCGAGGCGCCGGGACGCCCGAAAATGGTTTTCGATATGGTCGGCTGACCATACGCCGGACTCAGTCGGATGCCAGGTTCACGATGACGTGGTGAAGAAGTAATGCTGTGCATTTGAGCGAGCCTTTCGTCGATGCGCGATCTGATCTTCAAGGCCGAACCCTTTCCGGGGCCAAACTCATTGATCAAGAGCCTCCTGCCCTGGGTTAGAAAACTACACTTTTCTAATGCGTCGTGCTCGCTCCCGAAGCCAGAACGGTGCAGCAGGACCGGAAAATTCACCTTCCGAGCTACGGATTATGAGAACCCAGCAGGAACTTGCCAGGTTATGAAAGTTGTCTACTTTATTTTATTCTTCACCAACTTACAAGCTCGATGAGTTGTACGTGGTGTTCTCGTTTTGACCAGTTCTGATCCTTGCATCATTACAATTTCCTTACAGTCGTGACCCCAGCTGTCGTTGTAGCTTGGCGAAACTCGTGGACATTGTAATTTCGACGATGAGCCAAGGTGTGGAGTCACGGGAGCGCCCAGCAATTAAACGAGAGATTTTAGGGGCTTATAAGGAATGATCACGGACCGGCCTCACCCCTCAAGCAATTAGAGAAAAGCCCACTGCCGTATTTACAACCGTTTTCACTACACCGAGCGCGGCGTTGATGGCTTCCTCGACAGCAAGCAAAGCCAGCCCTTGGAGCGTAAGTAGAACATTGCGCGAGGCACTCGTTTGCATGCTGAGCAGAAGCACTGCTTGTTGTTGATTTATTTCGCCTGTGGCCAGCTGATCTGCGATCGAAACAATTGTTTGGGCGATCTTGGCAAACTCGACTCTCGCAAACGACCTCGCATTTTGAGCGTTCTTTTTCAAGATTGGGAGAGCGGCTCCTAGCATCTGGGTTGCTAAGCCTTCCACATCTAGCGCCATGACTCGGTCCTCCTTAGCTTGTGCTTAAATTATGCTACTTGTTTTTCGTTGGGAGGGTTGGTGGCCTCGTGACTCCTCGTTTCAACGCAAGCTCGAGCGTCAAAATGCTTTCAACCGAAACGGTAACTGCCGATTCCGCATCTCTCACAATTGCAGATTGAATCGGGCGGGGAGCGTCTTTGTCTAACTTTTGGAACGTATCGAATTCTGTCTTGAGGTTACCAATCTGCTCAACGATGATAGGGTACATCGGCAGCGATGAAGCTCGGCTCTTCAGCACAGCAAGACGCGAATTAATGTCGTCATAGAAGTTCTGATCGAAGGGAGTGCTAGGTGTCGATTGCAACCTTGAAAAGTAGAGCTCAGCCCTTTGCTGAACATCCGTGATGCCATTGTCGATTGCGTCATCGTAATCTCCAATAGCCTTTACCCGACAGCCTGAGAGTGCCAGCGTCCCTAGTACTGCAGCGATTAGGGCAGCACAGATTGCTAACCGTTGCGCGCGCAATTGTTGTCGGAACCGGTACAGATCAAGAATGGAACCACACGAAACCATTAGCCTCACCTCTGCAGGACTTCACTCTTGATTAAACAGTGCGAGACCAGAAAAGAAAAGATACAGCGCGGCAGACATGGTTGCTGAAAAACTGCGAGTTGCACAACGAAGCGACGATCACATCCAGCGATGTTTTGGGGATCTGGAGCAATGAGTGAAATGGCCTGGTTTCGTCAACTATCGTCCCCGTGTTTTTCCTGACAGTTCGTTCAGGGATTCAAGTGTTGTTGCATAGGTTTCCGAGGGTCTCTTCATTCGATTCGATGTCGTTCCCTGGTGCCGCAGCACCTAAACTAAGGTGTGACTTCGAATACCACGCCGCACCCATTGCCGCCCTGGCTGCAATTTCCGCGATTATGGCCCCCCTGAAAGGTCGTGCCGTACAAATTTCCTGCGGGGTCAGCAGTCACACCGGCAAACGGTGAGTTTCCACCCATGCGCTCGTTGAAGGAGTGCAAGATTTTTAGCTTCCAGGTCCCGCTCGCACCAGGACTTAGTTCGAAAACAGATCCGTCGATAGCCCCAGTCGTGCCATAGAGATTCCCTGCCGCATCAAGGATCACTCCGGCCAAAGGTGTAGCAGCGCGCTTGCCTTGAAAAGTATGAAGCACTGTATTGGTCCACTTGCCGTTTTCACCCGGCGCTAGCCTAAAGACCGAGCCGAAGAACGTACCTCCCTCTGCGGACGTAGTGCCATACAAATTTCCCGTCGAATCAAACATGAGGCCGGCGATTGAGGGGCCGCTCGTTGCACTAAATGCGCGCAGGACCTTCTCCCTCCATTTTCCATCGCCTCCGAGAGTCAGCTTGAAGACGTTGCCGTAACCTCGAGTACTACCTGCCGATGTCGTGCCGTACAAGTTTCCTGATCCATCAAAGACGAGGTTGCCATGGGGATGGGATCCGTTGTTTCCATTGAACGCATACAAGACCGTCTCTGTCCAAACACCATCTGTGCCAAGGCTGAGCTTGAAAACAGTTCCGCAGCCTCCCGAGCAAGAATTGCTGCCACCTCCAGAAGCCGTGCCGTACAAGCTCCCCGAGGCGTCGAGGATTATCCCGGCCGCCGGTGTCGATCCGTCTTTACCTTTGAATTCGTGTAGCACCGTCTCGGTCCACTTTCCGTCGGTGCCGGGGCGGAGTTGGAATACCGTACCGCCGTTTTCTGATGTCGTACCGTAAAGGTTCCCGGATGCATCGAAGGTCAGCCCAGCTACGGGAGCCCTTCCGTCGGTGCAGTGTGCGACCGAGCAAAACCTGTATACCAATTTCTCTGTCCACTTGCCATTTGCGACTGGCGATAGTTCGAAGACAGTGCCACAGCCTCCCGCGCAAACCTGATTGTAATTGCCACCTTTATCAGTTGTGCCGAAGAGATTTCCATTCGCATCAAAGATCAAGGGAGCTGTGGAGTTCGCCCCATTCGTACCGTCAAAGGCAAACAGCACCTTCTGCTCGCTGGCTGCTTGAGCGCTGTTCACCGACACCAGCGCGGCTGTGAGAAAAGCTAAGATAAACATCACGAGTTGAGCAGATTTTGGCTTCATGTTGAGCAGTGCCTCAGTTGTTGTGCCAAGAGGGGGACGTGGCGAGCATCTATCCTGGAAAACTGTAGCAGCAAGCTAATGAATTCCACAATGAATTGCAAGGGGAAACCGAAGCCTTTTGCGCCTTAATCAGTAACGACTTTACGTCGCTGTTGTAACATCCCGATTACGCTCATTGACCCCTGCAACGGAGGATTTGAGTGTAATGGCCTGTTTGCAGAAGTAGACAATCCGCCAGCAGTGGAAATTGCCGTGGTAACGGGAGGTGGGTGTACAACGTTCACCCCGACAATCGCATTCGTGAAACTTCCGAATGCCTTTCGAGCGTTCAGGGAGTCACTTCAAACACCGAACCAAACGTCTTCAATCCGTCCCCTAGGGTCGTTCCGTAGAGGTTGCCCTTGCCGTCAAGGATCAAAGTGCCGACCGGCAAGGATCCCGGACGATCCTTGAAGGATCGCAACACGGTCTCCTTCCAAGCTCCGTTCGCATTGGGCTTCAAACTAAACACCGTGCCGAAGTTGTCGTTGCCGCCTCGAAATGTTGTGCCATAAAGGTTTCCAGCAAGATCGAACACCAGTCCCGATTCTGGTTCGAGGCCGTTGCTGCCGTTGAATCTATTCAGCACGGTAATGATCGGACCCCCCTTCGCATTCGGCCTCAGCTTGAAAACTGTGCCGTAACCGTTGGGGCCTCCAGTTGGAGTTGTGCCATAGAGGTTTCCCGCGGTGTCCGAGATGACGCCCGCAAACGGATTCACCCCGTCGTACCTGTGGAAACTGTGGAGCACAGTTTCCTTCCAACTCCCATCCTGCTTTGGGGTCAATTGGAAAACCGTTCCACAATCCGGGCAAATGGTGTCGACTCCTCCGTTGCTAGTTGTACCTTGCAGATTTCCCGCACCGTCGAGGACTAGGCTGCCTCCGGGATTGCTTCCATCCGCACCACGAAATGAATGGAGGATATTCTCCCTCCAGGTTCCGTCACCGTTCGGGGTCAGCCTGAAAACCGTTCCGCACCCGATGTCGTTGCAATTGTTCCTGCCGCCATATGCAGTTGTGCCGTAGAAGCCTCCAGCCTGGTCGAGGATCAGGGGACCAGCAGGGAGCTGTCCATCCGTCCCGCTGAACGAATGGATCACGTTCTCCGTCCAGCTACCATCGCTGTTCGGCGTAAGCTGGAATATTATGCCGCAGCCGACAACACCCCCTGGGCAGCTGCTCTTGCCGCCCACCGGGGTTGTGCCATAGAGATTTCCAGCCTGATCAAAGGTCAGATCGGTATTTGGACCTTGCCCATCCACGCCGTCGTTGTTGAACGAATGGATTACGCTCTTGGTCCAACTCCCATCCCCGTTCGGTGTCAGCTTGAACACCGTGCCACAATTGTTACTATTGCATCCCGTTCCCGATCCGCCGGCAGCCGTTGTGCCGTACAGGTTTCCGGCTTGATCGAAAATCAAGCCAGCCACGGGAGCGCTCCCATCGTTGTCGCCAGTAAATGTGTAGAGTGTCTTGAATTTGCTGCCAGCCCATCCAGCGCCGGGCGACACCAATGCCCCAGCAAGAACGACCAAAACCACACCGATGTTTTGCCAACTCGTTCTTGCTGACATAAGATTCCTCTTCACCAATCCGCGTTCGACTGCGTAAGGCTGAGCCGCTTCAATCCATCTCGATATTGGCCAGGATCTCTCCGACCCCGAAGAAAACGGCCCCAAGCATACACCTAATTTCCAACGTTCGCAGTGTGTGAAAAGATTTTCACTCGAAGCTGAAGAAAAATATGATAACTGTCTCCAGCGGGACCCGAACAGCCATTTCCCGCCCCAGATTTTCCCTCTCTCTTTTGTCCCCCTAGAATGAATAATTCTCCTCTCCGTTCTGGCTCACACTCATCGCCCTCCTGCTTTACAATACCTTTCCGGCCCAAGAGACAAGGGAGATACGCGGCTGGGTTTGAGTGAAATGGCCTGTTCACGCCAGTTAATGTGCAGTTTAGAGTAAGGCGCGTTTTGGCATAGAGTATGGTGTGGAAAACCCGGAGACCATTCAGATTCGGCTTCTCGAAAAAAGCGACCCGCCGAGCATCGCTGCCGCGTTCAAGAGGATGGGGTGGAAAAAGCCTGAGACCCAGTACCAGCGGTACTTCCAAGAACAGATGGCGGGAACTCGGGCCTGCTTCGTCGCTACTGTTGACGGGCAATTCGCCGGGTACGTGACGGTAAACTGGCGACCTACTTATGCCGGATTTGCTGACCTGACAATTCCTGAGATTCAAGACCTCAATGTGCTCACGACGTACCGCAGAAAAGGTATCGCAAGCCGCTTGCTGGACCGCGCAGAAGCGGAAGCAGCCCGGCGTTCGGGTGTTGTAGGGATCGGAGTCGGACTGCATCCGGGCTACAACGCCGCCCAGCGGCTCTATGTGAAGCGTGGCTACATCCCAGATGCTCGCGGCATTACTTACAGAGAATGCTTTGTGGAAGAGGGCGCATCCGTGGTGCTTGACGATGACCTCGTAATGCATTTCACAAAGCAGTTACGAGCGGAGTGATGATGATCCACTGCGTAACTGGCGTAACATCTCTATTACGCTCAAAACCCCTCAACGAGCGAAATGGCCGGGGTTTGCGCAAACTATGCGCCCGTTGACTCCCGGCGAAGGCGGGCAGATAATGAGGGCCTTCCGAGGAGGCCTTGTGAAACGGTCCTCTGGGCCCCATAAGACAGCCAACCTTTCCGAATCGTTACATCAGCCGTAAATACTGA
>Ga0206892_1002_pt1 | contig 44304 bp, 35 predicted proteins | sample Alteio_BWOrgHeat_56_FD_153257 | JGI IMG/M metagenome (GOLD analysis project Ga0206892, IMG submission 153257) | Enriched cells from forest soil in Barre Woods Harvard Forest LTER site, Petersham, Massachusetts, United States - Alteio_BWOrgHeat_Nextera8 ... | reverse complement strand
ACATGGTAGTTCATGGAGAGACTTCCAAATCGCGCCGGCCGATCTTTGCCAATAATGCGGTATAGTGATCTGCGATCATGCCCAGAAAAAACTTCCACCTCGCCGCCGTTGTCCTTATCCTAGTCCTGCTTAGCCAAACGAGCCTCGCCGCGTCTTATAAGTACAAACGAATCGGCGAAAAGAGTGACGCCCAAACCAAGCCGGTGGCCGGAATCGCCATGATGGGTGGCGGCACGGATTTGGATGAAGCATTTCGCTGGCTCTGCGACAAGGCGGACGGCGGGGACTTCTTGATCCTGCGGGCGCGTGGAAGCAACGATTACAATTCTTACGTAAAGAAGCTCTGCAAGACGAACTCCGTCGCGACGCTGGTCATACACGATCGCAACGCGGCTCAGAATCCAGCGGTGGCGTACATCATTCGTCATGCTGAGGCCGTCTTCATCGCTGGTGGCGACCAGGCACTCTACCTCAACTTCTGGACGGGAACACCGGTGCAGGATGCCATCAATGCGAACATCGCCGAAGGCAAGCCCATCGGAGGAACCAGCGCGGGCCTGGCCGTACTCGGACAGTTCGCCTACGGCGCCTTGCAAGACGCGCCCAAAGACCCAGATCTCGCGTCAAAAGACGTTCTGACAGATCCCTATTTCAAGCGAGTCACCGTGGTGCGCGATTTTCTGAAGACTCCGCATCTGGAAAATACGCTCACTGACAGTCACTTTGCCAAACGCGACCGCATGGGCCGAACGCTCGTTTTTCTCGCGCGCATCATCCATGATGGATGGTCGAAACAACCGCGCGAAATTGCAATTGATGAAAAATCGGCTGTGCTCGTGGAGGGAGACGGGAAAGCCGTTGTAGTTGGAACTGGCCGCGGAGCCTACTTCTTGCAGCCCACCCAGGCTCCTGAAGTTTGCCAGGAAAAAGTTCCACTCACATTCAAGAACGTCTCCGCCTACAAGGCTCCAACCGGTGCTCGCTTCGATTTACCCTCCTGGACAGGTACTGGCGGCGTCGCATTCTCGTTATCAGTCGAGCAAGGAACAGTGCGCTCAACCCAGGCGGAAGGATCGCCTTACTAATCACGATAGGTCGTCCCGAGCGAAATCGAGGGACATTGCGTTTCCAAAACGGGCATTGCAATGCCTTCGTCAAACTTCTTCATTGACTTCCGCTCTGGCGTTTGACAAACTGCCGCCGTCCCTTCAATTGCTCAGAGGACAACGAGCCATGACCAACAGCTTCTTCTCCTCCGCTGTGGTGGACGACAATCTGGAGCAGATTGTGTGTCTCGTCGACGCCGGCAAGCTCGAGTCCGGGCTGTGATTCTGATCGAACCTCCGCCCACGATAATGCCACCCACCAAGCCTGACGTTACATTGGCAAGCCCTATCGCGGATAATTCCTGATTGGGATCGATTTCATACTTGTGTTTCGCAGCAAATGTGCGGCCCGCGACGAGCGCTTCCGCCATGAGCACCAGCACGATCCCGATAGCCCCCACAAAGATGTCTCCGATTTCATCTTCGCCGATTTTCGGCCAGCTTAGAGAGGGCAGGCTTGCGTGCATCGTGCCCACCACTTCCACTCCATGTTGCTGAAGACCAAACCAGGGGACCGCGAGAGTTCCGAGTACCAGAACCACCAAAGCCGCAGGCACCCGTGGGGCAACCGTAGCCAGCAAGTACATAATGACAAGCGCGATTGTCCCAACAGACAGAGTCCATGGATTGACCGCCCGAAGCGACGTAATCACATTCCAAGCCTGATGAAAGAAGCTTCCATGGCCACCAGGAATTCCCATGAACTTGTGCGCTTGTTTCACCATGATGATGAGTGCCAACCCGAAGACAAACCCTTTAAGAACGGGTTTGGAAATGAACTCCGATACCGAACCTAACTTAAGCAAACCGCTTGCGAGAAATATGAGACCTGCAGCAACTGTTGCTGCTGAAGCCAGCATCGAGTAATGAGACACATCGCCTGGAGCGAGAGGCGACACAAGAGCAGCCAGCATGGCCGCTGAAGAGGAAGTTGTTGTGACCGCAAGTTGCCGGGAGGTACCAAACATCGCGTAAACAAACATGCCTGCCGCTGCGGCGTAGAGACCCATCTGGGGAGGGACTCCGGCGATGCCAGCGTATGCCATGCCCTGGGGCACGAGCAAGCCGGCCAGCACAACACCAGCGACGATATCTGATCGAGGCGAACACTCAGTCAGCCAAGCGGTAATGGGCAGGAAACGAGAAATTGCCGTCTTGGATGACATTTACCCCTCTGCTTCCGCAGCGCAGACGAATCAGTACCCCTCGGGCACGAAGTGCCTACCCTTCAATTCGTCGCTATAACGCCCCTTGTTGGATCGTTCCGGCAATTTCACTTTCGGGCGAGGTGCCTTTTTGTAGGGAATCAAACTTAGGAAATGCGAAATGCAATTGAGCCGCGCCTTTTTCTTGTCGTCGGAGCGCACGATGTACCAGCGTGCATGTTTGCTGTCAGTCGCCTTGAGCATCATGTCGCGGGCTCGGGAGTATTCATACCAGCGGCTGAAGGATTCCAGATCCATGGGGCTGAGTTTCCATTGTCGAACCGGATCTTTGATACGCGCCTCGAAACGGCGTTGTTGCTCCGACTTCCCCACCTCCAGCCAATACTTAATGAGAATGATGCCCGCATCCACGATGTACTTTTCCAACTCGGGGCACATGTCAAGGAAACGCCGATGCTGTTCTTCTGTACAAAAGCCCATCACATATTCGACGCCTGCGCGGTTGTACCAACTCCGATCAAAAATCGAGATCTCTCCAGCGGCCGGGAAATGCGTCATGTAGCGTTGGAGGTATATCTCAGACTTCTCGCGATCGGAGGGAGCAGGAAGCGCGACTACGCGAAAGACGCGAGGACTCACACGCTCGGTGATGGCCCGAATAGTACCACCTTTGCCGGCGGCATCGCGTCCTTCGAACACCAGGATTATGCGTAATCCTTTATATTTCACCCAATCCTGGAGCTTGCACAGCTCAGCCTGCAGGCGGCCAAGCGCCTTTTCATATTTCTTCCGCGTCAGTTTCTCGTCCTGATTGTTGCCTTTAGCCTTGGCCATAGGAATGCCCTGGGGCCTGTCCACTCTCGATCGGGACTTTCTGGTTCGAGCACATCCCCGAGCAGCAGCGTACCGAGTGCGCGACTAGGACAGGCCATGTATTGGAGGCGTAACGTCGTGCTTAGGTCCCGCGGCTAACTGAAACAATCTGCCGACGGGCCTGTGATTCGTTACGCCCTTGACACACAACGCTAATCGGGGAGTGGAGGCACGCATACTGTCAGAAAAAACAGTCCAACCTTCTCGATCTGCTCCTGACGGTAGGTCGGAATTGTCCGGACAATGTTGCCCGCGTACTCCGCGGCGAGTTGGTCCCTGGGTTTACCGCGAATTCTGCGTCCGCGAGTCTAACCGCCATGATCAGGCGACCGCCAATAACAACACCCCCGACCGATTCATAGGCAGTTAGGATTGGGCCATGATCTTCGAGTGTCACTTGGCCAGGCGAGGTTTCTTCTTTAGAGGACCCTTGGTCACTACTGGCGGGTAGGGCCTGTGCCAGTACCGAATCCACACACCGGTCTTACTCGATTTCCTTTTCCAAGGCGCCGAGTGGCCTCAAGAGAGCATTGCCACTATCACCGAACCCCATGTGGTCAGTAGGATGTGGCCGATCGCAGCGGTGTAGGAATAACCCAAGGTTGCAATCGCGCTGTCCGATTTCTCCTGGACTGCGGCAACTCCTGCGATCATGGTTTGCGCACCCGCAATTCCACCCAGAAGCAGCAAGGGGTTAAGCTTCAGAACGTAGCGACCGAACAGGATTCCGGTAACCAGCGGAACGAGCGTCACCACGATTCCACCGAGAAAAAGCATGTAGCCGTATTCTGTAACTGCATGAATGAAGATTGGTCCCGCCTTGAGTCCAATCATGGCGACGAAGGCGGATAGCCCAATCGATCTCATGAAGAGAATTGCTGCGTCTGGCATCCGTCCGAACCAGGGCCGAACCGACCGTAGCCATCCGACGATTAGCGCCGCTATCAGTGTGCCAACGCTTGTACCGAGAGTCAGCTTTAAGTGGCCGACAGGAATTGCAACCACAGCTCCGACCAATATGCCAATGAATATCGCAATACCGAGGGTCGCGAGATCACTCTCTTCTACGGGGCTAAGTATTGTGCCTACCAGGGGTGCAAGGTTTCTAACAGCAGCCTCAGACCCGGCCACCTGGAGCGTGTCACCGCGTTCAATGACTAACCCCGTTCCTATGGGTAGTGAGTGTCCTCCCCGGCTCACACCACGTAGCAGAACACCACGGGTCTCAGCAACATTGTCCGCAAGATCCTGCAGAGTCCTACCGGCGAATGCTTTCTGGGTTACATAAAGATCGAATGAAACCACCGGAATCTCGAGCAATTCTGGATCCGCAACCTCGTTCGCCCGGCCAAGCAACTTTACCAGGATCTCGGTTCGCCCCAGCACAGCGACTGTGTCGCCTGCTTCGAGGACTGTGGCGCCTGGAGGGGTGAAGATGTCACCTTTGCGCCGTATTCGTTCGACGAACAGACGCGCCCCAGGCATGGATTTCTCGGCATCCGCTACTGTCTTACCGGCGACCAATCCGTTCTGCGCCACCGAATACGCACGATATCCGATTGACTGCCACGCAGACTGGACTCCCAACTTGGGTTGACGCATGCCCAGACTCGATTCCAGTTTTTTCGATTCCACACGTAAGTCGATGCCCAGCAGCTTCGGCCCGAGGCTGCTGCAACACCAAATTACGCCGATCGTGCCGAAGATATAGCAGATTGCATCGGCTACGGCGATGTGGCCGATTAGTTGTTGCTTTTCGATATCAGGCAGGGACAAGGCCCGAATTGCCTCGCTCGCAGTTCCGATCGCAGGCGATTCGGTCAGAGCTCCTGAAAGCAAGCCCGCAGAAAATCCCAGATCGAGTTTCAAGAAACGGGCTACGGCGTACGCTGTGAAAAGACCGACGACTGGAACGAAAACCCCGAGCAAAGCCCACCGCAACCCATCTCCTTTGAGGTTGCGAAAAAAGCTCGGTCCGACAGAGTAACCGATTCCAAAGAGAAATAGCAGGAAGAGTATCGATTTCGCCTGGTCGGAGACGGGAACATGAAAAAAGTTCCCGATCAATATGCCCCCCAACAGGGATCCCGTCACTGCGCCGAGTCCGACGCCGCGAAACTTGATGCGGGCAATGATGTATCCGATACCGATTGCGAGATAGACCCCCATCTCGGGGTACTTCTCAAACAGTTTTGCCAACCATTCCATAGTCCTCGTTCGGCCGTGCTGCCCGGGACAAATTCCTGTGGCGTATTCCCGCAATGCACCGAGGTCTTAATGTACGATCTTTGTCGCGAAGTACTCGCACCCAATTAGCAACATCAAATATCCGACACCCAGCGAGACATGGACGCTCGTTTCGGGATACTTCTCAAACAGTTCGGCCAGCAGCTCCATACAATTCCGTTGCGGATTACCGCTGTCATGCGGCGGTCTTCCGCTTTATCTCCTTTGATTCTTCCACCTTATTTCGGACCTTTCTGGCCCCCAGAAACGACGGCTTCAGCAGTTTCAAGCCCAGCGACGCGTCGAAACCATGGATCTCCTTGACATCCAACTTGCGCATGAATTCGATGGTCTCCGCGGTAATCACCTGGCCAGGAACCATGATGGGAAATCCCGGTGGATATGGAATTACGAAGTTAGCCGAGACCAACTCAGGCCCTTCCTTGAGACGCTGGTCGATATCGGAACTGAACAGTTTCAGGTGTTCACACTGTGCTTCGCGATACGCTCCGAAAAAGGCTGAGCGCATGTCGCCTTCGCTTGTCACACTAAGAGGATCCTCGCGGAAGCTGCTATGGAATTGACTGAAATTTGGAAGATTCGGCACGTCTTCCATCAAAGACTTCACCCGAGCCCCAAACGCCTCCCGGACTACACTGCCCCCGTCCGCAAGTCTCTTCTCGATCTTGCGAGATATCTCGACGAGGACTTTGATGAGGTGAGCGATATCGCTACGCGTATTGTTGATGTTGGTTTGCAGCAATACGCTGTTGCGGGATGTCTTATTGAGTTGAATGTCGAAGTCGGCTGCCAGCATATTCTTGAACTGCGTGCCGTCGAACCCGGCGGAACCGCAGACTAACGTAAGCCGTGTCACATCCAGGGCGAACTCATCTTCCCGTAGAGTCTTTACCGCCGTCGCCCAGTTCGCTCCCGGGCTCAAGTAGTCCACAAATCCAGTGGCGCGGTACTCGGCAGGAATCATGTCGTCGGCGCCGAGAACTCGGAAATACTTCGAGATGAGCGGATGCGAGTTCACCTCACGTCGTATATCCAGCGCTAACTGAATGGCTCGGTTTACCAGTTCATAGCCTTCGAGTTCCATCTGGCGGCGGGCAATATCCAAAGTCGCGATAATCTGCAGGTTGGGCGAAGTTGATGCATGCGTAAATACTGCCTCGTGGAATTGCTCCTCGACAGTGTTATAGTCCTGATCCTTCACCAGCACCATCGATCCCTGCCGCAAGCACGACATAGACTTGTGAGTGGAATTCGTCTGATAAACCCGCAACCGCACTTTGGACGGATTAACCAGCAGGCGGGTATCGAGCAGGGCTGGATCATTTGGATCGAGGTCAGCGCCGAACTTCTTGACCTGATCCTCATAGGCCTGACGATATGCTGGCTCCTGGAACTTGTTTTCGAGAATCGCAGCCGCTCCCATTGCCGTGCGGCGCCGATAAAACGGACTCCACCGGGCGAACCCGAACCAAGCCTCGTCCCACAGGAATATGAGGTCCGGCTTGATGGCGAGGCACTCTTCCATCACTCGCTCGACGTTGTAAATCTGGCCGTCGAAGGTGCAGTTGGTGAGCACCAACATTCTTGCCCGGTCCAACTTCCCTGCGGCTTTCAAATCCAGTAAGGCTTTCTTAATGGTACGCAAGGGTACGGCACCGTACATCGAATACTTGGTTAGCGGATATGCTTCGACGTACAGAGGCAAAGCTCCGGACAGCACTGCGCCGTAATGGTGGGACTTGTGACAGTTCCGGTCGACCAGCATGATGTCGCCGGGAGCCAGCAACGCTTGTTCGACCATCTTGTTTGATGTCGAAGTGCCATTGGTGACAAAGAATACGTGATCTGCACCGAATGCCCGTGCCGCTTTATCTTGCGCAACCTTGATATTGCCGGTCGGTTCCAGAAGACTATCGAGTCCTCCGGTGGTTGCCGAAGACTCGGCGAGAAACAGGTTTATTCCGTAGAACGTACCCATGTCCCGAATCCAATTCGACTTGAAGATCGACTTGCCCCGCGCCACCGGCAAGGCATGGAACGTGCCGATCGGACGTTGCGCATACTTCTGAAGGTTGTCGAAGTACGGGGTCTCGTATCTGTCCTGAATGGCATCGAGAATGCTTAAATGCAACTCCAGCGGCTCTTCCACCTGATAGAACACACGGCGGATGCAATCTGCCGAAACGTCGCCGGCAATTTTCTCGACCGCGCGATCGCTGAGCAAGAAAATATCGAGCTCAGGGCGTACCAGCTTCACTCCCTTCGCCAGGGCCAAGCTCAATTCACCGGATGTTAAGGAATTCCCGGTCGCTGCAAGGTGGTTAGTAAGAAATTCGCGGAGCACCGGGCTATTGTGGGTTGAGGCAAAAGGGATCCCCTCATAAATAACTACCGTCTGGACACTGCCGTTCAGGATGGTTCCAAGTACGGCGTCTTCAAAGCTGGAGACAAACACGGGCTCGTAGACAAACTTGTCCTGGGGCCGGCGCAACTTGCGCAAGTCTTGAGCGAGTTCCAGGAACATGGCAGGACGCGCTGGGCTAACGAAAAGCACCTCGAAATAAGGCCGATAGGGTGCTCCGTCCTCAGCGCCAGGAACGCGATCGGCGAGGCTGATTGTCGTCTCTTCGTGCTCCCAATCGGCAAGATTTGTACGATATGAGCGTGTGAGCAGGGCTGCACTGATTGATTGCACCAGACGAGCGGTTCCTCTCGCGTCCTCGGAAGCAATGCGCTCGTCGAGCGTTCTCAACAACGCGAGGCCGGGATACGCAAAGAAGTCCTCCCACTGCCGCATCTCCCGAAAGAGCGTTGCGACAGCAGATTGCTGAGGATGACCCACAACCCTCTCCCAGTTCTTCGTAGCTTGCAGAAATTCCCGCCAACGATCCAGGCGCGCCTCCGCCATCGTGAAAAATTGATCGACGCGTGTGCTCTTTGTGCTGTTCGCGGTACTCATGATTCCTCCGTGTTTTTCGGCAGATCCTGGTCACAATCGGCTGGTTTTTCGAAAAAGAAACGTGTGCTGGGCAATCACTTGTCCTTGTCGGCTTCCAATTTGACGAAACTGTACTTGGCGCTGAACTGGAATCGAGTATCGTCTCCTTTGTTTCCGTTTTGGAGTTGCTGCCATCCGTACAGAACCTCGGCGCCCACGTTGAGTGAAGACGAGAAGGGATTCCAGATGAGGTTTCCGCCCATGTAATCGCTGTGGTTAAAGGTACCGCCGGGCACAAAAGCGGACAAAGCAGGGTTATTTACGGCAACGTATGAATAGATCGCGCTGGATCGCAGTGTTTTTCTCCAATAGTGTTGGTAAGCGGCTTCCACTCCCACATCCGGAGTTGCCTGCAAGTGAGGACGGGAGCCAGAAGTGGTTACCTCCGCGTCGATGCCCAACCCCGAGGTGTCCTGGATGTAACGCGAGATTCCGTGCCCGCCGACGACCGCAAGTACCATGTTATCTTTGCCGAATGTCTTAAAGCCTCCAGACAAATTCAGGCCCCATCCAAAAACAGAATTTGTCTTGGCAACCCCATTGGTTGTGACAAAGGCTGCGACGTCTCGAAATAAGGCGGACACTTGAACGTGACCACCCGGGAACTCCTGCCGCAGTCGAATTGTTCCATCGGGGCTGGGAGCATTCGGCTGGGAGTTGAACTGATCGGTTTTGAAGAGGACGTCGGAACTGGGTTTTTCCGCGGCGAAAACAAGCGTCATACTCTTGCTCAGGGCAAAGCCGTAACGGACCTGCGGATTACGAAGGTTAACCATTCCATTGGGCCCCTGAAAATCCAAAGTGTCAGGAAATCCGTCTGGATCCATGAAGTTTGTAAACGTCTGGCCTATCAGAAAATTACTGGCCTGAGCATAAGCGTGGCGCAACCGTGGAGTGGTCGAGTTGGTTCCGAACAGATCGCCTTCGAGATAGAAGCGCACCTCCCCAAGCCTGGTGCTCGGAATCAGGAAATCGAGGGTCAGGCGCGTCGGGCGAATTGAGATGGTGGCGTTATTTACGGTGGCTATCTGAGGTATCGGGATCGATGCGGGAACAAACGCGTCAGTATTTCCGGCTGGCTTGAGATCATAGATGAAGTCAGTTTTGAAGTAGCCGCCGATCTTCAGCATCGTCTGCGTTCCCGGCAAACGGAAAAATCCGCGGTACTTCGGATCAAGGGGAACATTATTGTAGCGAGGTGCGGCGAGAGTATCTTCGGAAAATATGCTATAGGTCGTGGTCGCATTTCCAACTTGCGGAGAAGTCGGGCCCTGTAGTGGAGGCTCGCTGGTTTGACTGGTGCCAGTCTGGTCAGCAGACGTAGTTGCAGGTTGGGTGGCCACTTGAGTTTTCGCGCTCTCCAAGTCTTCGATCCGTGCTTGTACCTTTTTCATTTGCGTTTGCAGATCGGAAAGCTGCTGGCGTAATTGCTCGGCGCTCGTAGCAGAAGAATCGTTTTGGGCCCGTGCAATAGCTGGCACCCACATGCCTGCCAACAGTGCCACCGAAACATAGCTGATCAGATTCTTTTTCATGTTTCACTCCCGCTTCGCGATTGCGGCAAGCGCCTTAATACAATGAGCGCGCCTCCACACGAGCCCGAGATATTGCCTGTCGCACTCAGCGATAACGTAAATGGCGGCATCTCGATGAACAACTGTCAGAACTACCAGACTGGAATCAGGATCCAAGACGCGATAGATCACGAATCATGGCAATTCGCTGCCAACGCCGGATGTGGACGATGTTTGTGCTTCTTTTCCAGATCGAGACGAATGGGTGCGGCTGAAGTGGCGAATGTCAAGCATGCTATTTCAGTCGTCGACTGAAGCAAGACGCTGGACGTCGGCCATGCTGATCCGCACGGGAGTGGAGCTACTACGCTTGCCAACCACCGCCAAGAGCGTTGTAGAGTTGCACCAGCGCGAGTCTTTCGTTCAGCAGTGCCTGGGCCAACGATAGCTGCGCGTCAAAGTAGCGAGTATCGCTGTCCAAGACTTCGAGGTAACTGCTCACCCCTCCGTTATACCGAACAGTGGAGAGGCGAGTCGCATCCTGTGCCGCCGCGGTAACGAGCGCCTGCTGTTCACGAAACTCCTGATTCTTGCGGTAGGCAATCAATGCGTCCGATACCTCACGAAATGCTTGCTGAATTGACTGCTGGTAAGTCAACAGGGCCTCTTGTTGTTGCGCCTCGGTCAGTCTGACTCCGGAACGAAGCCTTCCCCCGGTGAAAATCGGCTGAGCCAATTGACCACCGAAATTCCATAATCCGGCTGGTCCCGTGAACAGATCCGTCAAGGCCGAACTCTGGTACCCAGCTATCGCCGTCAATGTGATCTGCGGGAAGTAAGCGGCCTTCGCGACTCCTATGCGGGCATTGGCAGCTACCAATTGTTGTTCAGCAGATTGTATGTCCGGACGTCTCTCCAACACCGCGGAAGGGAGGCCTGCGGGCACAGTCGGCGAAATCGTGGTTGCGAGCAAGGCCTTCCCACGTAGGATAGGCGCAGGATTTTGTCCCAACAGAATGCTGATAAAGTTTTCCTGCTGCTCAATGCGTCGTTCCAGATCCGGAATCGAGGCTGCCGCCGTGTAGACCAACTGTTCCGACTGGCGAACGTCCAGCAGCGACGTCGTCCCGCCATTCGTTCGTATCTCGACCAGGCGCAACGATTCTTTGCGAGAATCTAGCGTCCGCCTGGAAATCTCCATCTCCATATCAAGCTCGAGTAATTGGAAATAGGCGGTGGCCACATTGCTGACGAGGGAAGACATGACGGCACGCTGGCCCCATTCCGTCGCCAATAGCGTGGCGCGTGCGGCCTCGGTGGCCCTGCGGAATTTACCCCAAAAATCGAGCTCCCAGAATAAGGACAGGTTGACCTGAGCGGGGCTCGCCTCGAACACTGGTGTTACTGTTGTCTTCGGATACCGTTGGCTGCTGCCGGATGCACCGCCCGCGATCGTCGGGAATTGATCGGCGCGAGTGATCCCAAGCGCAGCTTGTGCTTCCATGACGCGCGCGGCCGCAACCCGCACATCGAAGTTGTTGGTGAGTGCCTGGCGGATCAGCTTTTGAAGTTGTTCATCTTGGAAAACAGCCCACCACTTCTCATCCCCTAGTGAGGCTGAGGTCTCGTGGGCGTCCGGCGCCAAGCCTCGATAATCGCCGGGAACGGTCACAGGGGGACGCTTATAGTTCGGGCCTACATTGCAGCCGAGGATCAGTACAACTACAAGCGCCGCGAAGCAACCCTTACAAAACGGGCAAAGCCGCTTCGAATTGAACATGGCGAGACGTTCCTTAGTCATCGGCGGCTGCTCCTCCCAGAGTTGTTCCTGGTGCCAACGCTTCCGGGCCATTTTTCTTTCCCGACGCCCATATCCCGAACCGTTCCACGACGTCGAAGCTGACCGGAATGAAGAAAATGGCCAATACCGACGCTGCCAGCATTCCCCCAATGACCGTAGCACCCAGCACCTGACGGGAGATCGCACCAGCCCCGGAAGCGCCCCAGAGCGGTACACATCCCAGAATGAAGGCGAATGCAGTCATAAGAATCGGCCGCAATCGCAGCTTTGCCCCGGTTAGCGCAGCGTCGATCAGCGATCTTCCCTTCTCGTATTCCGCTTTGGCGAACTCGACAATGAGAATGGCGTTCTTGGCGGAAAGTCCGATCAGCATCACCAGACCAATCTGCGCGTACACATCGTTGTCGAGATGACGCAAGTAGAGCGTCATGAACGCACCGAATACTGCGATGGGAACTCCGAGCAACACGCTGAACGGCAGTGTCCAGCTTTCATACTGCGCCGCCATGATGAGGAATACGACAAAGAAAGCAAGTCCAAAAATTGTGGCTGGCGAAATGCCTTGCGCCGCTTTCTGTTCTTGGTATGACATGCCCATGTAGTCGAATCCCATCTGGCTCGGCATTGACTTGTTGAAGACATCCTCCAAGGCTGCCATGGCCTGCCCTGAACTATACCCGGGCGCAGCCGACGCATTAATCTGGACGCAATTAAACAAGTTGTAGCGCATCATGAACTCAGCACCACTCCGCGGATAGGTGGTGGTTAGCGCACTCAACGGAACCATTTCGCCCGTGGCATTTCGCACGTAGAATCTGCCTACGTTGTCGGCATTAGTGCGAAAGTCGCCGTCGGCCTGAACGTACACCTGCCATTGCAATCCGAAACGATTGAAATAGTTAATGAGCGCACCGCCCATGAATGTCTGGATGGTCTCGTACAAATTGCTCAGTTGAATCTGCTGTGTCATTGCTTTCGCGTTGTCAACTTTGACTCCGACCTGCGGTACGCCGAACAGAGCCGTCGTCATGACTCCGCTTAACTCCGGGCGCTTGCGCGCTTCGGCCACAAACAACTGCGCATTCTTCGCGAGGAAATCGACGCCGCTTCCCGAGCGGTCTTCGAGAATGAAAGTTGCTCCTCCCGAGGTTCCAACACCGGGGATCGCCGGCGGTGGGAATGAGAACGCAATTCCTGCCGGCAGTTTTGAGAGAACACTTTGCAGGTGAGCCTTGATGCCTTCGTAACTCGTTTCTGGAGTTTTCCGTTCCTCCCAAGGTTTCAGTGAGATGAAGAAGAAAGAGCTGTAAGTGCCATTAACGCCGCTCAGCATGCTGTATCCCATCACCGAACTGACATATTCGACGCCGGGCGTCTCCATAACTGCCTCCTCCACTTCCCGGGCAGCTTCCGAGGAGCGCTGCAGTGAGGAAGCGTTCGGCAATTGCAAGCCGGCGTAGATGTATCCCTGATCCTCATCAGGAAGAAAGCTCTTGGCAACTCCTTTGCCGAACAGACCAGCGCCGACCGTGAGCAACGCAAGCAGGACAAAAGCGAACCCCGCCTTATGGATCAGGAATCGACACCAACCCACGTAGCCGTCGGTAGCTCGCCCGAAGATGCGGTTAAACCAACGGAAAAAAACTCCGACTGGTCCACGAGTCGGTTTTCTTGGGCGTAACAACATCGCCGAGAGCGCGGGGCTTAGAGTCAGGGCGTTAAAGGCGGAGAACAGGACCGAAACGGCGATCGTCAGTGCGAACTGCTTGTACAGCTGGCCAGTGATACCCGGAACAAAAGCCGTGGGAATAAACACAGCGGCCAGAATCAAGCCGATCGCAATCACCGGTCCAGAAACTTCCTCCATTGCTTTGATCGTCGCGTCATGGGGGGTCATGCCGTGTTCAATGTGGTGTTCAACGGCTTCAACCACTACGATCGCATCGTCGACCACGAGTCCTATAGCTAGTACAAGGCCAAAAAGCGAGAGCGTATTGATGGAAAAACCCAGTATCGGAAAAACAGCGAAAGTGCCAATCAGAGAGACAGGAACCGCGAGCAGTGGGATCAGCGTCGCTCTGAAACCTTGAAGAAAGATGTAGACAACCAGAATGACAAGGATCAGCGCTTCAAACAGCGTCTTGTAGATTTCATGGATGCCCTCGCTGACGGCCAGCGTGGTATCGAGCGCCACGATGTACTCCAAGCCTTGCGGGAATCGTTTCTTTGCTTCATCCATCATCTTGAGTACAGCTGCACGGGTCTGTAGAGCATTGCTGCCTGGGTTCAGATAGAGCGCGATGAGGGCTGCGGGTTGGGATGGCTTACGTTCCCCTGCCGTGCCCAACCGTGCCATATAGGAGTAATACTGCGAACCCATTTCCACTCGGGCCACATCCCTCAGGCGCAAGACTGATCCGTCAGGCTGGGCACGAACTACGATGTCATTGAACTCTTCAACTGTGGGAAGCCTCCCCGGAGCACGCACGTTATACGTGAACTGCTGACCGGAAGGAACCGGCTCGCCTCCGATCTGACCTGCAGGATTGACCTTGTTTTGTGCCTTGACCGCACTGGTTATGTCCGAGACAGTCACGCCAAGTCTTGCTAATCGATCCGGGTTGACCCAAACACGCATTGCATACGGGCCTGCACCGTATATCTGAACCTGTGAGATCCCCGAGACACGCGTCAGCGCATACTGCAGATTAATGATGGCGTAGTTGGCCAAAAAGACGTTTTCGTAAACGCCAGCCGCTGAGTAGAGATCAAGCAGCATGAATGGCGCGGTTGTAGCGGGCTGCACCATGACGCCCTGCTGGACGACCTCGCTCGGCAATTGCGAGTTGGCCTGTCCGGTGCGCATCTGGGCGAGAATCTGGTCGGTGTTGACATCAGTCCCAAGCTGAAAATCGACGTAGAGCGTGCCCCCGCCCCCGGAACTCGCGCTCAGCGAATACATGTAATTCATCCCGCTGACGCCCGACATCTGTTGCTCAATCGGAGTTGCAACCGACTCCGCAATGGTTTGTGCATCTGCACCGGGATAGGTTGCTGCTACCTTGATCATCGGATCGGCGATATTGGGAAATTGCGAGGTCGGGAGGCTGGCCATTGACACCAAACCCACCACAACCATCAGAATCGCGATGACAATTGCGACGATTGGGCGATTGATGAAGAATTTTGCCATGGTCAGTTGCTCCCGCCTGCCGCACCCAAGTACGGCTTGGGAGAAACTGGAATACCTTCCTTCGCCATCTCTGGCGCCTGGGCTGCGGCGGTTTGTATTTTTTGAATACCTTCGACCACAACCCGCTCGCCGGACTTCAAGCCTTCCGTGACAATCCAGTTCACACCAACGCGGTCCCCGACCTTAATGGGTCGCATGGTGGCCTTGTTGTCAGAACCGACAACTATGAGCTGATAGTTAGACTGCACTTCAATCACGGCGGCCTGCGGCACCAACAGGGCGTTTTTGCTGGTGCCGATCTGGACGCGCACTCGGCCAAATCCGCCAGGACGGAGGATCCCACCTTCATTCGAGAAAGCGGCGGCAAGCTGAATCGTGCCCGTGCCGGCAGTAATCTCACGGTTTACGAAGATGATGCTTCCTTTCGCTGGATATGGAACATCATTGGCCTGAATATATTCGACCGGAAGTTTACTGCGAACAGCGGATCTCATTAGGACATTGGAAATCTGCGGTGCGAACTTAAGGTACAAGCTCTCACTGATGTTGAAGTACGCCCAGATCGGGTCGATCTGCGAGACGGTCGTCATCTTGGTCGTTGTGCCCACCAGATCGCCGACCTGAGAATTCGCGACTCCCGCAATGCCGTCGACGGGCGAGTACACCTTGGTCCATCCCAGATTGAGTTCAGCCTGCTGCCCTTGGGCTTTCGCCGCGGCTAGTTGCGCTGTCGCCCAAGCCTGGTTGGCAATGTCATCATCTAGTTGTTTCTGCGGAATCGCAATTTGCTTTGCTAATGGTGTGTCCCGCTGCACATCGTTTGTGGCTTTCGACAGCGATGACGCTGCCCTCTCTACATCTGCCTTGGCTTGATCCAGGGCCGCTTCGAACGGACGCGGATCGATGTCAAAAAGCAGTTGCCCCTTTTTTACAAACGATCCGTTCACATAATTCTGGTGGAGCAAATAGCCTTGTACCTTCGGAGTGATGTCAGCGTTCACAGGGCCGTTCAATTGCGCTACCCATTCACCGTAAACGGGGACGTCCTGCTCAAGAACATCGGCAACCCGGACCTCGGGAGGTTGGGCAACAGTCTTCGGCTCGTTCTTGCCACAACCGATAAGCAGCAGAACCATAAGGAGGCCGGCGATTTCCGCAGTCCAGCCCAACCGACGTAGGAGCCAACGGGATTTCCCCCGAAGGACACGAATGACAAAAATGACAAAGAAGAGAGCAAAAGGAAACTCAAGCCCGCTTGACATAAGCACACTCCTGATCGCAGGAACTCACTCCGGCCGTGAAATCCATGCAGACCCAATTCAAAGGTAGAAGCCAGACCTACTAGGGCAAACTGGTAGAAGTTACAGTTCGTTTGGACTGCACCTCAGCTTAAGTAAAGAACATGTCCGCACGACCTCAGGCTTCCCGGACCACCAGTCTGGCGATCGAAGCGCTCATAAGCCCCTTCGTGCGTTTCGCCAAAATCGAGTCGGCGAGCGGCCTCGTGCTTATGGCAAGCACGGTTGCAGCGCTGGTTTGGGCCAACTCGTCTTGGGAGCACAGTTACCATGCACTGTGGAATAGGCAAATACCGATGGGTTTTGGGTGGCTCGTCTTGTCAGAAACGCTGCAGCAATGGATCAACGACGGGCTGATGGCTATCTTCTTTTTCGTGGTGGGGCTTGAGATCAAGCGCGAAGTCCTCATTGGAGAATTATCTTCAATCCGACATGCGGCTTTTCCTTTCATCGCGGCTATCGGCGGAACTCTGGTTCCTGCGCTAATTTATCTGTTGATTACGCGTGGTAGCGAAGGACAAAAAGGGTGGGGCATCCCCATGGCCACCGACATTGCATTTGCTCTCGGGGTGCTGAGTCTGCTTGGGAATCGAGTTCCGGTAGCCCTAAAGATTTTTGTCACGGCATTAGCCATCGTGGACGACATTCTCGCAGTACTTGTCATTGCTGTTTTCTATACAGATAAAATTCAGGTGGTCAGCCTCGCGGTAGGCCTCGCCGGAGTGCTACTAGCCTTCGGCATCAACCTGCTGGGTGTGCGGAAGCCGGCAATTTATGCGGTTATCGGCGTCGGGGTGTGGGTTGCCATGCTCAAATCAGGAGTGCATGCAACTGTTGCCGGCGTTCTGCTCGCATTCACGATCCCAGCGCGTACATACGTTGACCGCGACCTCTTCATTGCCAAAGGGCGTTGGCTATTGCAGGCTTTCGAAGATGCCTTACCCAATTCCTTTCAAGCGCATACAGCGATTCACTCCCTGGAAGCCCAATGTGAATTGATCGAATCGCCTTTGCACCGCATAGAACATTACCTTCAGCCGTGGGTCAGTTTCCTGATTATGCCCCTGTTTGCTTTGGCCAATGCAGGTGTACGTATTTTCGGAAACCTGTTGCCTGCCGTGACAGACAAGGTATGCCTGGGTGTCGCTATGGGCCTCTTTGTTGGCAAACCTTTGGGAATTTCTCTCTTCGCCTGGATCTCAGCCAAGCTTCAATTGGCGACGCCGCCGTCAGAGTTGTCGTGGGGGGAGATTCTTGGGGCGAGTTGGCTATGTGGAATTGGCTTCACGATGTCATTATTTGTCGCGGATCTGGCTTTCGGAAGCGGGCATATGCTAGACATGTCAAAAATTGGGACTATCTTCGCCTCTATCGCCGCGGGCATGTGTGGAGGTGCTTTCTTGTTACGTCGCAAATCACCGGCTCTGCTCGAAAGTGTGGCTCAAGTGCCGACAGCTTGAGGCCGCGATCACTACGGATGGCTCTTCGCTCCCGCACTGTCAGATATCACAGTTGTCCCTCCTGAATCGGCCGGTAACACTTTTGCTAGTCGCAGCCCGGAAACTTTGACGAGCGTAACTCGCCGTAAAGAGGTGATTTATGTCACCGCGATGGTTGGCTTTTTGCCTTCTCGTGATCGTCACCAGTGGCAGTTCCGATATGTTTCCACAAGATGCTGGGCCGATTGCAGAGCGTCCGAGGATAGGGTTGGCGCTTGAAGGTGGTGCGGCACTCGGCCTTGCACATATCGGTGTGTTGCAGTGGCTCGAAGAACATCACATTCCGGTCAGTTATGTCGCTGGGACGAGCATGGGCGGGCTCGTCGGCGGCATTTTTGCCACTGGGAAGTCTTCCGCCGAGATCCGAGCTTTAGTGGAGCAGATAAATTGGGGTGAGGTCCTGCATGGAGAGATCCCTTTTCAGGACCTCGCCTACCGACGCAAAGAAGACGCCCTGGCCTATCCCAACGGGCTTGAATTCGGAATTAAGCAGGGGATTCGATTCCCGGAGGGGTTCAACTCCGGACATCAAGTCGGCCTTATCCTCGACCGCATCGCACTTTCGTATTCAGAAATGAAAAGCTTCAATGATCTGCCGATCCCATTTGCATGTGTAGCAACCGATTTGGTGTCCGGCAAGCAGCATGTCTTCCGTGACGGCTCGCTGTCGCAGGCTCTGCGAGCGACCATGTCCCTTCCTGGCATCTTCACTCCGGTAAGAACAGGCGATTCCGTCTTAGTCGATGGCGGCCTGCTCGACAATCTTCCGGTCGATGTCGCCAAGGATATGGGCGCCGATGTTGTGATCGCAGTTCACCTTCAAGGGAAACCTTTGAAAGCCGCCGAATCGCTTTCAACTTTCGGTGTATTGGGACGATCGGTTTCCGTGGTAATTGCCGCCAACGAACTTCGAAGCATCGAGCAAGCCGACATTCTGATTTCGGTGCCCGTCAGCGAGTACGGTTCGAGTGATTACCAGAAGAGCGACGCAATCATCCGGCTCGGATACGAAGCGGCGGATAACAAAGCTGCGCTACTGTCACGCTTCAGTTTGGATGAAACAAGCTGGAACAACTACAGAACGCAGCGCGACGCACGTCGAGTGGGCACGCCTTCTCCCCAGTTCATCGAGGTGACCGGCACGAAACCGGCTCTGGCCACGGAAATAAAACACGCCCTCTCGAATAACATAGGGCAGCCGGTGGACTCCGCGAAACTCGACCGGCAGCTTAACTCTTTATTAGGCGTTGGACGTTATTCCCGCCTTGGGTATCGCATGATTGAACGGGACGACAAGCAGGGGCTTTTGATAGTTGCCTCCGAAAAGGAATACGGACCGCCAATTATCCATCCACTGGTAGTGATTGACGGTTCTGAGTACGACCGAGTGCAGTTCATACTGGGTGCGCGGATCACGCTTCTCGATGTGGGAAGTATCGGTTCAGAATGGCGAAACGATATTAAAGTAGGTTCCGAATATGGCGTCAGATCCGAATACTACCGCCCCTTTGGGAAGAACTTTCGCTGGTTTGTCGCGCCACAAGTGTTCGCACAAAACAATCAAGAAGACTTCTATTCACGCGAAACCCTAGTTGCGGAATACCGGAACCGTCAAGGAGGTGGCGCATTCGACGTGGGCCACCTGTTCAACCGAAGCAGTGAACTGCGACTGGGTTACGAAGCCGCAGAACAGAAATTCTCTCCTTCGGTCGGATCGGCCGCCTTCGGGACCCTGCAAGGCAGAATCGGGACCACATCGCTTCGCTTTAGTCGCGTCGGGCGAGACAACCCCATTATTCCGACTCGCGGCTTCGACCTGCAGTTCCGGACCTCATGGAGCGACGCCAGTCCTGGCGCTAAGACCGGATTCCCCCTCGCCGAGACCCACATGACACTTTTCACACCCCTGAACGTTGCGTCGTCAGTGTTCTTTAACGCAGCAGGCGGTACTACATTCACGTACCATCAGACGGGAGTTCCGCCCTTTTCATTGGGTGGAAACCAAAACATGGTTGCTTACGGGACTAACGAGTTTCTTACCGACCAGTATTTTCTCTTCAAAACTGGTTACATCCGTAGGCTGTGGCACCTGCCCCCGTTATTGGGAGATAAGATTTACGCCCTGGGCACTTATGAAATCGCAAAAGTTTATGGTTTGAAGACAGTGTCTTCCTTGCCGACGGACATTGCAGGGGCTCTGGTTATAAACACTATTTTTGGACCTGTAACCGTTGGCACTGCATTCGGCGCTACCAACCATTACAAATTCTTCTACAGAGTCGGGCGGGTATTCTGATTGATCAGCGCCTGCTGATCGCAAGGCAGTATGCTTTGCGACTGCCGTTTAACTTACTCGGGTGCTGCGACTGCATCACGGCTAGGCAAGTTATGTTGGGAACCCGACTGCTGGAGCATTTCCGACAGCGTACTTCGGTCGCGAGCAGAATGGCTAGCAACATATATCACTTGCGATGGTAGGGCAATCTGAGTTCCCGTCTGCTCGACGATTCTCATGATCGACAACAGTAGCCCTTCTTGGACTTCAAGAAACTGGTCCCAATCCCTTGCATAGACATATGCGAATACCTCCACGTCGAATGAAGAAGTACCAAACCCCAAAAGTCGAACACGGACTGAATAATGATCGAGAGAGGGGTGCATTGTTAACAGCGTTCGAATATTGGTCAGAACCTGCTCTGTCTCTTCCGCGCTCGTACCATAGCGAAGACTGATCAAGGGATGGAACCAGAACTTATCTCGCGCTGACAGGGTTTCAAGGTTCATTGTGGCCATTTGACCATTCGGAATGCTAACTATCGTTCGATCCAACGTCCGGATTCGGGTGGAGCGGAGCCCAACTTCGTCGACCTGGCCTACGACTTCTCCGACCTTTAGCGTGTCTCCGACCTTGACCACCTGATCGACGATCAGCGAAACTCCGCCAATCACATTTTCCAGGGTCTTCTGTGCGGCGAGAGCGACGGCGATACCGCCGACACCGAGTCCAGCCAGTGCCGCGGTTGGGCTGAATCCGAAGTAGTAGACAATAACCAGAACGCCGGCGAAAATAAGTGACAAATCGACAACCCGGCGCGAGAGGCGCAGTACGGACGCTGTCCCAGACAGGTTACGCCGCCGCAAGCGCCCATGAACATACTTTTCGCCCATGCTGGTCAGAAGAATAAGTATCCAGATTATGGCAATCACAGCGATCACCATCGAAGTGATTGACCAGAACTGACGAGCCAAAAGCGATAGTCCCACTCTCGGGCGTAGCCACGTAATAGTGAGGGCAATCAGCAAGAGACGCGTCGGTATATGCAGAACCTCAGGATTGATCAGATTTGGATTATTCTTCAAACGCCGCTGTGCACGGCCGACCAATAAGCTGAACAGCCGGTTCAACAATGCAGTGACGACGTACAGAAGTGGCAAACCCAGGAAGAAGGCAGCCCATTCGAACAGCGGAATTCCGAATATGCGAGTGGTCACCAGGAATCCAGGCAGAACATCCTCTACACTTACAACATCGATTTCCTCAAACACCTCGGGAATGGATTCCAAAGTTTTGCTGGAAAACAGCCAGACCAGCCCAGATTTTCCCCTGTCAATCCGTTCCAAAAGTATCGGCAGGCTCCCTCCGCCGGTGGAAACGATTCCCACGAGATCGTTATCGGGGCTTAGGGAATCGGATAGCGAGCCTTCTGACTTATCGCTAAGCTGATTCAGTCGAGCGGGCAGGCGGCGGTCCAGGACAACGGAGAGCTTGTAGGCGAGAACCGCCGCGGCCTTGCCATTCAAACGAGTGTTCAAGTACTCGGCGGCTGCCTGATACTGGCCTTTTCGAGCTTCGGCAAGGAATCCGAGTACCGTGCCGCGCGGCGTGGTGCGACCTAGAGAATCCTTCGGACCTTCAGGCTGGGATGCAGGTGGATTGGCTCCGGGGAGCGCAACCTGAGGCCACGCTGTAAAGCACGAAAGTAAGACCACGGAAACAACACAACTGCCGAGGCGGAGGCAGCCCACCAATTTCTTAGGCGAAGGACATTTCATTGAACCCATCCGCGAATGAACAGTTTCCGCGTGGCGCAGTTGGGTCAAGTGTCCGTCGATCAGTCTATTCTTGTGGACTGGCAGTTCTGCCAGTCGTTACCCAGTGCACTCACGGCGTTCCTCACGTTCTGAGCATGTGGCAGTGGATGGCTTGAAGCAATCAGCGGATTGCTCTATCGCAACGGCGAACGCAGCATGACGTGCGATTCTTCCCTTTCTTTGGTTGGCCGAAATTCGGCTGTCGACCTTTGCCTGACGGAGCGTGCCTTGCCTACTTCAGTCCGCGTTATTGTGTTGATGGAATTCCGTCAGTTCCGAACACTCATAGCGCCGATTCTCGAACAAAGACCGAGTTGGCGTGTTGTTGCTGTTGCCCCAGAGTCAGCGGGCGGCGTTCGCCTCGCGAGAGACTCATCCAATCATCCTCGGCAAATCGAGATCCATTAGAACCACTTTGTGCCGAGCACTCGTCCGTAGACTCGGAGTGTGCTGTGCCCCCCACATCTGCGGTAACATTTACGCCTCCTCTTCGAATGTTGCCCCCTTCCACTGCTACATATGACAGGTCATCTCTCTGGCTTACTGCTCTAACCTGATAGAGGCAGAAAGCGGAATTCGCGCGCTGAATCGTGCGCTCATCGATCTACAGCAATTGAGAGTACGCACAAATGGAATCTCTTCTCAATTACCCTTGGCCGCTAGGCCTGCTCACCGCCGTGGTGTTATCCGCTGTAATCGAGGCGGGATACCAGAGTGCCATCCGGCTGCGTATTCAGGAACACGCAAATCGAAAAGAGCAAATGATTGCCATGCGCGACGGGCTTTTCATTCTTGTTGGATTGCTTTTTGGCTTTACACTGGCCTTGGCCGCCCCGCGCTTTACTGATCGCCGTTTGTTGTTAATCGACGAGGCGAATGCGATTGGAACTACCTACTTGCGTGCCAGCGCTCTGCCATCGCCAACCCGCGAGCAAGCTCAGCGCTTGCTCAGGCAATACGTCGACGCGCGACTTGATCTGGATAATGCGGGCCTGGATAGCTCCAAGTTTTCAGAAGCAGCGAATCGCGCGAAGCAAACCCACGAACAACTGTGGCAGACCGTGACGGAACTGACGAAAACGGATCGCTCGGCTGTTGCCGCCATATACATCACTTCGCTCAATCAGATGATCGATCTTGATGAAAAGCGCATTTCTGCGTTGGAGAACCGAATCCCCAGCTCCGTTTGGCTCTTGATCTTTTCAGTTTCCATCATCGCACTCTTCACCCGCGGACTAACCCTGGCTGGGCGCTTTTGGCTGACGCTTGTGCTCGCGCCACTCAGCATCGCGATTGTCGTCGCTCTTATCGCCGATCTCGACACACCAAGCAGCGGGCTCATACGCCTGGACCATCGAGCGATGATTAGGTTGAAGGCCGACATCAACGCACAACAATAGAAACGAAAAACCCCGCCTGGCTTGGAGCGCTGAAACAGCTAAAACAATCATAGTCTGCCGCTTTACAATTGCAGCTTTACCTCTGTCAGTGTTGACAGTCCCTCGCGCACCCTGCCATCCGTAGGGTGACTTTGCCGTCAGTCTTGTCACTTGGAAGAGGTCATCGCACAAGTCGGCAAAGCTGAAAGACGAGAACGCTGAAGATTCCCTGATGGAGCGGTACGATTGTGGATATGACAGGCGTGATAAACAAGTTTCTCGGGTACCCCGAAGAAATCCACGGCTGGGACTGTTCGACACACCTGCACCGCTGGACAATAATCAGAAACAGGCGATTGCAAGTTTTCCTGGATCATTTTGCCGGTCAGGATTGGCACGCCAATCTTCACAACCTTCCTGAGCGCTTCGTTTCGGTGGGCCTCGTGCAATCGCCGGCTAACGACTCTCAAGCCTTTCGCGATCGGGCCGCATGGATGCTGTTAGTCGGCAGATCGTCAACGGGCACAAAAAGCTAGCTTTCATGCAAGACCAGAGACGAAATCATTCTTCTTGCCATCTTCACCTTTTGAATTGAATGCAAACAAATGCTGACTCACCAGCGCAAACCGAACGTCAGCGGGAGCAGGTCTGTAGCTACCTGCTGGTGAGGCACATGGTGATATCGAATCTCCGTGTACAGCTTCAGGCCGCCCACAGTGAGCTTGTAAGTAATTCCGCCACCGATGTTGCCGCCCCAGGCATCACTACTCGACGACGCCAGCACGTTTTTCCCTGGGAAGAATCCATCCACGCATCCACCCCACCAAAGATAAAAGGGAGCACAAACGGTGCCTGGAACGTACGTTGGTTCGGTAAGTTCGCCGGAACGGTGATACCACCCGCCGCCCCCGATAATGTAGAACCCCATTTTCCCGTGCGTCGGTATAGGGACGATGGCATTGAGGGTGATTGCGTGCACCCGCGCACCCCCACCTGGCACTTGAAGATCCCGGATGATGTTTTGCTTGATCGGCAGATCGTGCCACATGTACTCGGCATCCACTCCAAGCCAGGGCCAGAGGTTTGGTCCGCCACCGACGACAAAATCAGCACCATTGTTAACGAAATGAGCGCTCGTACCTTCAGGAAATCCGACTCCTCCTCCCATTGTGAAGTTCCAGCGAGGGGAATCCTGTCCCATCCCAGGGTAAGAAATGAGCAGAAGGCACGCGCCCGCCAAAGCCCTGACCAACATCTGTTCCACTCTTCCTCCCTGCTCCCCAATCTGCGCAATGTTGCCCTGCCAACACGGCATTGTTGACTGTCAATACTGCCAGTAGTGCCGCCACCAAGGCGGGCGCGAATATCGTGTGGGGCGAGTCCTAGGCGGGAACAACAATGTTCCTGGCGGGCACGCAAATGAAATTCATTCTACTCAGATGCCTAACTCTCCTTCTCATTGCTTTGTTGGCTGCTTGACCAGAGTTTAGGCGATCTTTTTGTCATTCACTCGTCGAGAAGCAATCAAGCAAACGTTCACCAGTGTGCCAAGGATGTTCTAGCCAAAAGTGAAGCGCTACGCCATTTTGTACAGGAAGCAAATCTGATGGTTCTTGAAGCCGAGTACCAACTCGATACTGGGGAGGTAATACGGTTCGATCACCACTAACCGCGCACGCCACGCATCTTCGGCAACAAAGCACTAGGGGGCCGGTCAACGGATGAGCTCGACGACCCAACCCGCTGTTAATGCTTCGTCCCAGAATACTGTGCTCATTGTAGGCACAGATCCCAAATTAGCCGCTCAGGTCTCAGTTGCTTTACCAAAATGGAATATTGATCGGGCAGTAGATAATCTTGCTGCATTGGAACTGGTGAAGAGGCGGCCGTTCGATCTTGTCATTACCGGAGAGAACACCTCGGGCGCAGCTGACGTTGAGCTGCTGCGCAAGATCCGGCGTGTGCGGCCGCACACCCGAATCATCATTCTTACGAACGAAAGTACGCCAGTTGATGTCATCGCTTCTATGCGCGAGCGCGCATTCAGCTATTTTTCAACTCCGTTTTCTTCGGGTTCATTCGCAGAAATGCTTCGCCTTGCGAGCGAGGAGGAAAGCTGGGACGACGGTATTGAGGTGCTTTCAGCCAATCCGGCGTGGGTCAGGCTGGCCACTCGCTGTGACCAAAAAGCTGCAGAACGGCTGCTACAGTTCTTTCATGAAATGATCGACTTGCCAGAACCCGAGCGGGAAGATGTCGCCTCTGCCTTTCGCGAGATGCTGCTAAACGCTATTGAACATGGCGGTCATTTTGATCGAAATCGATACGTCGAGATTTCTTATGTGCGAGCCAGCCACATCGTACTCTGCCGATTGAAGGATCCCGGCGAAGGATTTTCGTTGGAAGAAATCGAGCATGCCGCAGTCGCCAACCCACCCGGCGACCCCTTGCGACACCAAGCAGTGCGGGACGCCCAAGGACTTCGACCGGGAGGCTTTGGTGTGCTCCTCGCTCGCCACCTGGTTGATGAGCTCATTTATGGGGAGAAAGGCAACGAGGTTCTGTTGATCAAGTATTTGAACCTTAGCCATCCCTGTAGCGCGCCGTAGGCCGAGCAGCGCAGCGGGCCGCAGTTGCGCTCACTGCCTGGCTGTTCTTGGAACCTAATGCTTGGCTGGTTGTTACCGTCAGAACTGCCCCTGCGGGTACCACATGAGCCGGAATCGACCGAAGCCTCGTTTTTGATAACGAGGCCGGTCGTCCCGATGTCACCCGCCCGCAAACCGGCGGGATGCCTAGCTGCCAGCGATACCCTTGTTCACGAAAACTTTGACCTCAACCCGACGGTTCTCAGCACGCCCAGCCGCCGTCTCGTTCGGTGCCGCAGCTCCGTATTCTCCCATTGCCCCCGGCGCCACAATGTGCCGGACGGGCACGTTGCCCTGCTGCATCAGAAAAGTGATTACCGCTTTCGCGCGCTCCTCGCTCAGTTTTGTGTTCATTGCGGCGTCGCCGGTCGAGTCGGCATAGCCTGTGACCTCGACGATGTACCCGGTGAGTGCAGTTGCCGTCTGCGCTACCTGCTTGAGTTGTTCCTCATCCTCCGGCGAGAGCGTGGAACTGCCGACGTTGAATTTCACGATCGCTTGGCCCTTGACGTCATATTCGCTCAACGCGGTAAAGCGATTAGTGGTCTCCTCGATGGCCTTTATGTTCTGCTCGATCTGCTGTTGCTGGGCCGGATTATTCTCCTTCTCCTCAAGCGCCGCCAGGCGCACATTGTGACCCGCTAGAGCCTGCTGATGGGCTTCGAGGGCCTGCACGTTCGCGGCTACTTGCTTTGCAGTGGGATGCAAGCCGGACTGAATCATTTCGGCTGTTTCCAAGTCATCGCCATCCACTGTGATGGTTTTGGCCACAACTCGGCCTTGGCCGTCGGGTGCACCGTCCACCCTAACCTTGAGCCCCGGTATGAGCACCGTATTGGCTACTTGCTCATCCAGGCCAAACACCCCTGTATCGTCCTTCGTTTTCGTATCACCGGTCAGCACGACGGTACTTCGTCCGTCGGGGCCGTTTACGACTAACGTTTCGCCCGTGCGGGCAATGATCATTCCTTTTACTTCGGCCTTGTCCCCGGCAAAAGCTCCAACCGACGCCGCCAAGAACAACATCAGAGTCGCTACAATCGCCGTCCTTTTCATAGTTGCCTCTCTCTGTCTTCGCTGAACTAAGCGAGAAATCTCCGCGCAGCAATTCGGAAAAGGATCAACCGGCTGACCCTTCGCATGCGGACAAATAGATGGTCAGCTGAGACTGGCGATCACGGAACTGTCAGAATTGCCAGCAGGTCTCGGCTAGATTTCCGACCGTGCCTCTGAAATCAGATCAGACTGTATTTGAAATACCCGAAAGAAGCCTGCCGTCCCGCGATTCCGGGAAGAAGATCGCCTCGCGCATCCCGGCGATGCGAAGTCGTTAACGAAACTGTCGCTCAGGACCTGCGTGGTTATATTCCAGCAATGGCTTTGTTCTGCAAAACGCGGACCACCACGCGGCGGTTTTCCGCCTGACCTTCTGCAGTTTTGTTAGTAGCGACTTGTTGACTCTCACCCATTGCACCTGGAGCCAGCATTCGGGTGAGCGGGACATTACCCTGCTGAATCAGGACATTCGCCACATTGCCGGCGCGGTCCTCACTGAGCCGCTGGTTCACGGCTGTGCTACCAACCGACGAGGCGTAGCCTTTAACTTCAATCATGTAACCTTGAATGCCTTTAGCCTTCTGTGCGAGTGCGAGCAACTGTGGACCATACTTCGAATCGACCGTTACCTTCCCGTTGTCAAAATAGACGGTTACCTCGTCGAAAATATAATAGTCATCGAGTTGTCCAAAGCGCGTCACCGCAGCTTCCACGGCCGCCTTGTTCGCAGCAATTTTGGCTTCCTGTTCGCTCAATTGCGCCCCATGCTGCTGCAGTGCCGCATTTTGCACGGCCTGTTCCGCTTGCTGCTTCTTCAACTCTTCTTGAGTTTCATGCATGCCAGCTTGAATGGATTGTGCGCGTTCCAGATCATTGCCCTTGAATTTAACTAAACTTGCTACCAGCTCATGGCGGTCGTTGTATGTGCCCTCAATCTTCACCGCAAGTCCAGGAATAAGGGCAGCCATCGACATCTCTTTCCTACGCGCCTTCAGCACGCCTTGGACCTGGCCTACTTCGGTACTGTCAGTCAAGATCACGATCAAGTTCGGTAGGGTGGCAGTTTGTACGATCATGGTTTCCCCGTTCCGTGCCTTGATCAAGCCTTCGACGTTTGTGGTTTCGCCGGCAGCGCCGCTGAGAGCACATCCGAACACGCAAAGGGCTGCGAAGCATTTGATTGCAAGGTGTTTACACTGATTCATGGCTCTTTCTCCCGGGCCAATTGCCCAAACAAAACACACTTTCAGCGAAGCTTGATGTTAAGCAACGACTGCTTAACCGGAAACTGGTAAAACTAACAGGCTTATCCTGAGAGACGGCATTTCAGTCGAGGATGCATTCGCACGCTGCTGGCATGTCCCGTAAGCCTCTGCAATCAATAGGTTACCTAACGCCAGAGGTAGCTCGATCGATCAGCCAATGTTTGGATGTTAAAGAAGGCAAAGCCAGATTACCCCAGTTTTTTCAATAGGCTGCCAATCATGTTTCTTTGCTGAAGTTTTTGGTAGTGTGATACCTGTCAGTTTTTACAGTAGCCATAAATAAGGAGGCATGGCCCGCAGCCATGACTTAGATCGTGATGTTCTCTCGCAACAAGGACCTCATCTCGGCAAACCTCTCATGGAAGATACTTTCGCGGCATGTTCCAAAACTGTTTCTTGGCTCCCTGATCATAATCTTGCTGGTGTCAGCTCTTTTCTTTCTGGTCACGGTTGCGGGTGCGAATTCTGAGCAAGTTCAGCCCGTTCGGATTAAAGGTTCTTTTGTTATTGCCGCGATCTGCAAAGATGGGATTATTGTGGCCTCCGATTCGCGGGGCACCTTAAAAAACAAGGAAGGGCGGCGAATCGCTTACTACGACACTAATCAAAAGATCTTTCCCCTGGGCGATAAACTCATTGCCGATACCGGATATGCATCTCTCAATGATGCCAAGGTATCTTTTCTTTCTGCATTAATGTCCCACTTTTCGCATAGTCCGCTTTCCCAGGTCGATGTTGGCCAACTGCCAAACTCATATTTCAAGTACGCGAACATTGCCTTGCCCGCGGCAGGCGCCGAGTCCGCAAAGCTGCAAACCCTCATCTTTGCTGGGTATGAGAAAAAACAGCCGATGCTGTGCATTTATGAGGGCGAATCCAGCCGGGCGATAAAGTGCCGTAATTCCGGGTATCTGTCCAGCCCCCACCAACAAATCGTTGAATTTGGAAACGTAAGCTCGCTCTCGTTTGAAGACGCGGCGCAAATCATGAAGAAGACCATTGACGATTATGCTGCGGCCGTTCAGCCAGGACTCGTTGGCGGCCCCGTGGTCATCCGCACCATTACGACCTCGGGTTCGAAATGGTTCGATTCCCTTCCCCACTGGCCGGCGTGGGAAGCATTCACCGACTTAGCCGAAGACTATAAGAATAACCGTCTCCCTTTTCACTTAATGCCAGGGATCGACAAGGAGCAGTTGGACAAGCTTATTGATGATGGTGTTACCTGGGCGCTACTTGGTCAGACTTCAACTCCAGGATCAACTACGGATGGACCTGTGATTGGGTCTTACCCACCAGATCGATGAGACGAACGCGAATATGCACGAATGAGGTCGAGTTTGCGTTCATTTGGACAAAAACTACGCATGATAATGTTTCGCCCCGGGTTGTGAGGGGCTGTGCTACGATGTTTGCGCTCGTGGTCGCCTTAGCAGTTGGCCTACCGTGACAAATGAATTCTGTTCTCGTCGAATCGCCGGAGCGCGGTTCCCCTTGTTCCTGATTGCGATCGTTCTTTTCTTACCCCAGGCTGCATTGCCGCAATCGGCAGATGACGTCCACGTCGTACCGCGTCCCCTGGGAAAGTCAGCGCCTCAGGTGGATGTCACCGGCGAACCAGAGCGGACCTCTCATTTGAGACATGTTCACTCCGACGTTGATCTTGTTCTAGTACCGGTAATCGTCACCGATGCGCTGAACCGGCCCGTCATGGATCTTCAAAAGGAGAATTTCAAAGTCTTTGAGGATGATCGGCAACAGAGCATCCGCTTTTTCTCCAAAGAGGATGCTCCTATTTCTATCGGCATGATTCTGGATTACAGCAAGAGCATGAGCAACAAGTTCGATACGGAACGAGCTGCGCTGACGGAATTTTTCAAGAATGCAAATCCCCGCGATGATTATTTCGCGATCGCTTTCTCCGACCGTCCTAAATTAATCGCTGATTCCACCCAGTCCATTACTGATCTTGAAGACAAGCTGGTCCTGGCCGAACCCGCGGGCAACACCGCACTTCTAGATGCAATATACCTAGGCATTTCAAAAATGCGCTCGGCGCGATATCAACGGCGCGCTCTCCTTATTATTTCCGACGGTGGTGACAATCACAGTTATTACAACGCTAAAGAAACGAAGAGGCTGGTTGAGGAAGCTGATGTACTCATCTACTCGATCGGCATCTTTGACGGCATGCCCGTTCCTGTCTTCAAGACGATCGAAGAAAAGTTGGGCAAGCGACTGCTGACCAATGTTACCGAACTAACGGGTGGCCGCACCATAGCGGTAGATAATCGGGACAAGATCCCTGAAATCGCAGCTGCGGTTAGCCGCGAGCTCCGCCAGGAATATGTTCTCGCCTATAAATCAGATCGTACCGTCCGCGATGGCAAGTGGCGGAAAATCAAAGTGCACGTGACCGCTTCAGCCAGCGCCCCGCCTGTGCACGTGCATTTTAAGGAAGGATACATCGCTCCGACGGATTGATCCGATTTCCCAGCAGAATCGTCACGCTTTTCAGAACAAAAAAGGGGCCGACTAGGTATTTTCAGTCGACCCACCGGATCAGGATGCGAATTGATCATGAATTGCAGGTATAGCCTTACTTCTTCGGAGCACCGGTGCGGTCCGCGGGCAAGGAGGCTTCGTCTACGATGGTGGTGTCGTTCAATGTGAAGTTTCCACCTTCCGGGACAAAGTAAAATCTGGCTTTGTTGCTAATGTCCCGCGCACTGCTCTTGCGTGCCTCAACGCGATTGCCATCAATCTGCTGTTTGGCTTCGCCCCCCGTGAGATACGCCTTCGCATTGGCGGCGCGCAATGCTTCCACATCGTTGGCTAGCCCTTCTTCCATGTCGCTGGCGTAGCCGACAATCACCAGCTTGCCGCTCGGCTCGTGCTGCATGCGCAGGGCAGCCTCGTCGAGAATCGCCTTACACTGATTGTCAATACGAGCGAGCTTCTTCGAATTGTTGAAGTCGCACTCGCTGATCAGGGTTTCGCTCGCCACTTCCGGAGGAGGCGGGGGTGCATTCACACTTGCGGTAGCAACGCAGCTCCCACTAAAACCATGGACATCGGTCACGCCGACGTTCACAGTGATGGTTCCCGGGGGAGCGTTGGTGGTATCCAGAGTTGCGACTGTGGTGAATTCGCCTGGCTGGCTGCCGACGGAGGTCTCGCCTTCTTTCAGCGCTCCGGCGCTAGTGGAGAAATTACGCTTTTCAATACGGCTGCCGTCGGGACTGCTGCCTTGCACGGTCACCATTAGTGGCTCACCCGGCTTCACGCTGGCGGGACTGATTGAGCATCCCACTTGCGGATTCTGCGGTTGTTTTACTTTGAAAGACGCGCTGCACGACGCGCTGTTATTCTGTTTCGCCTTGGAATCCACAACATTGGCAGTAATGGTGTAATTGCCGGGAGCGAGGCCGGTGGTGTCTATCGTGGCCGACGTCCCTTGACCGCCTAATGGTCCACTGGTGCTGCTCCAGTTATAGGTCAAGTCGTGCTTGGGATGGAAATCTGCTGGTTCCACAGTCGCATTCACCGGACCGGTCCAAGCAAGCAATTCGGTGGGTGTGGCGGTGCAAGAAGCCCGGGGCGGTATGGGAGGTGCACCGCCGAAGCGGAAAGCCAGACCGGTGCTGTAGCGAAGATTCTGCTGCCACTTTGCGTTATTGATAGATCCCAGCCCTGCAATGTTGAAGGGAGAAAAATTCGTGGGCACATAGTCCAGTTCAATTGGTCGGAAAGCCACCTTTCTACCCAGCCGGATATCGACGCCCCCACCCAACAACAGTGCTGCCGCGTTCTGTGTGCTGGAAAATTTTGTGGTGGTTGTTGATGGGGTCTCAGTTACGCCGGAAATCGGGTTAACTGGATGCGGGAGCAAGGAGTCGGGTAGAGAGAAACTCCTGGAGTTGTGAAAGCCTCCGACCATGAACTCGAAGAACGGCGATACCACTCCGCCTTTATTGATAAAGACCCGCGGCCCAAACAAATAGGTGAACGCCGTCTGGTCCGGATGAAGGGTTTGGCTGCTGCCAATGGTAAGGCTACCGTTGTGTTCACCACCGAATTCTCCAACGATACCGATGTGCTGATTGAAATTATATTGAAACGAGGCTACTCCCCCGTTCGCGGTAAACGCGTTCGTAGGTGATGAAGCGTTAAAGCGGAGGAATGTATAGCCGCCGTAGATTTCTGCTTTGGGAATATCCTGCGCGGCTCCATGGATCGCAAACAGGAACAAGCATGCGAACGTCAACAAATGCTTTTTCATGTTGATTCACTCTCCTTCCACTGAGCCGCGTCTGGTTGAGACTCAAGAGTAGCTTCTTCAATAGGACGCATCGTTGTCGCCCCAGGGAAGAATGCCGTGTCTGACCGGTTCAGCTTGTCTGGGGGAATGCTAAGAACAGCGATGAACGCTGCATACTGTCAGAAGTGCCAGTAAGCCGAATGAGATGAATTGCCGACTCAGTCCACCACTGTCGCGCATTTCTACAGGCGACCCTCTCACTACTCGCTTAGGATTCCCGACTCCACTTGCCCCTAGCTTTGCGCAGGCAAAGACTGACAAAAGTAACAGTTATGTCAGGTGCAGAAGTACGCCTAGCATTTAACTCGTTGGTTACTTGAGCGAACTTTGTGCCTTTTGAACGGTCTTCACGTGCGGGAGGTATTCGCTGAGCGACCACTGCAGCATAAACCTGAAGCCATGTGAGTTCAGCATCCACCATGGAAAGTCGCCATCGCGCTCGGCTGCTGATAGCAGATGATCATACGCTGGTGGCTGAAGCCTGTAAGAGATTACTTGAACCCGAATTCGATGTTGTAGCCGTGGTGAACAATGGGCGCGCTTTGGTGGACGTAGGGGAGGCACTTCGGCCCGAGGTCGCCATCGTGGACATTGGCATGCCGCAGCTGAATGGGATCGACGCTGGCGAACAACTGAAACGTCTTGTCCCCTCGATCAAACTCGTCTTCCTCACCATGAATCTCGATGCGGAAATTGCAGCTGAAGCGTTCCGCCGTGGCGCATCAGGATACGTTGTTAAGAACTCCGCAGCCTCGGAATTAATGATCGCCATTCGTGAGGCTCTGAAAGGTCAGTCATATCTGTCGCCTCTGATCACTGGAGATACTGTCAAGTTCTTGTTGCGGGGCGACAAGACATACAAAGAGGAAGAACGAATCACGGTGCGACAACGCGAAGTCTTACGGTTGCTTGCGGAAGGGATGTCCATGAAAGAAATCGCGGGTGCCCTTAATCTGAAGCCCGGCACTGTTGCATTTCATAAATACCGGGCGATGGAAAGTTTGGGTCTGAAAACCAATACCGAATTGCTCCAGTACGCGATCAAACACCACATGGTTTCGTGAGTTATTGAACCAGAGTGTGGACATTCACACGGCGAGGATTTTGGCCGTTCGCAGGCAAATACCCCATGCGTACGGTGCCGACCGCGGTCACGCCCGAGGCCCAGGGCTTTCCCAGTCCGTGCCCGCTCAAGAGCACCTCTTCACCTGCTGCCTTCATCTCGCTGTTCCTGACCGCGGTCGTGGGTTTTTCTGGAGCGGAGACAAGTTCGGGCCAGCATGCAAGCGGGCATGAACCGCGAAAAGCCGGCCCCGCAGTCGACAGGTGAGCCTTCAAGAAATCAAGATTACGCGGCAAGAAAATGTTTCTTTATCGCATATCGGACCAGTTCAGCATTGCTGTGGGCATGGAGTGCTTCCATGATGCGGTACTTGTGAAACGCGACGGTGCGCGTGGTCAGATTCAAGACGCTCGCTACCTCTTTCATTGATTTTCCTTCGCCTAAGAGTTGCAGCACCTCGCGCTGACGCTCCGTCAGTTGTTCAGCTTCTTCATGAGTGTCCTCACCTTGTTTTAAAAGAAAATCAACTGTATCTTTGGCGATAGCAGGCGACAAGTACGACTTTCCTTTCACAACTTCCCGAACGGCCATGGTGAGTTCAGAAGCCGCGCATGTTTTCAGCAAGTACGCGGAGGCGCCATAACGGAATGCCTCGGCCGCTAAATCTGCGTCCTGATTCATCGTCAAATAAACCAATTTAACCGAAGGCAACAACTTTTTTATCTGTTGGCCCGCGTCGAGACCATTCAACAAAGGCATGCTTATGTCGACAACGATGACTTGCGGCTTCAAGATGACGGCACTGCGAACGAGCGCTCGGCCGTCGCCCACTGTCGCCACTACGTCATACTCAGCTTCAAGCAGTTTTTTGCAGGCTTCCGCTACAAGCGTATGGTCGTCAGCAACTATAATCTTCGGACGGTTTTCCATGGGAACCTTTCGCCGCGATGGGATACGCGGAAAAGCGCAAGCCTATGTCTAGTCCAGAGCCAAGTCAAGCCTTATCGTCGCGACGAGTGTCAAGTCTGTATGTACACGATGGCCACTGGTAAATCTACCAGTGCAGCTCCACTACTTTTGCAGTGCAATCACTACTCGTATTTTCTGACGAAGTGAGCCCTGCGATTCTGAAGAAGTCACCTGCATTCGAACCCGATGAGCAAGATACCGACCCAGAGCATCCGCAAGTGACTGGCAATTATCCGAGTAACTCCTGTCAAGTTTGTCAGCTACTAACGTGCCGGTGCCAGCCTACAGTGGCGAGGTACCTTAGCAAAGCCGCTCACAACCTCAACGAATGCCTACCTTCACCCCGCGACGCTCAGTGTGGCACGCGTCGCGGGTCCCTCCTTACATGACCTGAGACCTCGACTGCTGGACGAAGTCAATGACAGGTTAATGTGCGATTAACCTAACCTACGATAAGACTAGGGGATAGTGACCTGTCGAGCGACAGTCGGATACCGACTTCGGCACTGGCTCCAACTCAGAATTCTTTTGTCCAGTGAGTCGCGCGCATCGGCATCCGCATGAAGAGCTTTTTCCATTGAAGCGTAGATGGGCTGAAGCGTGGCTTCGATTTGTGTTCTGCTCTGATTCGTAGCTTCCAAGACGGACTCGACAACAATGGGGCGCTCTACCGTGGGAAGACTCGCTTGTCGAAGAGCTGCAATTACGAGCGCCTGGTAACGTGTGAAGAGGATCTGCATATCCTGATAATGCAGCATCTCGTGCTCCCGTATGACCGTATACTCGCAGCTTCCAGCTGGGTATTTGCTTGCGAGCAGAATCTCAACGGGTGTGAACTCGACCCGAATAGATTTTACCCAGAAACAAAATCCCTGCCGCAGAGCTGCGCGTCTGCTCGCAGCACGAAAGAAAACCAAGGGAGGATAGGGTTTACTCGGGCGAGTCAGTCCCAGCACCGCCGAAGGTCTTGTGGCAATTGCGCTTAATTCCTCGGAAGTTTTGCTATTGTCAAAAAGCAACGGCCACGGGACTGTGTCTGTTGGTAAAACAGAAATGGCGGGCTCATTTTCACGGGCGTCTGATATCACTGGACACGCGAGATGAAGCGCCAGTTTTCCCGTCAACTTGCCCGGGTGCGCGGAGTCTTCCACCGTGCGCTCGTCATTGCTGCCATCAGCGACCAACAGTGTGAACTCCGTAGACTCCAGTTTGCCAGTATTGACCATGAATTTAGAGGTCGTCATAGTGGGCTGGTTATCGTTACAAGCAGGCTGCAGGAATTGAGGGTCGAGCCTGAGCGACAACGTGAGCCGATCCTGATTTCGCCTTCCGACTATTTGTAACGGGATGAATGCAATGTTCAAGTTACACTTACGCTGCACAGGTGTGAGTCGCTGGTGAGCTCGCATTCTTGTTTTGACAACGAAGGTGTCATCTGTGTCCGGAAGCTGCAGAGCGATGGTCCCACGGATGTGATAGCCAAGTCCCAACTTTGTGGTCCGGTCGAGGTTGATCTCCAACTCAGCCGGCATCTCGCCACGTTCTTGAGCCTGTCCTAGGTTTAGAAAAACAATCACCAGCATCGATGCTAACGGTAGCCTGTATTTCTGCATTGGCTCTCTAGTCTCCGTAGCGCCTTCTTTTCGCTGTTCATGTCAAGAGGATGAGCACCTGCTCTCGCCAGGGCCCGAAAGTGGCCCGCGCATCGGTAAGGCCGGTCGGGATTTCATTGTTGATGACGACACTCCCCTCGGCGTCGTCGGGCATGATCTCCCTTGATTGAGAACTATCAAACTGTCACTTGTTGCAGGTCAGGACTAGTCCCCTGTGACTGAATCGGAGTCCACAGACCTGAGAAGCGCATTGCAAAACGGGAGGGTCCATTTTCGGAATTCCTGGTCGGCCATCTCACTGGTAAATCCGGAGTAGGACTTAAAATTGTGCAAACTCTTTGCGAGACAGGACTAGTGACCCGGGCGGCCCGAGTGTTTCCGGGATACGAACTGGATGCGCCAACGAGCGCTCGTCCGGAACTGTGGGGCGTGGTCGGCAATGGGTTGTCCCACGATCTCATTGAGGTCAATGATTGAGGAGGCGATGCGGCATTTGAGATCGTAAGCCTCCGTCGACGTGACTGATACTTTTAACAGGCGACGGCAGGATTTGATCGAGCTAACTTACATTCGGCACTCTTCAACGGAAGGACTCCGGGGACGGGATGGCGCCTGCAATGAGGAAAGGCACTCCAAATGCGATCTCCTCTTTGGCATTCCAACGTGTTCGCTACGTCGTTTCTGCTTTTTTCGGTATCGGCTTGGTCAGTCTTCTTCTCGTGACCGCCTGCGATCGCGCGCCGCAAGCCTCAAAGTCCGTTTTGTCCGGCGGTGAATGGCTCGATTTCCAAGGAACATGGACGGCTGCCGGCGTCCGCAATACCATGCACCTGCGTGGAGATCGGCAGGCCAGCATCTCGATGTTCAACGGCTCTCTAGTGCTCGAAGGTCAATCGCGCCCGGGCGTCGGTTTCCGATCAGAAGCGATCGTGTTCAGCGATTCTGCGACGGGCATGGTTGGGCGGGCGGTTTGGACCGATGAGAACGGCGATCAAGCTTACAGTGAACTTTTAGGGGAAGGGACTGCTAAAAACAACAAGATTACTGGGACATTTGTCGGCGGAACGGGACGCTACTCCGGCGCCACAGGCACATACGAGTTTTCCTGGCGCTTTGTTCTCGAAAATGAGGAAGGGCTCGTTCAAGGCCAGTCCAAGGATTTGCACGGACGAGTCCGACTAGACTCGCGGCAGGCTGGAGCAGCCGACAAGGGAGCGCCGCGCTCATGAGCAGCCCAGCACCGGCAACAAGAACGCACACACCGCCCGCAGCCAGAAACAGCGTGATCTTACTGCTAAAGCGTGCGTCCCCCTTCGCATTGGCGACAGCTATCTGGTTCTCGCCGGTGCCCGCCGGGCTGACGGCCCAAGCCTGGCACTTGTTCGCCCTATTCGTGTCCGCAATCGTGTCTGTGTTGCTCGGGGTCTTCCCACTACTGACTTCGACGATGCTGGCAGCGGGAGCGGTGGTGTTGACCAACACAATTTCCGCTTCAAAGGCGTTCGCCGGCTTCGCCAATACGAGCGTGCTGCTTGTAGTGATTGCTTTCCTCGTCGCGCAAGCGGTGGTTAAGTCCGGACTGGGACGGCGAATCAGCTTATTCATGGTGAGCCTGTTCGGCCGCTCCTCGCTGGGACTCGCATACAGCATTGTTCTTACTGATGCAGCGATTGCGCCAGCCTTCCCGAGCAATACCGCACGCGGCGGAGTGCTTTACCCGATCGTGCTTTCCGTCGCGCAAGGATCTGGCTCGCGTCCAGAGGATCCTAAGGGCCGCCGTTTAGGCGGTTATCTCATGTTTTGTGGGATGGCTAGCCTTGCCGTCTCCTCTGCACTCTGGATGACAGCTACTTCCGCGAACCCGATCGCGATGCAGGTGGCACGGGAATACGGAATCAATGTCGGCTTCGGAAAATGGCTAGTCGCCTCGTCCGTCCCAGCACTCGCCTCAATCTTGGTCTTGCCCTGGTTGGTCGCACGCTTGTTCCCTCCGGGTGTGAGCGCGACCCCGGAGGCGCCAGCCGCCGCTCGTAAAGCCCTGGCGGTGTTGGGACCGCTGTCGCGCGACGAATGGATCACGGCTATCGCTTTCGTGTTGATGGTGGCCGGCTGGATCTTGGCTGACAAGCTGCAACTCAACGTCACGAGTATCGCATTTGCGGGTCTCGGTCTGTTGCTGATGACGGGAGTGCTTACCGCAAATGACATTTCGACACAGGGCGATACTTTGGCCACGTTCCTCTGGCTCGCCGTACTATTTGCCTTAAGCGGTCAGCTCAACGAATTGGGGTTCATGGGTTATGTGGGACAGCGTCTGGCATCCCATATGCAAGGATTGTCGTGGCCAGTGACGTACGTGACGCTGATCCTAATCTACGTAGCGATCCACTACATGTTCGTGAGCCAGTCTTCACAGGTCCTGGCTCTGTTGGGTGTGTTTCTCGATGTCGGCATTCGCGGGGGAGTTCCGGCACAGCTGATGGCCTTTTCCCTATTCTTTGCTAGCAGCTATTTCTCTGTGATTACGCCCCAAGGTGGAAGCCAGAACGTCATCTTTGTTGGCAGCGGATACCTCACACAACGCGAACTTTACCGCCTCGGCCTGCTAACAACGCTCTTCTTTTTAGCTGTGTTCCTGACGATTGGGAGTGGGTGGCTGATGCTCGTCACTCGATGAGGGATACTTTGTCACAGCGCTCCTGACAGCGGTCTCTACAGCATCGGCCGGGCGCGAGCACAACCGTTTCGTGGTTTGCTTACACGAGATCGGTCACGAGATGGCAAAGCTCTCCCTGATTGCAGCACCTGACTCCTGTTCGCCGTGCGATTGAAGTTAATCTTGGTCGAGCCGGCCGGGACGGTTTGAAGTTACAGCAAGCCACTACATGCCTCCTGAGGGTTGTTGCGCAAAGGCAATGGAGATTCGATCTTCAACTTGAGTGCCCTTGCTGGATCGCGGTTGCATCGAGAATTCCCCACCTGCTTGGCGCAAGCGTTCCTTCATGCTGAGGAAACCAAGACCTTCTTTTATGCTCGATTGACCCTTGTTGAAAACCTTAGTCGCTGACGCGCGGAACGGATTTCGCCAGAATGGTCCGCAACTTGCTAGGACTTTTCGGGTTGTTCTGTACAAAAGAGGCAGACGTTGCCAGCGACACGCGTTTTATTAGTAGACGATAACCCTGGAATCCGGAAGGCGGCGGGTAGGCTTCTAGCTTCGCGGTTTGACGTGGTAGGTGCCGTAAGTGACGGCCAGTCGGCACTAGAGGCTTTTGCAAAACTAGCCCCAGACGTGGTCGTTATGGACGTATCCATGCCCATCCTGAACGGCATTGAGGCGGCCCACATCCTGAGGAAATCGCATCCAGGTGCGAAAATTATTTTCTTTACCGTTGACGGCTCTGCCGAACTTCGGCGAGCTGCCACGGAGGCGGGCGCGCTGGGTTATGTGCTCAAACAACATATGGTCGCCGACTTGGGGGAAGCCATCAAGATGGCGATGGTTGGCGGTACATTTGCGTCACGTGATTCGTAGATGCGACGTGCTCACTCTCGCTTGAACCTCTTCCCACCCTTGTCCGAAGGCTAATCAGGAAGCGCCGCTCGAACGCTGCCAACGACTAGTCATTCCATCAGGCCTGTGCTTCGCATCTAGTCGGCGTATTCATACAAGCCAATTCAGGCATCGGCGAAGGGACCCCCTAGAATGCTGGCGAACTTTCCGCAGAATTCCAGTTCCATGTCCACGCACACTGGGCAGAGTGCTTGGTCAACCCTTTGTACGGAGTGCACCGTGACGAAGGAATTGCATCGCGAGCAGTACCAAAGAGTGCCGTTGAGCGCTCGTCGGTCGGTGGAAGATTCCCTAGTCACCAGGTTATACATAAGACTCCCCAATCTGCATCGCGCGACAAAAGTAGTCGGCAGTGGGACTGCTGCCAACTGTTAACTGTCACAGCGAACAACTGAATATTCCAGAACTCAACTCACTGAAGCAACGAACGTCGCCTTACACTCTCTTGACGATCACCTGTCACTTTTTACAGTTCCGCGCACGTTGTGTTTTTCCTACCATTGGTCCAGAAGAATGACTCTGTCTGCCCTGTGGCTGGCGGAGCCTCTGCGAGCGCTGAAAATGGGTGATGAGTACACCTTCGTAGTCGCCAAGGCAGCGCTGGTTGTTGCTTCTACTATCGGGCTTGTACTTTCTCTTGCCTGGGTCGCAGCAAAGAAGTGTTTTCGTGAAGGCGACCATGTGGCAGCTCACAAGAGTTTCTCACGACCGCCCCAGCGGGCTGTTGAGCAGCCGGGGATAAGCCTCACCGCAGCTCCTTCCGGGTCCCTTCAGAACCTTCGTCGTCACTTGGAGTGGTTCAGGATATCCTTGGGCGACATCCTGTCAGCGAGGCGCGGTCTCCTGCACGAGTGGCGGCTTCTCCAGAGACTAATCAAAGATTAGCAGTGGGCCACAGGATGTCCCAAGGGACAACCCGCACGATGAACTTACCGCCTCGTATTAAAGCGGCGTACGAACTGCTTCGAAGCGGGAAATTGATGCGGACTAGTGGCACGATGGATTGTCCTCGAAGGTACCGCTGCCCAACATCGATCCCAGGAAATGCCCACATGCAATGATTTTCTGAGAGAGAGGGTCGTTCTGCAGCGCGCCGGCGGACATAGCATATTTGGCGGTGTCCATCGATTTACTCGCCTCCACCAATTTGCTGCTCCATTCCCGCACAGACTCGAACTCGTTGCTAAGCAATTGCAGTGCTTTTCGCTCAGACTCGGTCTTTGCTGCCGCAGACGCCAATCGAAGTCCTTTGGCTGCATCTTCACGATAACCCGCCACCCAGTGTTCAGTGATCGGATATCCATTTTGAATGGCATAAGCAAGCGGACTCGCCCATTCTCGCAGGAGGGCAATTTCTTCGATTCCCGCCTTCATGAAGTCCCCGGAGAAGCCTGCCTCAGTCGCAGGTTCAGGTGGGATCGCCGGTGCGGGCGTTGGGATGCCGGGATCGGAGAGCGGCAATGTCAAGGTTACCCGCTCTCCTCGAAAACCTAGTGACCCATTCGTGATGCTTGCCAGAATCTGGAGGTCAACGTAGACCTTCCCGTTAATCTGGACAACCGCGGCTGGTGCAGTCCGCCCATTTATCACTAACGTCAGACCCGGATTATTAGCCTGGGAAACGATAGTCCCGGTGAGCAGGAGCACCAACGTCGCGAGCGAGGCCCACATGTTTCTTAGCATTGCGTGTACCTCCCAGCATTTTGGATTCCCCGCATCAGCTCACTGAAGGACTGGAATGAGGGCAAACTTCTCTGGCAATAGGTAGAAACAGACGCTTGTCGATCCCAAAACTAAGATCAGCTTATAACCGCCCGCCGGCCGTTCAACTGTCAAAACTGATAGTGCGGAAGGCTGACGCAGTTGAATGCCTTCGCCAAGCCATTAGAACAGTACTCTCCTTCTGAGCAGCCCTGGGTGGTCACTGCACCGGGCCACCTTTCCCCTGTGGCTTACCCGAGCTATTCCGCTTAGCGGTAACACGATTAAATTGACGGCAAGGCCTGCGGGACATTGCCCGTGCGCAACGAATGGAACGCTCTGTCTATGTAATTCTCTTTCTCTTGTGTTTGGAGTTAGCAACAATTCTTGGACTTTTTGGGTTTCTCAGATAGGCGAGGCTACACATGGCAACATCGTCACTCCGGGTTCTCGTAGTCGACGACCACGAACCATTTCGGCGATTTACCTGTTCGACCCTAGAGCGGAGTCCGTACCTGCAGATCATTGGGGAAGCCTCAGATGGATTAGAGGCGGTTAAGAAAGCCGAACATCTACAACCGGACTTGGTTGTGCTCGACATTGGGCTTCCAGGATTGAATGGAATCGAAGCCGCTCGCCGGATCCGCAAGCTCTGCCCGGCGGCCAGAATTTTGTTTGTCAGTCAGGAATCGTCGGCCGACGTAGTGCGAGAAGCTCTCAGCGTAGAAGCGTCGGGGTACGTGACTAAGGCCCATGCGGGAAGCGAACTCGTAGCCGCCTTCGAAGCGGTTCGACAAGGCGGACACTTCCTCAGCAGCGGATTGTCAAGGTTGGCAAAAATCTAGCGGGGCGACCTCATATCTACTGTTGGCGAGGAGTGTTTGGATTCGCAGTTTTTGGCGTCGACGATCAAGGCGGTCAATGCCTTTTTTAGGGAATGTTCAATTTCTTCGATTCCTCGCGTCACGTCTTGAGAAGCGTGGCGCACCGTAGTTTTGGGAGCGAGTTCTTGGCTTACCTTTGAAACAGTCTGCCGCAGCACTTTCTCCTGCCCGGAAAGCAATGAGCCAGCAGTGGCGAGCGATAGTCCTAGGTGTTCGCTTCTGATCTACTTTCTCGGGACAATCAAGCAACGGAAGTGACGCTGCTGGCACTGACATCCACTGGCAAACTGAGAGACACGTACTCCGGGGGTCCAACAAAGAATACAAAGTGCACTCGGGAGCTCACATCTCCGATCTGTTCATAGAACGCGAGCAATTCTCCGGGGAGGAACCGGCGCACGTCAAGCAATACCCAGTCGAAGAGCTTCGGTCGCCACAAACATAGGGCTACCGAAAGGCTCTCCGCGACGTGAACCTCCATGTCGTGACTCTGCAGAACGCCAGCGTGTATGTGACGCGCGGGTTGGTAGGGATCAACGAGGAGAACCCTCTTGCCGGCAAGAATGTGGCGTCCCCGAACGGGTGGCTGGTGCATACTAGGTCTCCAAAACTGGAAAAACCTCTTGGGAGAGGTAGCTTGGGTGGATTCTTTTCCCGGGAAGGGTTGCAGTCGCGGGAGTGTGCGCCTGTGGAGAGAAAAGTTCCGATGCCGCCTGGCGATTCGCAGTACCTAACTTATGCAACAGGCGATGAACATGGTTCTTTACGGTTTGCTCTGAAAGGTTCAAATGCATCGCGATTTCTTTGTCACTGAGCCCACGGATGACGATGTGCAGCATTTGCGCTTCACGACGAGTTAGTCGGATTTGCTGGTTTCCATCTGGACTACAGATGGGCATTTCTTGACGCGCTACCCAGTTGAACAACGCCAGGCACAATTCAGGCGGACAGATAGCTTCGCCTCTAGCCGTTGAATGCACCGCGGCTACCACGTCGTTTGCCGACGCATCTTTTAGAAGATACCCAGCTATACCAGCCCGCACCCACCGCAGGAAGGCGAGGTGGTCAACTTCCATTCCACTTAATATGACTTTCAAATCTGGCACTTCTCTGATCGCGTCCGCGACAAGCTTCACAATCGAAAAGTCAGCCCCCGTGGGATCAATAATCAACACGTCCGGTTTGGCTTGGGCAATTTGTTTCACAGTCTCGGAGGCGAAGTCTATCGTCGAAACCACGCGAATACTATTGTCCTTCCGCAATGCTCTCGCCAGAGCTTCGCGCAAGAGCCGATTTTCAGCCGCAACGAGAACCCTGATGTTTTGCGATAGCTGTTTTTCGTGTACTGTTCTTCCCATAAACGTTACCCGCAGGCAGAAGGTTTGCAACCATGTCGGCACCTTTCCTATGGCTATGGCGCAAGAAATCTCCTGACTGTGCGACTGTGACGCTGGCCAGTGTGATGGCGATACTTTGCACACACAACTGTCAGTTCTGACAGCGTCACAGGATCAAATCATCCGGTTTGGGATCTCTAATGCGGCGAAACTCTTGCAGCCTCACGATATGGTCTGCATCATGTGGAGCGTGGAGTCGAGGAATGCGATAGCGCCACGAAAACAGAGCTACGGCCTATTCTTGGGCAACAACACCATCGAAGTGCGTCGCTGCCACCAACCGGCCTCGCACAAGTTTAACGAGACGCAGTGGAACACCAACATCCCATCCGTGCGACCAATTGCGCCCGCCATCGTCGCTCTGAAAGATCACCCCAGTCGAGAAGGTGGTTGCCAACAAGACTTTGGTGGACTCATCGTACGAGACCGAGCCAAGCTCCCGTTCTGGTAAACCGTTCAGCAGGTGCTCCCAGGTCTTTCCAGAATCGGTACTCCGGAAGGCCCCTTCCCGGGACGCAACAAATATGTCCCCGTGAGGTGTCAGGGCAAGATTGCGAATGCCAACAAGCTGGGCAGGTAGCGCAGCAACCTGCCAGTTCCTCCCATCGTCCGAAGAGATCAGGATCTTCGCGTGAGTCGATGCAACT
>Ga0206892_1001_pt1 | contig 48620 bp, 43 predicted proteins | sample Alteio_BWOrgHeat_56_FD_153257 | JGI IMG/M metagenome (GOLD analysis project Ga0206892, IMG submission 153257) | Enriched cells from forest soil in Barre Woods Harvard Forest LTER site, Petersham, Massachusetts, United States - Alteio_BWOrgHeat_Nextera8 ... | reverse complement strand
CGGGTGTATATTTACAGCGCGGATATTAGGGAGAAACGACCATGAAGACCCTAACCATACTGCTCGCGATGCTCGTCGCCTAGTTCGCAATAGATGAAATTGGCCCAGGTCTGCACGGGATGATAACCCATTTCAATCAGGCGCTGCATGAGCCAGGTTGACTGTTCGGCGTTGTTCTTGAGCGCCATTCTTGTGTGAGCTTCATCGCCGAGGGCCGCCAGCGCGGCTGCCTGCGCGACGGTTGAAACGGAGAATGTGGTGCGCATGCGCGCGAAATAGGTCATCAGCTCCGCCGGCCCAATGCCGTATCCGACGCGCACTCCAGCCAGCCCGTGGGCTTTTGAAAATGTACGCAGGACTACAACCTTGCGACCCTGATTCACATAATCGAGAGCGTGCGAATAATCCACGCGGCGGATGGCGGCGAAATATTGCGCGAAATCGTAGTACGCTTCATCGAGAATTACAATCACGTGCGCGGGAACTCTATCGAGGAAGCGATCCATCTCTTCTGCGGAAACGAGCGTACCCGTGGGGTTGTTCGGATTGGATATATAAATGACGCGAGTGTTCTGATCGATGGCGGCGGCCAGCGCCTCGAGATCAAATCCGTCATGGCGCATGGGGACCTGAATCAGGCGTCCCCCCGCTGCTTGCGTGGCTATCGGATACACGATGAAGGACCGCTCGCTGGTGATGGCGTTGAGACCCGGCGCCAGCAAAGTTCGCGCCACGATCCCCAATAGCGCCGTCGAACCCGCCGTCGGAACGATCTGCTCGGGCTGGACATTGTGATGATCGGCCAACTTCTGCCGCAACTCCATGGCGTCGTTGTCAGGATAAAAATTACTGTCGGCCAGCACCGCCTGCATGGCCTGCACCGCCCGCGGCGACGGGCCGAAAGGATTCTCATTCGAAGCCAGTTTGATGCAGTTCACGCGGCTCTCCTCCAGCGCCTGCCGCACCGAGTTCCCCGGCGTGTATCCGGCCAACCTGCGAATATATTCGGGAACAAACTGATTGAAGTCACTCATCTTGCGGCTGTCTAATCTTTACATGGCGAGGGGAAAGTGTCACGTGCGCGGATCGTTGGCCTTGCGTCGTTGGCTTGGAGACCCGTCAGTCGCAATCTGACTCGGCGGTCGAGCCTTCACTATTTTTTGGCGAAGGATTTCAGCTTTGATACTTCGTCCGGAGTCAGCTTGCGGTATTTTCCGGGATGGACGTCCAGTTCCAGCGGGCCGTAGCGCACGCGCTTAATCTTTTCGACGTGGTGCCCGATCTCTTCGAACATGTGGCGGATTTGGCGGTTCTTGCCCTCGATCAGAGTGACTTCGTACCAGGGATTGGCAGATTCGCGAATCACGCGAATCTTAGCGGGGGCGGTCCGCACTCTCCGGCCTCGCTCGGTGGGGATCGAGAGGCCTTCGCGTAACTTTGCCAGTCCACCTTCCGGCGGAGTACCCGCTACTTTCACCATGTAGGTTTTGGGCACGTGCGATGCGGCTTTCATCAGGTGATTCGCAAAATCGCCGTCGTTGGTGAGTAGTAAAAGTCCCTCGCTGGCGTAGTCGAGACGACCCACGGGATAGACTCGCGCTTTGACTCCGTGCAACAAATCCATGACCGTCGGCCGACGCTCAGGATCGCGCAGCGTCGTGACGTATCCCTTGGGCTTGTTCATCAGGAGGTAGACATGACGCTCGGCGCCATGCAAAAGTTTGCCGTTAACGCGAATGTGGTCTTTCTCGGAATCGGCTTTGCTGCCCAGTTCAGTAACGACTTTGCCGTTGACCGAAACGAGCCCTCCGGAAATTAATTGCTCGGCCTTGCGGCGGGATGCGATGCCGGCGGCAGCGATGATTTTCTGTAAGCGTTCAGCGGGCATAAGATTCAAGGTAACGGCGCGGCGGGAGACTGCGCCTCAGGCAGCGGGATCGCTTTCAGCGGAGGCGCGCTTCTCAGCTGTCGCCATCTCTGGTTCGGTTTGATTTTCGGAAACTTGCTCGAGCCGTGCACCGTCGGAACTACCCGCAGGTTCGTCTTCCACTGGCAGCATGTCGCTCTGAAACGATTCCGCCACCAGCTTTTCAAATTCTTCCATGCTGGGCAGTTCGCCGACATCTTTCAGGCCAAAGTGGAGCAGGAATTCCTTGGTGGTTTTGTACAGGATCGGCCGTCCGATTACAGCCTTACGGCCGCCGGTTGTGATCAGCTTGCGATCCAGCAAAGTGGCAATGACGCCACTCGCATCGACTCCGCGAATCTCACTGATCTCCGGCACCGTGACCGGCTGCTTGTAAGCGATTACCGCCAATGTTTCGAGGGCGGGCAGCGACAGCCGGATCGGCGGCTTCAGGCTCTTCGCAAAAGTCCGCACCAAATCGTGGTGCTCGGCCTTGGTGGACATGCGATATCCGCCGGCGACCTGGCGAACCTCGATGCCATGGTCGGTAGAGTAATAATCGGCGGTCAACTCTCCGAGGGCGAGCAGGACACGCGATTTGACTTCGGTACCATTGGCCGCGCCTTCGGACAAAACCGATTCTTTGACCAACTCGATCAGTTGATCGAGCGTGATGGGGGTTTCCGCCGCGTAAATGATGGCTTCGAGTTTGGCTTTAAGGCTCATAGAGTCGTTAGTCGTTCGCCTCGCGTCGTTGGCCTAAAACATTACCGCCAGTCGTCGCGTACTGCCGCTTGCTCTGCCATTACTGCTTCGAATCCTACATGCTTGCGCAGCAGAATTTCGCCAAATAATCGATCTTGGCGCAGTTGAATGGCTTGCAGGCGCACCATCTCGAGGAGCGCTAGAAACATGCAAACCAGCGCTTGCCGCGACTCAATGTGACGCAGCATCTGTTTAAGGCGAATGGGCCGGTCTTCTATTGACAAGCGACGCCGCAGATACTCGATCATTTGGGCGACGGTCACGGTTTCTTCATTCACCTCAATCATTGGCCGATTGCGGGCACGGTCCAGAATCTGCTGGAACGTCTTCACCAGATCGATCACGTCGGCGGCCAGCTCCGGCTCGGTGCCTTCATCGTCCCGGAACTCTTTCAGCGCCGGGTTCGACCAGACTGCATCTTCGATCTGCTGCTTCTGCATCAGCATTTGCGCCGCGGACTTAAACTTTTCGTGTTCGACCAGACGATTGACCAACTCCAATCGCGGATCGTCTTGCGCCTCGGAACCAATCGCCGGATCGCGCGGCAACAGCATTTTCGACTTAATGTGGATCAAAACGGCGGCCATGTAAATGAAGTCCGCGGCCACGTTCACATCCAGCTCGCGCAGCTTTTCCACGTAGGTCAGATACTGGGACGTGATTCGAGCGATGGGGATGTCGTAGATGTCGATGTCCTGCTTGCGAATCAAATCGAGAAGCAGATCCAGCGGGCCTTCGTAGACGTCGCCTACGCTAACCGCGAACGGAAAATCGCTTTGATCTTTTTTCCGGGCACGCTCCAACCCGAGTTGAGGCTGTTCAGCGATGGGAACTTTCAGCGCCGACGTTCCGGCGACGGGATGTGATTCGCTGGTCATCTTAGCGTCTGCGGCCGCGGAGCTCAGCGGGACATGCCCATCGCGCCCCGCGCTTCGTTCATGGTAGCGTCCGCTACCCTTCTGGCCTTGGCTGAGCCTGCCTCCAGAATATCCCAAGCCAGGCGCGGATTGTCCTCATATTTCTTGCGGCGCTCCTGCATGGGATTCAAGATGTTAACCAGGGCGTCGGCGGCCCAGCCTTTGCACTCGATGCAGCCAATCCCAGCCGAACGGCAGCCTGCGTTCACTTTGTCCATGGTCGCGCTGTCGCTGAAAATCTTGTGCAGGTCGCCAACTGGGCAAAGATCAGGGTTTCCGGGATCGGTGCGGCGGACGCGAGCCGGGTCGGTCACCATGGTTTTCAGCTTTTGCCGCACCACCGGCTCGGGGTCGGTAAGCATAATGGTGTTCCCGTATGATTTCGACATCTTGCGGCCGTCGGTTCCTGGAAGCTTGGGGGTGGGCGTCAGCAGTGGCTGGGGCTCGGGAAAGACGGACGCCCCGTTATGGCTATAGAACCCATTAAAACGCCGCGCGATTTCACGCGTCAGCTCCACGTGCGCGACCTGGTCCGCCCCCACGGGCACAAAATCGCCTTTGTACATCAAAATGTCCGCCGCTTGCAGAACCGGATAACCGAGAAAGCCATAAGTGGTGAGGTCTTTGTCCGTAATATTTTCTTTTTGCTCTTTGTACGTCGGCACGCGCTCAAGCCAGCCCAACGGCGTAATCATGGAAAACAGTAGATGCAACTCAGCATGCTGCGGCACGTGCGACTGGATGAACATAGTGCAGCGTTCCGGATCAAGCCCAGCTGCCAACCAATCCAACAAAACCTCGACTGAATTCTCCTTCACCCGTGAAGTATCGGCGTAATCCGTGGTCAAGGCATGCCAATCGGCGATGAAGAAGAAACATTCGTACTTGTCCTGCATGCTCACCCAGTTCTGCAGGGCGCCGACATAGTTGCCCAAATGCAATTTGCCGGTGGAGCGCATACCGCTGAGCACGCGTTTTTTGGGGTTCGATCCTGACATTAGACGCTCATCAAAATAGAAATATAGAAAAGCAAAACCGGGCGGATTAGCGCCATCAGAAAATTTCCGCCGAAGAATACCAGCGCCATCAGCCCAAACATTCCCACGGTGTCGTAAACCCGGCGCACATTTTCCGGCAAGAAATGGCGCAGCACATGGCTGCCATCGAGCGGTGGAACCGGAATTAGATTGAACACCGCGAGCAGCACATTGATTTCCAGCACCGCATAGAGCAGCAAACTCGCCGGCATGAGAAAAGAATTGCTCACCAAAACGCCGCTCAGTGCGCCTTGCACGATCTGCCGTCCATCGGGCGCGGCAACGGCAATTACCGCCAACAGAATCGTGGCAATCGTCGCCACAATGAAATTGCTGATCGGGCCGGCGACGGCGGTTAGAACGTCGTCCAATACAGGGTTCTTGAAATTGCGCGTATCCACCGGCGTCGGTTTGGCCCAACCGATGACCGGAAAATGTGTCAGCATGGCGACCAGCGGCAGCAAAATCGTGCCAAACGGATCAATGTGCTTGATGGGATTCAGCGTGACCCGGCCCAGCATGCGCGCCGTAGGATCGCCGCGAAGGTTGGCCGTCCACGCGTGCGCCGACTCATGAACGCTGATCGCAAACAGAAACGCGATCAACTGGAACAGGATGTCAACATGTTGCAGGGTCATGCAGCGCTGGCGAGAATTCTCTCCGGCGTTCAGTGTAACAGGAAAGGGTAGTGAGCCTGGTCGCGGCTCACTACCCTCGGTGTTGATGAACTGCCATTGCAGCGGCCTACGAGCTAGCCACCAGATTCATGCCGAACTCTAGTTGATGGTCACCGAAACCGGTGCAGACGGGATACCGTTCGCCACAACAACCAGAGAACTGGCTCCGGTTTCAATCCCGGTGGGCACGTCGAAGTGAGTAGACACTGGCGTAGTGCCGGTGGCTACTCCGGTGGTACTGGGGTTATGCGTGCGAGCATAGAACACGTGCTTGGTCGCTGCGTTGGTGATGCGAACCAGACCGTAGTTACTCGCCATTTGCGCATCATCGCCGTAAGCGGCGCCCTGTGAAAGACCGTTGAACTGCGTGCCCTTCACAACGTAGCTCTTGCCGTGCGTCAAAGTCTTAGGCACCGAAGTGACTTTTGGCGCCCAAGCTTTGTTGTAAGTCCCCTTCGGGGTGAATACTTCGGTAGTTGTGAAATCGTTGAACATGATCTGGCCTGTCGGCAGTTCAAGGAATTTCCCAAAGAATGAAGTATCCGACGAGGCATTTTTCGAACCGGGAATCTTGGTTAGCTTCGTCCCATCCCATTCGAAAAAGGTTGCCGGGGACTTAAAGAGTCCCGGACTTGTCATCATTATGACATTGCCGTTGACTTCGAGCGCGGCTGGCCCGTCGGTAATGCTCACACTCACACCATTAACCAAAGGAAAATCCGGACCCGCTTTCCACTTTCCTGTACTGGAATTGTAGATCGAGGTGTGGCCCGGCCCGCAACCCCTCGCGCCCGTTGCGAAAACGGTTCCGTCGGGCCGCAAAATTGCTGGACCGACTTCGTGCGATGCGCTTCCATTTTCGTCTAGGCAGGGATCCCAAAGTTGTTTGATGGTGCTACCTGCGCTGCTCCACTTGCCGGTTGCCGGATCGTAGATTTCGGAACCGGTGCCGTTGGTGCCGCTCTGAAACACATAAGCATCCACGGTCAGCACTTTGCCGCCCGGAAGCTTCGTCCAGCCTTCTTCGTCGTTGACGTCAAACTTGCCGGCGCCCGTGGCCGTCCACGTAAGATTCGAGGGATTGAAAAGCGCCGACTGGGGCGTGCAGCAGTTGGCTTGCATGTATGTCCCGTTGTCGAGAGTCACGCTTTGCGCGTCACCGATCGTCCTCCAACCCGCGGGCGGGTTTACCGGCGTCCACTTGTTCTTGACGGGATCATAGATCGCTCCCTTGTTAGTCCAAACACCACCGCCGGACAGGTTATACTCTCCACCTTCAATCACCACCCGGCCATCCGGCAGGACGATAGAGCCAAACCAAAGCGGACCGTAGGTGCTGACGGTAGAAGCCACCGCTTTCCAGGTTCCATTTATGTAGCTACCGGTGTTGTCGGGAGTAAGCTTGAACCAATTCGGAGTCTCGGCATCTTGCACCAAAACCGTTCCATCCGTCAGCAACAGCATGATTCCGGGGCCGCTCTTAAACGGGCCTTGGCTCTTTAGGACTTGCCATTTTTGTGCAGCAGCAAGACCGGATAAGGCGAGCATTGCTAAAATTACGATCTCAAGCTTTCGAAGCAGCTTCACGTTTCTCCTCCTGATTTTTCTGGAATCGCCAATTTCGGGCAGAGATCCACGAAAACCGATCACGCCTCTTGACGGCAGGGAGTACGTCTAGAGTGCTACGAAGGATTCGCTAAAGCGTCGCCCAAAAATTGCAAGCCAGTGTAGCATCGCAGCTTTGCGATTCAACGCTGTTCGTCACATTTTTCATCGGCTACTAAAACTTGCGCACTACAACGACTCCGGATTGGAGCCTATTGTCCGATGGACGAACTTCCCTATCCAGCTGAATTGAATCGAGCGGACACGCATGGATCCAGGAACTCGTTACAGAGGCCGTATTTCCTCATCGTTTCTCGACGTGTTTGCGCACGTCTTCCGGCGCGATGGACTTAACTTTGATGGTCTTGGCTGGAATGCCACCGACAATATGGTAAGGCTCGACGTTCTTGGAGGCCACACCCATGGAGCCGACAATCCCGTGCTCACCCACCTTCACTCCACTGAGGACAGTCGCGTGATAAGTGATGCGCGCTCGCGGTCCGATTTCCGTGCGATGGTTGTCCACGATCATGCCATCGTTGAGGTCATGCGAGTGGGAATACACATTCGCGTAGTCGGAAACCGACGAGCCTTCATGGATGATGATTTCTCCGCGATCGTCCAGCAGCACGTATTTGTGGATGGTGCAGTTGTCCTCGATCGTGAGGTTGTACCCGTATGAAACTTCGACGCCATGAAAAATCTTCACGTTCTTACCGCAAAACTTGAGCACGTGGCGGGCGATCATCGCGCGTACCTTATGTCCCAGCCAGTGATTCAGACCCACCGGCGACCGGTCGTACATCATCCAGAACCAGATCAGGGGTTTGCGCTCCGCATATTTCGCCGCATCCACGTCGCCGTAGGTCTCGGGCTCAAGCGTGGCATTGCGCGGATCGAAAGAGTGAACCAGAACCTGTTCGGCCAAAGGCGCGCTGGGCTTCGGTTCGGAATAGGGCCGGCCGAGATAGAGTTCATGCAGGGCGTCGCGTACGACCTCGCTGCGGAACTGCGGATCGCGGTTGACGAACTGCTCGTCCAACTGGTCAATCCATCCCAGAAAAGCCTTTTCGGCTGCGGGGATGGGATTGAGAACACGGTATTCGTATCGGGGCATAGCAGCCTCGTTGAGTAATAGAGAAGTTTAAAACATAGCACACGTCACGGGTGTGACGCGCCTCCGCGACCATCGAAAAGGAGGCGTACCAAAGACCCGTGCCCGAGTCGAAATCAAGCGCTGTGACAGTCTCTCGCCAACGATCCAGCAATCCTCCCTATATAATTCACGCCACCGCGTGACTACTCTCGCCCGCAAACTCAGAACCGTCGATTACTTCGCCCTGGGGTGGGGCACGATGATCGGTGTGGGCTGGCTCGTCGTCATGGATGACTGGCTGCTGCGCGGCGGTGTCCTCGGCGCGATCCTTGGATTCGCAATTGGCGGCGCATTGTTACTTCCCATCGGATATGTGTATGGCCAGTTGGTTAAGGCTATGCCGGATGCGGCGGGCGAGGTCGCATACACGGCCAAAGTTTTCCCGCGATCGTTCAGCTTTGCCACCGGTTGGATGATGATCCTCGGGTATTTCATTGTTTGCCCGTGGGAAGCTGTGGCGGTGGGCAAAATTGCAGGCTACATCTTTCCCGCACTCGATTCCATCGAACTCTACCGCATCGCGGGACGTCCAGTTTACTTGCCGCACCTGCTGATCGGCGTCGGATTAACTGCTTTATTGACGGTGCTGAACTATCGCGGCATCCGCTTGAGCGCCACGTTTCAAAATTGGACTGTCCTCGGAACTCTGTTGCTGTTCGTGGTCTTCGTCAGCGTAGGCGCGAGCAGAGGCTCGCCGCAGAATTTTCCTCCGTTCTTCACCCATGGTGGATTTGTTTCGGTATTACTTGTTTTGCAGATCGTGCCCTACTTCATGGCGGGATTTGAATCGGTGGTAAAGGGCGCGGAAGAGGCTCGCCCTGAGTTTCAGGCCGGCGGATTCTACAAAGCCATGTGGATGGCGATCGTCGTCGGCATTCTGTTCTATGTCATCGTGATCGCTGCGGTTGGATATGTCGCGCCGTGGAAGGAACTGACCGGCGAGAAATTCATGACTGCGGTTGCCTTCGAGCGAGCTGTGCATTCGCGATGGATTGTAAGTGTCATACTTACTGCCGCACTGCTTTCACTGTTCAAAGTTTTCAACGGAAACTTCGTGGCTGCAAGTCGCATGTTGTTCGCCGTTGGACGCCGCGAGTTGGTCGATCACCGCCTCGGCTACGTGCACCCTCGCAACCAGACGCCTTCCACGGCTGTCCTGTGCATCGGAGTGGCCACGGCGTCGTGCATGTTTTTGGGGGATGCTATTCTTGTGCCCGTCTCCGAAGTTGGCTCCGTGGCCTCTGCCGTGGGATGGCTCGCCGCTTGCGCCGCGTACCATCGCATGGCAGCCAGGCCTCGCGAGCGAATGATCGCGGCGGTCGGAGTGATCGTGGGGGCGCTGATGATTTTGATGAAAATCGTACCCGCCGTTCCCGGACACTTCACTATCTACGAATGGCTGGCGTTGGGAATCTGGATCGCCCTGGGAGCGTCTTTACGGCGGAAACCCGTGATACTTCTGTGACCCCCGTGCCCCCTGTGGTAAACCGATTTTTGTTTTTACAGCGCGCACGAAGTGTTGCGGAAACCGTGACACCTCTGTGACCCCCGTGACCTCTGCGGTAAACGGTTTTTGTTTTTACAGAGCGCACGAAGTGTTACCGAGCAACCTGGAACCATCTTATCGAGAGCGAGATAAAACATCATGAAGACGATTGGCTTTCTGCAACGCATAACGCCGTTCCTGGTCAGCGCGCTGTTAGCGGTGTACCCGTGCTCGGCACAGAGACAGCCGACTCAAACCTTCGACCTTGTCATCACCAACGGGCACATTGTCGACGGTACCGGATCTCCGTGGTACTCCGGCGATCTTGGAATTCGCGGCGGCAGGATCGCCGCCATCGGCAATCTCGCCGACTGGCCCCGAACCCGCACCATTGATGCTCACGGCAAAGTGGTAGCGCCGGGTTTTATCGACATGCTCGGCCAATCTGAGCTGACCATTCTCGTCGATCCTCGTCTACCCTCGAAGATCTTTCAGGGCATTACGACTGAGATAACCGGTGAAGGCCAATCCGCCGCTCCGCTCAATGATGCGATCATCCAGTCCGACCGCACCACCTACGATCACTATCACATCACTCCCGACTGGCGAACTTTTCAGCAATACTTCGCCAGGCTTGAAAAGCAAGGCATGGGAATCAATCTGGGCAGTTACGTGGGCGCGACCCAGGTTCGCCGCATGGTGCTGGGAGATGACGACAAGCAGCCCACGCCAGAACAGTTGGACCAGATGAAAGAACTGGTGAGACAGGCCATGAGCCAAGGCGCCATGGGAGTTTCGACCTCCCTGGAATATGCGCCCGCCCCCTATGCCAAAACAGAGGAACTGATTGCGCTGGCTAGCGTGGCCTCGAAGTTCGGCGGAATCTATGCCACACACATGCGCAACGAGAGCGACGCTGTGCTCTCCGCCATCGACGAAGCGCTCCGCATAGGCAAAGAGGCGCACATCCCGGTTGAAATCTGGCACCTCAAAGTTGCGGGAAAAGAGAATTGGGGACGCATGCCGGAAGTGATTGCGAAACTCAACGCTGCCCGCGCGGAAGGTGTGGACGTCAGCGCGAATACTTATGCATATACCGCGTGGTTCAATACTTTCTCGGCGTTCATCCCGCAATGGGCACACGATGGCGGCGATGCCAAACTCGTCGAACGACTGAAAGACCCCGCGATGCGAGTCCGCATTCGCAAAGAAATGATGACGCCGTCCAAAGATTGGGACAACGAATGGCAGGAGATTCCCGGCCCTGAGTCTATCTTGATCGGTGTGGTTCAGAACCCCAAACTGCTCCCTTTGCAAGGCAAGACGCTCGCCGAGATTGCCAAGATCTGGAACAAAGATCCCCTCGATGCGCTTTTTGATTTATTGATCGAGGACCGAGCCTACACGCACGTTGCCGTCTTCGGAATGTCAGAACCTGACGTTGCCCTTGCCCTGCAGCAGCCGTGGGTTTCTATCGACAACGATTCCGAAGGCGCATCACCCGACGGCATTCTCGGACAAGAGCACCCGCACCCGCGAGCTTACGGTACCTTCCCACGCATCCTGCGCAAGTATGTTCGGGAGGAAAACAAACTCACTTTGGAAGACGCCATCCGCAAGTTCTCCGCGCTGCCTGCCCAGCGAATGCGGCTCACCGACCGTGGTGTATTGAAAGCGGGAATGTGGGCAGACGTAGTAGTTTTCGATCCGGCGACGGTGCGCGATCTGGCCACGTTCGACAACCCCAATCAGCTGTCGCAGGGAATGGAATATGTGCTGGTGAACGGAGTCCCAGTGGTCGACGAAGGAAAGATGACGGGCGCAAAACCTGGGAGAGTATTGCGCGGGCCAGGTTACGCGCAGTAACCGCAACCCAGCTCTAATTCTGCTGTGATCCCGAGCGAAGTGGCAGGCGACCGCGACTACGGTTTCAACTCCGCGCGCGTCTCGGGAGTTGACGCCTGCACCACATGTGGTTCCGTAAGTGTGCCGGTGATGTTGAAGCCGGGCGCGCCCTCCCGTGTCAACTTCAAATCCAGAATACGAGTCAGGGTCGCCGTGCCGCTCATCTGATAGGTCCCAGCTGCAGTCTCCAAATTGCCTTGCTCAATGTCGAACTTGCCATCGCGTAACGACAGCCGAGCCGTGAGGCGATGCATCTGCAATGGCCCTGACCCTTCGCCGAGGGAAACGTGGCGCAGCACGCCGTCGCGGGCATCGATTTGCAACGTGCTGGTCGCTGATGCGAACAGTGCTGCGCTGTCCAGTCCCGTCGCACTGGACTGGTATGTCGTCGTCGCCCAGCCCGCAATCCAGTCGTCGTTCATGCTTTCCGCGAGCTGGTCAAGGGCGATGCGCTCCAGTTTGCCACGTCCGCTGTACATCGGAGGCTTCACCGTGAAGTCGGCCTGCCACTCCCCAGTGTGCTTCCCTCCTAGAACATCGGCTCGCAGATCGAACACTCGCAGCTTACCTTTGTCGAGTTCCACATTTCCCGAAACTCGGCTGCCCACAAGCTTTCGGATCACCAGCTTCGCCGCTGTGATCTTCCCTGCTGCACGTACCGTGAGTAGGAAAGGAACTCCAGTAGGGGATGAAGCAAGAAAGCGATACCAGGGCTGCTGGCGTACGTGGGGATTCAGCAGCTCATTCAACTTGTCAGTCGTAATTTCGTCGACATGCAGATCGAAACCAACAGGACAAGCAGTCGGCCCCACGCACTGTCGCGGAAGCGTGACTGAACCGTGCCACGAAGTGTCCGCAACCGACGCGGTCAGATTTTGCACATTGACTTGGTCTGGCTCTAACAGCAGATTGGCAGAAGCAATCTCCAGCGGCTCGTTCAGGCCGCGTACTTCCGCGCGCACCGAGCGGATTTGAGCCTTCCCCATCGCACGCGGCGCGGCAAACCCTGCCCAGTCGCCCGCGATCTGTAAATCTAACTTGGCCACACCGTCGGCGGCGGGCTGGGGAGCTGGAATTCCCAACATTCTCGCCACCCGCAAGAGTCGCTGCACCTGCGCATCACCCTGGATGGCGAAGGCATATCCTCTGCCTGAGACCCAGCCTTGCACGGTCGCAGCAACCGGTCTGCCCAGAGCCAGATTGAACGGACCAATTTCCACCTTGGCTACTTCGGGAACTGGAACCCTCGCCCTTTTCTCGCTCGACGGCGGAGCCAGCTCGGTGAAGGCAAACGGAATCCGGCCCAGCACTAAATCGGTGTTCGCGAGTTTCGACGCCACGTGGAAATCCGAAGTTTCGCCGCTACCCTGCCACTCCGCAGCGCCTGTGCCTGTCGGTCGCAGCAACTTTACCTTGGCATTGAGGCGGCCGCTCGTTGCCAGATCGCTCGGCAAGCCTTGTTTGATGTGTCTTGCGAACGACATCAGGGATCCCAGAGGAAGATCTTGCGCCGCCGCTGCAAGGTCGTAGTCGCGAGATGAAAAAGGACCTTCGATTTTGCCGCTGAGCGCGATCATGCCATCGCCCACCGGAGCGTTACAGGCAATCTCAGTAAGCGAGTGGTCGAGTGAACTGTAGCGTCCCGAGCACTGCGCTGCCAGACGCAACGCCTCGCCGCTGGGAATGTCGTAACGACGGAAATCCACAACCGAAGCTTCCGTCGCAACTGCGAGGTTCGCAGCCGTGCCCGTCAGCGTGGTGGAGATTCTCAGGCTTCCCCTCCAACCTCGATCGCGACCATAAATGAGTTTGGTCGCCTGCCCCAGTTGCGCCCGATCCCACTGCAGATTGAACTGCAAAGGCGTTTCGCGCAATGTTGCAGCACGCTGCCACGATCCGATGACACTGACCAATCCGGTATCGCTCAGATTTAAATCCGTCCTGACTGGTTGCGCCTTTAAGCGCATTCCCCAGGCGTTTTCCGAGTCCTGCCACAGCGCAAAATCGGCATCGGTCAATGCGTACGGCTTTTTCTCCGGTCCGAGTTTGAAGTTGATCCGCCCACGGTCCGCTTCTATATACGGAAAGCCCGGCCGCTTCTCCGTTTTCGCTTTGCTGGTAGGAGCACTGGGAATTCTTGCCGCCCGCTCAATCAAGTTCTCCAGATTCCAATGGCCATCGGGATCGCGCACCAGGTTCAGGCTGGGCTCGGTCAGGTTCAGCCGGGCAATCTCCAGCCGCCCGCGCAGAATCGAAATCAGCCGCAATGACGCGGTAACCTCCTGCGCGCGAAGCACGGGTTCCGCACTGAACGCGGGGTCGTCGTGAACCACGAAATCTTCAAGATCAAAACCAGGCTGGGGAAAAAGGCGTAGGCGCACGGCAGCCACATCCACCTGCCGTCCCAGCGCCATACTGATGGAATTGACAATGCGGGTGCGCAGCCGGTTGGCTCCGGGCCGCACCAGAAACAGCGCCAGCAGCAGAACCGCGACCAGCGTGAAGACTCCCCGCTTTGATCGCAGAAAACTCACCGCACGATCCTGAGCGTCCGCTTCCAGCGAGTTTCGTCGAAAAAGTGAAGCACGACGTGCGCGATGAAGCCCACCCGCTGGCTCACTTCCCGCTCCAGATACTGGCCCGCCGGCGTTTCAAACGACCAATAGATAAACATCGGCCGGCCAATCACATTGCGCTGCGGGATGAATCCCCAATACCTGCTGTCGAGGCTGACATCGCGATTGTCGCCCATTCCGAAGTAGCTGTTCGCAGGCACCACCACATCGTCGCCCTGAATATGCTGCGGCAAGAGCGCTTCCCACTCCGGAGTTACATTGCTGAACTCGGAAGGAGCAACCGCAGGAAAATTATCACGGTAAGGATTATTCCCTTCCGCGTCCTGATGGATGACGTAAGGTTCAACCAGCTTCTCACCATTGCGATACACCGCGCCATCTCGCAGATGAATGCGATCTCCGGGAATGCCAATGATTCGCTTCACCACGTACAGCCCGGGCTCGGAAGGCGAGAGAAACACCACGATGTCGCCCCGGTGAATATCGCGGTAGGGCAGGATCGGGCCCAGCCAGCGCGTGCGCGGCGCGAGTTGCTCGCGATTCACAAACACATGGTCCCCGATCAGAAGCGTGTTCTCCATCGAGCTCGACGGGATCTCAAACGCCTGCACGATGAACGTAATAATGAACAAGCCCGTCACCAGCACGGCTGCCAAAGACGCTATGAATTCAACCGTCGTTTCGCGCGGTTTTTCCGGCTGCGGATTTTCCTTCTTGGCCACTGAGTGTTTTCCGTTCTTTGGGCGCTATCCACCCTATTTTTAGTTGACGATTCGAAACGTCCGGTCCCAGCGTGTGAGCCGGAATAGATGACTGACGGCATACGCGAAATGATAAAGTTTATCACCGGGACTCGAAGAACCCGGCATCTCCTCCTCCATATTCCGCACCGACCAATAAATCACCAGCGGGCGCCCTACAATATTTTCTCGCGGAACAAAGCCCCAGTAGCGGCTGTCAAGGCTCTCATCGCGATTGTCACCCAGCACAAAATAGTGACCTTCGGGGACAATTAACTGGCCGTCCTCGACCAGTTTTTTCATCTGAACCCACCAATCGCCTTCCAGCCCCGGCACCGGAATATTCAGCCGCGGAAAATCATCTCGAAAAGCATCATGCACATCCGAACTATAGCGGACGTACGGCTCCTTCAGGGGAACGCCGTTCACATACACCTGCCGGTTGATCAGCCGCAGCCGATCTCCGGGCACACCCACCACGCGCTTCACAAAATGTTCGCTGGGATGCACCGGATAATGGAAAACCACGATGTCCCCGCGCCGCACCGGACGATAAGGCAGGATGCGGTCCCAGAACCGGCCCTCGCCATAATGCAGCTTATCCACCAACAGATAATCCCCTATCAGCAGCGTGTTCTCCATGGATTCGGAAGGGATCTGAAAAGCCTGAATGATGAATGTAATGACGAACACCGCGATCACTATCGTGGTCAGCATGGATTGCAGAGAAATCAGCCAGTCGTTGTGTGCGCTTTTGGCCATCACGGTTCCGGCTGGACGCGCACCTTCGCTTGCGTCTTGCCACTCGAGTCCGTCGGCAGCGAAGCCAGGTGTTCCAGCAACTGCCGGGCTGCGCCTTGTTCGGCATTTTTCTTCGTGGACCCTTCCGCTCGTCCCACGAATTCGATCGCACCGTGGTTTCCCAATGCTTGCAATCGCACCTCAACCGTAAAAGTCTTGCTGTGTTCCGGTCCCAACTCCTTCACCAACACATAAGACGCCTGCGATCGCCCGACCGCTTGCAGTTTCTCCTGCAGCGCAGACTTGTAGTCGGTAAGCGGCAAACTGCTGCCGCTCCGCGCCATGTGTTCCACTTCCGGCGTGACGATGTTCTGCAACACCACACGTCGCACCGTCTCCAGGCCGCTGTCCACGTACATCGCACCCAGCACCGCTTCCAGACCGTCCACTAGTAAAGCAGTCTTGTTGCGACCGCCGCTTTTTTCTTCTCCACGGCCCAGCCGCAGGTAGTGTCCAAGCTCCAATTGCCGCGCCACTTGAATCAGATGTTTCTCACTCACCAGATGCGCCCGTAGCTTGGACAACTCTCCTTCCCGGAAATGCGGGAAACGATGAAACAATTCTTCCGTGGTGATCAGACCCAGAACCGCATCGCCCAAGAACTCCAATTGCTCATTGTCTCCCACGCGGGATCCAGTCCTGCGTCCCGGCTGATCCGGATCCAGAGGCTGAAGCGATTCCAACTCGCGCGCTTGCGAACTATGCGTCAAAGCCTGTTCCAACAATTCCGGCCGGGAGAATTTATACCCCAACGATTCTTCCAACTCCGAAATGCTGCGCGCTTTTGTCATCGAATTGATTACAGCCGGACTGGAAATCACCAGCGTGACATGAGCCTGAGGACAAAGCGAGTCGAGAGGAGCACGGCGGCTAGGAACTCCCCTCGCTTTGATTTCGACGAGGTCCCGCGCTAAGGTTTCGAAGCCGGCGCCGGAGCGCTGCTCCCGCCGGTCAATTGCACCAACCGGTCGCGTTCGTGGCGGGCTGTTGTCCCCGCCGACGTTCCTTCCTGGGTCAATTCAACTGCACGATTCGCCTGCTTCAGCGCTTCTGGATATTTCGATTGTTTATCCAACGCCAGCGCCAGACGCAACACCACCACCGGGTCAGGTTGCTGCGGATAGGCGTCGATAGATTTTTGGAAATAAGTCTCCGCCTCCGGATACTTGGTTTGAGCGTACGCAATCGTTCCCAGCACGGAATACGAGGTCGAGCGCAACAGTCCTTTATATGCGTCGATTTGTGCTTGCGGCGTTCCGGCTGGAGCCGCTACGTCCGTTTCGATCGTTTCCAGAGATTGCTGCGCATACTTTGTCGCCTGATCATAACGTTGATCTTTGTCGAGGTCCGTGTCGCGGGTCTTCTCCGCCATCACTTCCGCCACGGAAACTAAAGCCTCGGGATCGTTGGGATCAAGCACCAGAAGTTTTTGCGCCATCTCCGACATTTTGTCGGCATTGTTCACATTCTGATAGCCGCGCATTGTTGTCTTGTAGAGCAAAGCGCGCAGTTCGCTGTCGGGATACTTCGCAGCAAAATCATTGGACGCCTTTTCCATGGCAGCGGGATCTTTCTGATTCGCTGTAGCCGCGTTGTAAGCGTCAAACTCCGGTTGCGTCTTGGCTTGCGGCGGCCGCTTTCCAGTGGGCGCCGCTGGTGCCGCCGCTCCTGCTTGCCCCGTAGTTGGCGGACTTGCAGGTTTGTTCTGCTGGGCCGGCGCCGGCTGTTGTCCCGCCGCCAAAACCGCTACCGCCAGCACTCCCAAAATCATGGCTGCTCGCTTCATGCTATCTCCTTGAGTAAGATTCTGGCCTCGACTGCACATCGCCGAAATTCTGCTTCATTGCTGCTGTTGCGGATGGGGTGGCTCATAAGGCTGATCCAACCCGCGCTGCGCCGCCGCTTTCGCCTCCGGCAGCGTCTCACCCGCGGTGAGCGCCGCGCGATATTGGACAATCGCCGCTTCGCGATCTTCCTGCAAATCGTAAATCCGCCCCAGATAAACATGCGACCACGCCAGCACTTTCGGTTCGTGCGCCGCAGCCAGCGCTTTTTCAAAATAGCCGCGCGCCCCCTCCATGTCGCGATTCATCGTGGCCACTTCCGCCAGAATGAATAGTGCGCGCCCGGGATCTTCCTTCTTCTCATCCAGCGCCTGCTGCGCCAACTTTCTGGCGCCTTCAGCGTCACCGCTTGAAAGCCGCCGCTCTGCCAACACCAGCAGCTTAACTTCCTGCGGTCGCGACAAATGTAACAACTCTTCATCCGCATTGCCGGCAAACTTTATTTCCGATGCGTTCTTCTGCTCCTTGCGGACGTCGATGCCAGCGATCAATTCACCATAAGCCGTTCGCAGCCCAATCGGAGTTTTCTCGAATTTCACCAACGCATCGTAAAAATAAGGAGTCAGAATGAAGCCTTGTTGCACCGACTGCTGTACCAACTGCTGGCGTTGCGCCTCCGGCGTCTTGCTGGAACCTGTAGTGCGCGCTTCAATCGCGCGAATCAGGCACTCCGTCGCCAGCAGCGAAGAATCTGTTTTGAAACTCTCGTCCATCGGCGCGTTCTTAACGCTCTCCGTCAGCGGTTTCAAGTGTGCCATGGCAAGCGGATATTTCAACGCCAACGGATCCAACAGGTAATGCAGATAAGTGTGCCGGATCTGGTCGATCTTCAGCTCCGATCCCGTCCCTGGAGAAATCACCACGAAATAGTCCGCTCCGTAGTTACGCGCATTCGCCTGCCCCGGCGCCGCCATCGGATCGAGATAAACCGTGAACGTGCGCCCCAGATATCCCGCCGACGCCAGCTTCAAGTAAACCTCGGCATCGAATAACACCTTGGACAGCGGTTCGTGATAGCGAACGATTAAAGCCGAATAACCCGCCTGATGCCGCGTCCAGATCGCGTGCAGCCCAGCTTCCTCATAAAACTTCGGCAGCAGCGGCACTAACCCCGAGACATAGCTGGCATCCGGAGGCAAGTCCGACTCTTTGACTTTCAGCGTGAACTCCGGAGGGCCGCCCAGGCACAGCGCCAGCGAAACATATTGCGCCAGGGTTCGCGCCGCATCTTTCTGCTGGTGGTCGGTATAAAACTGGCAGAGCACCTGCATCGACTCTTTCGCCGCCGGCGCTTCCACCGTCTTCGCGATCTCAGCGCGAATCTGCGCCCGCAGCGGGTCCGACGTGCTCAATTCCGAATCGTAGCCGCACGCATTCATGCCCGCCAAAACCGTGAACAACGCCTCGCTGCTGTCCAGCGTTACGTTCGGCGAACTCTGCGCCGGACACACCCGCGCCACCAGTCCAAGCACACTCACAACCAACAAACTTCGGAACCTGCTATTCAGGAAAACCTCCTATAAATATGGTGGGATGCGCGGATTAAGCTTTTAGTTTAAGAGGTTCCAAGCAGAGGGTCAATAAAAGCCACCCAAAGACAAAATGGAAACATAACTAGACGAACTCGAGGCCCCCACGAAAAAGCAAACAACGAAAGGAATAGCAAAGAGACAACCAGCTAAGAGACAGAGACTAAAGAGAAAAAAAGAAAGAGATGGATCCAGCCCAAGCACTTAGCACTCAGCCAGCCCGCCAGTAGCCGGAAGCCAATGCTGACTGCTGATTGCTGAGTGCTGACTGCTCTTTATCCCTTCACGCTGATCCGCGAGAACGACAACACCGCCCGCCCCGAAGTCGGCTGCCCCATGGAAGTCGCCGGACGGAACGTAGTAAAGATCAGCATGTTCTTGACTTGCGAAGGCAGGTCCTTCGCTTCGCTGTCCTGCGGATTCGACAGCACCTTGTAATCCTGCACTCGGCCGTTCGCATCCACGTAAGCCTCGATCACCAGCGAATCCCCGTTGATCGAATCCATCGAAGTGCCAAACGCCGATTGTTGCAGTTGCGGCGCAGTGTTCAGCATCAGCGGAACGTCAGGATTGCTGGCCTGCAAAGGCAGCACCAACCCCATGAGGAATCCAAAAATCAGCACCGCCGAAACCAGCCCCACGGTCGCCGGAACCATAAACGCCTGCACCGCGTTCTCCACCCGAACCCGCAAGTCACGGAAATACGGATAACGCGCTTGCGTGGCCTCGCGCGAAATTGCCAAACGGATATTCAGCGCCAAATCTTCCGGAGCATTTCTTCGGCCCAACTTCGTCAGCAGCTGCTGGGTTCGGCGCAACGAAACATATTCCTGATGACAGCGCCCGCAGTTCTCCAGATGCTCCGTCACTGCCATCATCTCCGTCCCTGTGACCGCCCCGTCCAGATAAGGCGAGAACATCGATTTAGCTTCGGCGCATTTCATGATGCCACCTCGAATCCCCGACCTGGATAACCCACCCGTGAGCCCGAATCGGCCTTCGGCGCATGCTTCTCCGCTCCCAGTCCCAACTCCGGCCCTACCTCTTGCACATATGCGCTCAGGCGCTCGCGAAGCGCCTGCCGACCTCGTGTCAATCGCGACTTCACTGTGCCCAGCGAAACCTGCGTCACCTCCGCGACCTCTTCATATGACATATCTTCCAGATCGCGAAGAATTACAGTTGTGCGATACGGCTCAGAAACCTGACGCAACTCCTCTTCCACGCGCGCGCGAATTTCCTCATGCGCCACGTGATCGAACGGCGACTCCGCTCCATCCATCAGCGTATCTTTTATTCCGTACGCCACTTCCGAATCCCCGCTCACCGTCGGTTCAATCGAAGTCTCTTTGGCTTTGTGCCGGAACCACCACCGCCGCCGGTTCGAAGCTTCATGCAGCGCGATGCGGTAAATCCATGTCTTCAGGCTGGACTCGCCATGAAAATGCTTGATGCCCCGGAATACTTTCAGAAAAACATCTTGCGTCGTATCCGCCGCGTCCGCCGGGTCGCTGACCATGCGATAAACCAGGCTGTAAATCGGCTGATGAAATTCTCCAATCAGCCAGGCGTACGCCTCTTCCGATCCCGCCTTCAGCTCCGCCACAACCGCGGCTTCCTGCGTCCGGATCCCGATCGCTCCCGCTAAATCACCCACAGTGGTTGCCCCCGCCATTGCGCTCATGGCACAACCTCCATTATAGGTGCTCTCTGCCTCAAATCCTCACCCAAATCAATCGTCCCAACCCCTTGAACCTGCCCTGCATTACATAGACCCCAGGCACCCGTAGTAAGTTCCAGAACGCCAGTAACCCGCAGTAACAGATCGAGTTATAAGCCTGTGTGAAGCGCACCCCCACATCCGCCAGCCCAAAGAAAATGTTTGCCAGGTCTCCCGCGCAGGATGACCTTTAGACTGTCTATACGTCGAATCCCCAGGGCAGACAGGCCGAGCGTTCCGCTGAGCCTGCCCCAGCCGCGCTCCCGGCCCGAGAACTGAAAGGAAAATCAGATGAACCTTCGGCACCCTGCCATATCTTTCCTCGGCCGACTCTTGATCACTTACATCTTCGCCACCAGCGGCCTCGGTAAAATTTTCAGTTGGTCAAGCAACGTCGCTTACATGAACGCCCACCATTTGCCCATGGTTCCCGTCCTGCTGGCCATCGCGTTGATCGTCGAAGTCGGCGGTTCGTTTTGCCTGATCACCGGCTTCCACGCCCGCACCGCCGCCTTCATCATGTTTCTTTATCTGCTGGCCGTGACGGTTCTCCTCCACAACTATTGGGCCATCCCGGGAATGGCAGGAGCCACCATGGAAACTCACTTCCGCAAGAACCTCGCAATCCTCGGCGGCTTGCTGATGATCGCCTCGCAAGGCCCCGGTAAATGGGCTATCGGAGGAAATGATGCCTATTGAGCACAGCTAAAAAGACTTTTCCCGCTGAGGCTCCCGAAAACCGGCCTCGCGCGTCGAATCAACAGCTGTGTCCGACCACCACACGGAGGAGTCACGCAAATGGGAACTTTCTCAGGCGACCTGCGCTATGGAATCCGAATACTGTTGAAGAGCCCCGGCTTCTCTCTCGCCGCAATTGTCGTGCTGGCTCTCGGAATCGGTGCCAACACCGCCATCTTCAGCGTGCTCAATACCGTGCTCTTGCGCCCCCTGCCCTTCAAAGATCCCCAAAGCCTGGTCCGCGTCTGGCACGTACCACCGCAGAAGAGCTTCCCCGGCATAAGCAGGTTCGTAGTCTCGGCGGCCAACTACATCGATTGGAGAAACCAGAACCACGTTTTCGACAAGATGGCAGCCTATCAAGCCGGCCGCTCCACCCTCACCGGAGGCCCGCAGCCCGAGTCGGTATTGTCCGCAACCGTTGGCACCGACTTTTTCTCCGTCCTGCAGGCGCAACCCAAACTAGGCCGTGCCTTCAGTCCTGACGAAGGCCAACCCGGACACAATAACGTCGCCGTCATCAGCAACGCTTTCTGGAAAAATCATTTCGCCTCCAACCCCTCCGCCATCGGCCAAACTCTCACGCTCGATGCCATGCCCTACACCATCGTCGGCGTCATGCCCCAGTCCCTTCAGTTTGCTTCCTGGGACCCGACCTCCGCTCAAGTCTGGCTACCACTGGCGCTAAGCGACAAAGAAGCTGCGGTTCGCGGCGATCACAACTTCGTCGTCGTCGCCCGCCTCAAGCCCGGAGTGGATTTGAAGCAAGCCCAGGCGGAGATGACCAACATTTCCTCTCGCCTCGCCCAGCAATATCCCAAAGACGACACTGATTGGGGCGCCATCGTCGTGCCCCTTGGTGAAGATCTGACCGGCAGCACCCGTCCCGCTTTGCTAGTGTTACTCGGCGCGGTCGCGTTCGTTCTGCTGATTGCCTGCGCCAATGTCGCGAATCTCATTCTGGCAAAATCCTTTGCCCGCAACAAAGAAATCGCAATCCGCTCTGCCCTCGGGGCCAGCCGCAAACGCATCATCAATCAGGTTCTTTCCGAAACCGTCCTGCTCTCGCTCGTCGGAGGCCTCCTCGGCCTGCTGCTCGCCTGGTTCGGACTCTCCTTCATCTCTCACTACCTCGCCGACCAACTCCCGCGCGCCGATGAAATCGGCCTCGACCTCAGAGTCTTGGCATTCGCCGCCGCCATTTCACTCATCACCGGCCTGGCGGCAGGACTCATCCCCGCATTGCGTCTCGCCCAAACCGATCTCAATCAAACCCTGAAACTAGGATTCGGCAAAGGCGACTCCGGCTCCGGCGGACGCACCCGCAGCGTATTAGTTGTGTCGGAAGTTGCGCTGTCACTGATTCTGCTGATCGGCGCCGGCTTGATGCTTCGCAGTCTCGCCGCCCTGCGTAATTCCAATCCCGGCTTTGATCCTCACAATGTTCTGACCATGACCGTGCCCATTCCGTCGATGAAGTACGAGAAGCCGGCGCAACAAACCGAATTCTTCGACAACGTTCTGCAACGTGTGCGTGTTTTGCCCGGCGTCGTTTCCGCCGCGACCATCGACGGCTTGCCGCTTGTCGGAGGATCAATCCAACCCGTAGTCATCGAAGGCCGAGCCGCGGAAGTCTTCGCCGTACAACCGGAAATTCCCGTGCGCCGCATCAGCACCGGCTATCTGCGCACCCTGCACACCCGCCTGCTGCAAGGCCGCGACTTCAGCGAAGCCGACCGCGCCGGAACCCCAACCGTCGCCCTGATCAGCCAGGCGATGGCGACACGATTCTGGCCCAACGAAAATCCCATCGGCAAACATTTCACGCTTTCATTTTCCCCCGAAGCCTCGCGCGAAGTCGTCGGTGTAGTCGAAAACGCCAAGTTGCAAGGCCTGGACGCCGACAATCAACTCGACGCCATCTATATTCCCGAAGCGCAAAACGGCAACGGCTTCGCCTTCCTCACCGTCCGCACTTCCCTGCCGCCCGCCGACCTCGCGCCCGCAGTCATCAAAGCCATCCAGCAAGTCGATCCCGATCAGACCGTGCAAGACGTCCTCACCATGGACGACGTCGCCTCCAACTCCATCTTCCAGCAACGCTTCAGCGCCGCGCTGCTCGCGTCGTTCGCCAGCCTCGCCTTGCTGCTCGCCGCCGTCGGCATTTACAGCGTGCTCGCGTACGCCGTCGGCCGCCGCGTCCGCGAAATCGGAGTCCGCATGGCCCTCGGCGCCCAGATGCCCGCCGTCCTGCGGATGATTTTATTTGATGGAATGAAGCCCACCCTGATTGGTATCGCGATCGGATTAGCAGGCGCGCTCGCGCTCGGACGCATCGTCGCCAACCAGATCTACGGCGTAAAACCCACCGACCCACTGACCTTCGCCGTAGTCTCGATTCTGTTGACCGCAGTAGCGCTAGTGGCCAGCATCATCCCCGCCTACCGCGCCGCCCGGATCGACCCCATGCGAGCCCTGCGTGACGAATAAAAACGCGAGAGCTTTTTTATCCTGCTCGGGAAACTGACTTGGGCGGAACGCAAATCGATTCGAACCAGCGGCTGATGTAGACCTGGGCATGAGCTTCGCCGCAGAAGTGGCGCGCCGTCGGGCTGTTGGCCGCCGCCAGATCCCACTTGATCACCGCCAGCTTCAAATCTCCGCATTCGATCACAAACCATCGCACCGGATTGTCCGAAACAATCCCGCAAATCTCGCATTGAAATTCTTTCAGAGTCGACATGCCTTCTCCCTAAAGCAACGGCAATAATCTTACTCCCCGCCCTTTGCCGCGGACGATACCCCGCCCCGCCTTCCACTTTTGCAACTTTTTTACAATTGACTGACAACTACAGCTCGAAAATGCCCCACTCTCCCTACGTTCGGAAGTTCAGCTCGTGGAACCCTCCCAGAGAAAAGAAAAACGAAAAGGAAAACATGATGAACCATCGCGAATCCACCAACACCCATCCTCCTCTGCGATATCTGATCGTCATCGTCGCGTCGCTTATGCTGTCCTGCTTCGCCTTGTCGAGTGCAGCAGCAGCGCCGCCCACAGACCCATCAGCCACACCGCAAAATCCTGCCCGCCCCGCCATCATCGTTCATCCCAAGTTTGGCGGCCAGATTCTCGGCTACGACATCGATCAGAACGGCAACCAAGGCCTGCTCAGCGAATTCGTCGCCCTCGGCGGCGGAGCCAACCTGGTCGCCACTGAGATCTTCGACCAGAAAACCGGAGCCATTCTCAAAGTCATCGCCAAAGAAAACCATACTCAACGCGACGACTACGACACTCAGGGAATCTTCGGCGATGTCGGACTCGACCTCTATCAGCACGCCGGCAAGAACCACTTCCTCACTTTGAACCCGCTCAGCTCCAACAAATTTACCGGCATGTGGACGCCGCCCCTCAAGCCCGGCTATCAGCTTGGGACAACCAGCAACAATCAGGGCTCTCCAGACATCGCCGCCTACGAATCATCAATCGATACCGGCCTCACCTACGTCTTCCGCTCGAATGTCGCCAATAACACCTTCGGCCCTCTCATCTCTTTAAAGCCGATCATTCATGTGAGCGAATTCTTCCAGCCCCAGATCGCTCTCGATCGCAAAACCAATCAAGCCGTTCTAGCCGATTCCCTCGGATGCCCCGAACCCATCTGCGTGATGAGCATCGCCTTGGTAAATCTCAAAACCGGCAAAATCAAAAAGTTCACAAATAACTTGGGAGTCGGCACCGTGAACGGCCTCGCCCTCGATCCCGCCACCGGCATCGCCTGCACCACCACCTTGATCGACCAGGGCGTCGAGTTCTACGACCTCGCCAAACAAACCGGCTTCGAAGTGCCAATTCCCAACAATGGAAGTCCACTCCAGGCCGGCTTGGATGTCGCCTTCGATCCCATCCACAAACTATTTCTCATCGCCCAGTATTCCTCCACCGGAAGCCCCAACGACCCTCAGCCCCGCGTCTATGTCTACGATGAACGCGGAGACCTGAAGAATACCGTCACTGGCCTGCAACGCCTGGGCTTTCCCGACCCCGTCCGCATCAATCCCCACACCCGCACCGGTTTCCTTCCCGTAATCGTCGAGCCGCAACACGCCTTCCTGGAGCTCCAGTCCTTCACCTACTAAGAAGACCCAAGCCATTGGGAACGAAAAACAACGCCCGACTCCATCCTGATTCCGCAGCATGAGCGGAATCAGGATGTGCAAGAACCTTGCGAACTCCCCTGTGACCCCTGTGCCCCCCGTGGTAAAAAGCTCTTTGCCGAGTCCCCCGAAATCCCCCGCCCGCGGCTGTTGGTTTGACCTTTTGGGGCCAGACGAAGATGGCTGATTTAGCAGGTAAGAAGACGGCTATCTATCTAGCCTGCGAAGGTCGGCTGACACCGTAAGAATCCAGAACATCGCGTAGCGTCACGATGCCTTCCAGCTTGTGTATGTTCGCACGGCTGACTACGGGCAGGATTTCGATCTGGTTGGCTCCCATACGGTCGAGTGCCAAATCAAGTCCTTGATCCGAGTGGACGTGTGGAAAAGCGAACCCATCCACGAGCTCAGCTAGCTTCTTGTCGGCACTTTCCACTAGGTCCCGCTCCAACCTTGAAAGGTTGATGACGCCAACCACTCCACGTCGATCAGTAACCAGCCAGCTGCGGAATTCGCTGGATTGCGCTCGTTCCAAGGCCTCCCGAACCGTGATGTCGGCGGGCAAATGCTCGGTCACCGGGCGCATGATCCGGATTAGCTGTCGCGGCGCACGCCGCTGTCGTGACTCTCCCGAAGGCAAATGGATGCCATCTTGTATAGCGAGGGCTTCATAGATTGGTTGCTTCTGGAGCCGCGAAGCGATGAAAAGGCTGACTAGATTCGCAATCATCAATGGAACAATGACTGCGTAATCCTGGGTCATTTCAAAAATCATGACGACAGACGTCATGGGAGCCCGCACTATGCCGGCGAAGGCCGCGCCCATCCCCACCAGCGCGTAAGCTCCTGGCGTCGCCGTATAGGTAGGGAATAAATGATGGGCCAAAGTCCCGACACAGCCCCCCAACATCGCACCGATGAATAACGCAGGACCGAAGATGCCACCCGCGTTCCCGGAAGCGTAGCTCGTCGTTACCGTTAACAGCTTTAGAACTAGCAAGAGGGCCATCAGTTTCACGGCCATGTTTCCGTTTAGGGCATAGCCGACATATCCATAACCCACGCCTAGAACCTGGGGCACAAACCATCCTAAGCAACCCACTAGTAAGCCGCCGGCCACAGGTTGAAACCACACTGTTTTTTGCGAGAAGCGGAGGAAACGTGCCCGCATCCGCAGCAAGAGTTGCGTAAACGCAACCGAGACCAGTCCGCCCGCCACGCCCAGCACGGCATAAATCGCAAATTCTCCGGGATGAACCAATTGATATTGCGGAACCTTGAATAGGGGGCTGTTGCCGAGTAGCAGGCGAAGCACTGCCCAGGATGTAGCCGAGGCCAACACGACCGAGCCCAGCACCGGCGCATGCAGATCTCCGACAATTTCTTCGAGCGCAAACAATACCGCTGCCAAAGGTGTGTTGAACGCAGCCGCGATGGCCGCCGCCGCCCCGACCGGCAGAAGAGCCTTCACCTTTTCGGGACGCAGTCCCAACATGCGTCCGAGCACGGAAGCAATGCCCGCACCTACTTGAACAGAAGGACCTTCGCGTCCGAGGGGGATTCCGCTCGCTAGAGTCGCAGAGGTGCAGAAGAACTTTCCCAACACGGTGCGCAGAGTAATCCGGCCTTCACGTGCATAGAGTGCAACCTTGGTCTGCGGCACTCCACTGCCCCGCGCGTCGGGGAAATAGCGGAACAGCAGGTAGCCAACGCTCAATGAGCCAGCGACTGGGAACACCACACGCCGCCAACGAGCGCCACCCACCGGGTATAACCGCATGCCCGCTCGTTCCGTCAGCAAGATGAAGGCGACCACCACCAACCCGGTCAGCGCACCAATAACCAGCGCCAGGACTAAAAAGATCTGATCCTCACGGGGTTGCAACTTGCCCAGGCGATGCAACAGCGGAGCTTTCCACGAATTTCCGCTCGTCCCCTGGTCGCTTTCGGTCATCTGGAAAATGCCCTGTCCCGAGCATATCTCAAACCGATTTATTTTTGAGTACTTCAGCCATTCTCGGCGGGTGACAAAATCAGGACTTTTTACAAGCTTCCACCGTCCAGGCCGCGAACTCCTCTGTGACCCCTGTGCCCCCCGTGGTAAAAAGCTCTTCGCCGAGAATCCCCTAAAAGCCCTTTTCCCAAAAAACCTGTCAAGGCCCCAGACCCCCCAAATTCCCCCGAACTCCATCATTCAATTCACAAAATAAACCCGCAAACCATGTCATACTTACCCCCTCCAATCTGCTATCCTAGATATAGAGATAAATTAAGGCGCAAGCATCCCAGCTTGCGCCTTTTCTGTTGCCCCGAGCACCCAAACTTCAATGCCCAAAACCAAGGCCCACGGACGCCCTCCCGCGTCCCAGGAGAGCCTTGCCCGCACCGCCGCCCAGCTCCGCGGCCTCGGTATCACCCAGCGTGGCGACTTCGGCGAAGTCGCCTTCGTCCGCCAGGCCATGAGCCTCGGCTACGTCGTCGCCAAGCCCTACGGACAAATGCACCGCTACGATTTCATCCTCCAGGCCGCCGCCAAAAAACTCGCGCTCATCCAGGTAAAAACCAGCACCTGCATGCGGGACGGCTGCTACCAACTCTGCATCCAGCGCATCACCCACCGCCGCGTCGTCGCCTACACCGCCTCCGACTTCGACTTCGTCGCCGCCTACATCATCCCCGAAGACGCCTGGTTCATCATCCCCATCAGCGTAATCGCCGGCCGCCGCAGCTTCCTCCTCCCCAGCAAATACCACCCGCGCCGGAAAAACTTCCTCGCCCCCTACCGCGAAGCCTGGCACCTGCTCGGCAATCCACCAAACCCGGCCGTCTGACCAGCCAAATAATGTGGCGCGGGCGCCCCCGCCCGGGGCCGTTGGGTTTGACCTTCCGTGGGCCAGACGATCACTCACTGGTCAATCGAGAACTGCCGCTGCGTCCGTATTTACGCGTCACCTGAGCCGGTATCTGGACGACGAGCCGTACCCTAAGGACAGCAGCCATGGCAAACAAGCGGAATCTCTTCGACGAACTGATGGACGGCGTAGCCACCATGAAGGCCCGTCGCGCCGGCAAAATCACCCTGCGACGCTACAAAGTCGAACCGCGCCCTCCCCGTGGTCAAGCCGAAAATGATCAAGCAGGTGCGCGCCCGCTTCTACTGCTCGCGCAGCGTCTTCGCTCGCAAACTCTTCACCAACGAACGCACCCTCGAAAAATGGGAACAAGGCCGCGCCAAGCCCAACGCCCAGGCCGCCGCCCTCCTGCTGCTGGCAGCCAGATACCCAGACACATTCAACCGCCTCGAGCAGTTGGCCAGATAGAAGAACCCTCGGGACTCTGTAAAATAAATGGAGAGCACAATGAAAAAGACAATCATCTCTGTGGTCGCATGCTTGATGTTATGCGCCTCGGTATTCCCCCAGGAGCAACCACGGGAACTGCGGGGCGATGGCCACTTGCTCGGCGAGACCGCCGGGCAGTTCTTCTCCGAAGGAATTGTTGGGGACATGCTGCGAGCGTGCCAGGCAAAAGACTGGAAAAGTGTGGGCCAGTTGTCCAGGAACTCGGGCAATGCGTCTAAGAGCAATGCAAAGGTTTATTGCGCGAAAGAGAAGCTCGCGCAGCAGCAAGCCACCAGCGGAACCCGTCTGGAGTACGATGGCCGCGGTGATGAAGAAACCATGAGGACCGATACCTTCACCTTCGATAGCGGCCATTTGGTAAAGATCGACATGGTCTATGTTGCCCCGCGCGGGAACATGGCAGGATATCGTCCAAAATCCTTTGGCGAACTCTTCGCCGGATTGCGGGAAGCCTACGGGCCACCGTCGAAAAGCTCCAGCGAATCTGTGCTAAACGCTTATGGCGTAAAGTACGAGGCGCACCGCGCGGTGTGGATGGGCAAGCAGGACGTAATCAGCATCATCGAACAGCCGGGTGAGGACGGCCGGACAGAAATAATCGCGGAAACACTCGCAGAATTCAATCGCGCCGCACAAGCCCCAAAGACCCCGAATCCTCTGCACTAACCGAGATCCTCTTCCCGAGGTTACAGGCAATCCACAAGTTACGTCCTCGTCTAAATTGGGCTTGCGCGAGCCAGAGGTCGATAGTTGATGGCACCCCTGGCTCACACTCAATGAGTGCAATGGCGATGTTACGTCAACTACGGAACTTGATTCGCACATCCATCACGGAGGATGGCATGGAACTCAACCGGGACAGGGCCGTTAGAGTAAACCAATGCGGAGTTGGTGAAGGTCGTCACTCGTCCGCAATCAAAGGCAATCTCGACGTTCTGCTGCGACAGCCACTTAACAGATAGCCCGGAAAAATCAAAGCCGTGAAGAAAACATTGCGGCTTCTCGTGCTTAGGGAACGCAAGGTTGGAACTATCGGTCACGCAAACATCAACGTTGATAGTCCCTGAATGCTGAAACTCCTGAGTACGAACGAGAACCTTAAACGGGCCATTTGTGGCCTCGGTAACTGTTTCGTTGGGTTTACCCCCCGCGAAAAGCATGAACGCAAGCAGCATGCCACTAAGCACTGCCCCTATTGAGCAGGCGACGCGAAGCGGAATCCGCAACCACTTTTTCTTGATGCGATATGCTGCGAGGAACGCGAGCACCAATATCAATGCGAGCAAGAATACGGTTAGTGGCGTTCTCAGCAGCTCGGAAGTATCCATCAGTCGTTCCTGACGATGAACAATCCTACCGCAGGTTCGGGTAATTGGCGTTAGCAGGCCACCTCACTCATTGACAGACCCGATCCAGCTTCAATGAGTGTAATCGCGATGTTACTTCAACAATGCGTGGGGATATGCGGGCTATTCCGTTCCCGTGTACGTAAACCGATAGAACCAAAAGGTTGCTAAGGTCGAGTTCTGGTTTGGGTCACTGCGTCTGTAGAGGACTGGAACCGTTTCGCCTTCGTCCGGGAGCACTTTGCCCGTTGAGCCTGACTTGCCGATATAAACTTTTCCATCGGAACCAAGGAATCGGTATCGTACCGAATAAGAATAACCCGTTTCCATCTCTGTGAGGGTTCGCTGCGAAACTGTCGCAACGGCGAGCTCATAGTCACCAAGCAGTGCCCGTTCTTTTCTGAGCCTGTATAAACCGACCAGCGTTGAGGAAAGGCTCACACCACCCGCCACCCACGCGGAGATGCCCTGTCCAAAGAGTGCTATCGCTCCGGCTCCCAACCCAGCAACAACAAACGCAAGAGCCACAATCGGACGAAACTCAAACGTGCTATGAGCCGTCAATCGTGCCATAGCCATGTCGGATTTCAGTTGGTCTCGGATGAGCGGCATGCCGCCTCGCTGTGTTCCTGTCCGACAGCACTCTACATCGAAATGGGGGTACCGTTCCACCCAAAGATGCGGCGAATATACGATAGCTGACGTTATCAGGCCATCGCGCTCAAATCCCCAACCGGGCGGTCGCTGAGCGTAATGACGATGTTTCAACCGCCATCGTAAGAGCAGCCCCGTCAACTCATAGTGTTCAAGATTGACCATTCTTGCGCATTGGTTTTGGGGCATGATCTCTCTCATGAAAAAGAACTCAGCCCAAACGGATCGGCCAAGCACCAGTGCCCTGCGAGGCTCATGAAAGAGAGGGAAAGAAAATGACCAGATTCGAAAACTCATACAAACCACCGATATTTATGGCGTTACTATTCGCTGCTTTGCTTGCAGTTGGCGGAATCGGAAGGGTCTTTGCTGCCGTTGCTCCCGGCACTCCTGTCGGCGCAGCTACAGAACCCGCAGTGGTTTCGTCAAGCCCAAGTAACAATGCCACGAACGTACCGACCAGCATAAATACCAGCGATAACGTTGTAACTGGCACCGCAGTGACCGCAACCTTCAGCCAGCCGATGGACCCGGAAACGGTTAACTCGTCCTCGGCGGGAAATTCGCTCACGTTCACGGTCACTGAGGCAAACGGAAACGACGTACCCGGTACCGTTGTCATGAATGACGCAAACACTGTGGCAACCTTTACGCCAACCGCGTCGGCTCTCAACCCGAACACCAGCTATGTCGCCGCGGTTACGACGGCGGCGAAGAACGCAGCTGGAGTTGCCATGCACAATCCCATCGATTGGACATTTACGACTAACGCCGTCGAGTTCACCGGACAGACACCGGTACACCTTGGAACAGCGGGCCCTTTCGCGATTTTGACCAAAACCGGAATCTCAGACGTTTTTCCATCGGTTATCAATGGGGATGTTGGAGCTAGCCCAATCACGGGAGCGGCTATCCACCTGAAGTGTTCTGAAATTAAAAGAGGGAAAGTTTACTCCGTTGATGCGGCGGGCCCTCTCCCATGCCGGGTGACTGACCCCTCTTTACTAACCAAGGCTGTAGGCGACATGGAAATCGCGTACACCAACGCCGCCGGACGAAAACGTCCAAATTTTATCGATCTGGGAGCAGGAAAAATTGGCGGGTTAACCCTCGTGCCCGGCCTCTACAAATGGAACACCCGTGTCTTGATACCAACGGATGTCACCATCTCGGGTGGCCGAAACGATGTCTGGATATTCCAGATAGCGGGAACTCTTACGCAGGCCAACGCTACTAGGGTGATCCTTAAAGGCGGCGCACTGGCCAAGAACATCTTCTGGCAGACTTCCGGGTCTGTGGCCATTGGAACAACCGCGCACTTTGAGGGAACAATACTGACTAAAACAAAGGTCGCCGTGAAGACCGGCGCATCGGCAAACGGCAGACTGTTAGCACAGACTGCGGTCACTCTTCAACAGAATGCGGTTACACGGCCCTAACCACCAGACTAAAACTAACAAGGTCGGCATAGGAAATCCCGCCCGCAAAGTAGACAAACTGTGAAGGGGGCTGGCCCATGCTTTCCCACACCCAATAGCGGTGCCCCTCGATAAGAACGAAGGCCGGGTGCCCCAGGTCTCGCCGCCTTTGCGAGACCTGGGAGGATCGTTGCCAAAAGCAGAACGGTGTCCCGTCTTTCGCAGGTCGTGCAATCCGCAGCTTGGCAGCAGGCGGAGCTCATCCCCAGCCCCGCGCCGTCACAGCACAATCGCCAAAACTTCCACGGTCCCCAACGCGATCCAACACATAGCGCGACGATGCTCTCCCGCCAACCAAAATCCGGTCGCGGCACTAAAGCACAGGACGGCGCTGGTCCATCCACTGGCCCACGCCGCCGGCTTACTCAACATTTCCACCAGTTTCATCGGCTCACCCTGTTTTGTCCCCCACGACTCTAAATCCCGGCATGAACGCCGCAGGAGTTCTCCCCAGAACTCGACCTGATTTCAAACCAGGGGGATCGCCTGCCCAGCCTCCTTCGCTTCGGCGCTCTCGAACCAGACCGGAATAGCGGCAAGAACTTTCAGCCGACGTGCACAACTTGATCGCTTCGAATGAAAGACAGTATTCGCAGAACTTCAGGCACGTGGGGCAGCAAGTCAACCAACCGGCTCGATTTGGCGCGGATCAAAACAATCCCAATACGTCGCCGCCGCAAGTTTTGTTCATACTCAATCCCTCGATCCAACGTGAGGAATACCTGGAAGCCGCGCTCTCCGCCAGAGACAACAGCTCCCCATTTTTCTTACCCCCCAGCCCGGCCTCAGGCACAGTCTGGCATTCGTGACCGGGAAGATGATTCTTGAACTTTCGGGGAACACATTCATCCAGCAGCAGCTTCATCACAATTGGCTGACGAGCAGTGACTTGGCGTGTTCAAGGGCTTCGACCGCCGCTTCGCGGGACACGGTTGGGAAGTCGTCAAGAAACTCGTTCAAAGTCTGTCCGCCCTCCAGATAGTCGAGAAGCGATTGGAACGGGACGCGCGTGCCTCTGAAAATAGGCACTCCCCCCAGCACATCTCTATCTCGAACGATTACGCTGTCGGAACCCATAACTTTGCTCCGTAACGACCAACAATTGAGTCTACTCCGAAGGTCAAATGCAAACCAATTGTCCGATCGCCTCCGCGACCTCCTAGTCAAAAGCTTTGGGAAGTACCCTGTGACCCCTGTGCCCCCCGGTGGTAAAGCCTTTCCCCAAACTTGCCGGAGATGTTCCGCAGCGCGATTCGCGCGTCCCTTTGCGTATCCACCCCTGGCCTCTGTGGTAAAAACTTTGCGAACTCCTCTGTGACCTCTGTGCCCCCTGTGGTAAAAGCCTTCCCCCAACGTGCCGGAGATGTCCCGCAGCGCGATTCGCGCGTCCCCTTGCATCTCCACCCGTGGCTTCTGTGGTAAAAACTTTGCGGACTCCTCTGTGACCTCTGTGCCCCCTGTGGTAAAAGCCTTCCCCCAACGTGCCGGAGATGTCCCGCAGCGCGATTCGCGCGTCCCCTTGCATCTCCACCCGTGGCTTCTGTGGTAAAAACTTTGCGGACTCCTCTGTGACCTCTGTGCCCCCTGTGGTAAAAGCCTTCCCCCAACGTGCCGGAGATGTCCCGCAGCGCGATTCGCGCGTCCCCTTGCATCTCCACCCGTGGCTTCTGTGGTAAAAACTTTGCGAACTCCTCTGTGACCTCTGTGCCCCCTGTGGTAAACGCCTTTGCCCCTAGTTACTAAAGTCCCAAAATGAACCACAAAAAATCGCTCCATCGTTTGACGCTGCTCTCTGCTTGTCTTTACACTCATTACTGCACGCTGGATGAGTTCAGAGCGCATCGTATCGGAAAAATCTCTCGAATCTGACAGCGAAAGGTACTCGTGAGCCCCACTGAAACCAGCACTCCTGGCAGCACCAAACGGGAAATCGAAGTCGAAATCCCCGCCGCGGACGTTGCCCGCGAAACCGAGACGCTGATCCAGAAGTATCAGAAACTGGCGCGCATTCCCGGCTTCCGCACCGGCCATGCCCCCGCCTCGGTCATCAAGCAGCGCTTTGCCGAAGGCATCAAGAGCGACGTCGTCGAAGCCCTCGTGCCCCGCTATTTCCGCAAGGAAACTGAAAAACTCGGACTGACCCCGGTGTCGCAACCCCGCGTCAGCGATCTCCACGTGCACGACGGCGAGCCCCTGCGCTTCCCTTCTTGATTTGCTTGATTTGCTCGATTTGCGCCACATGGTTGAGATCGTGTCCGGCAAACATCCGCACGATGTGGGTAATTGTTTCTTTGCCGCGTTCCTGGTGCATGCCGTGGTTTTCCCACAGATTCTTCGGTAAAGACTTCAGCATGGATAGGTTGGCTTCGCGCAGTGCACGGAAGGTCTCGAGAGAAACCCTGGGATCGCGCTTGGCGTAGCCGAGGGTCTCGGCCCAAACGTCCTGATCAAAGGGCTGGATCGAGACACCGTTGCTTCCCAGGATCAGTCGCATTCGCCATCCGCCCACCAGTTCCGCATCGGCCAGGTGCGCCAGAATCTCCGCGATCGACCACTTCCCAGGCTCGGGACGCGTCGCCAACTGCTTTTTGTTCAGCGTTTTTATCAGCTTTGCGAGCTTCTTGGGTGTTTCCTTCTGCACTCGCATGGGATCTTGTCCATCAATGTGACCGAGAATGCGCTGGATGTATTGCTGCGCTGTTTCCTGCATGGGAATCCTCCGGAAAAGAATCAAGAACGCTAAGTTGGATTGTGGAACTGTCAAAACGAAGCGGAAAATTTTCAGCGAGAGAGGCCTAGCGTACCGGCTGGCCGGGCGGCTGGCCGGGCGCCAGGCCGTGCCTCGACTGATTTCTGCTTCCCGGCTAGATGGGGTCCGCGGTCGCCATGGGACGGACTTGCGGAATCACTACCGTGATTGCTCGGCGCGGGCAAATCAATCTTGGTCTTACTTGCTCGATCATTGCAACCCGCGCTCTCTCCGAGGCCAGCTTGGCCAGACCCGCCTGTTCGCGAGCCATAACCACTTCCATGGAAGCCAACCGTGTTTGCGCGCAAGCTACTTTCGTTTGCGCCCTCACGAATCGGGTTTGACCTCGACCAACCATGGTGTCGGCTACGCCCGCATAGGCCATCGCCCTCCCAGAAACCTCCTGGGCCAACTGCGCCGAATGGTCCGACAAGTCATTGAGCCATTCCCCATGACGATTGACAAAAGAGTTGCCAGCCATCACCGTCAGAAGCCCCACTGCCATCCAGTAAGTCGCTTTTTGCCAAGCCATTTGCTTGCTCCTCGCCGATCCTGCCCAATTAGACGGGATTCCTCTAAATTCGTTATCCGGCAATGTTATGTACGGAGGAAAGGGCGTCTTAGTTTCCCGATTTTTTCTCAATTCTCAACGCAAAAAGGGCGGGTTCTGTGCGACTACGGTTTCGCGGCTTCCGCCTGTTGACCGCTAAGCGATCCCAAGGCAACCTCTGGTTTGCGCATTTCAAGGCTTTCTAGAATCTGAGGTCCCAATTGCGAGACGCTGCCCGCCCCAAGGGTCAGTATCATGTCCCCTTCTCGTGCTGCGGCCACAACGGTTTGCATGGCATCGGGGAAAGAAGCCGCGTAGTGAGCCTCACGTCCGCTCACCTCTTTAATAAGTTGCGCCAGGATGTCCGCGGTAATGCCCTCGATCGGCGGTTCGCCCGCCGCGTAAATGTCGAGAACGACAAGCGTATCGGCATCGCCGAAAGCGGCCGCAAAGTCGTCCATCAGCAATTGAGTGCGAGTGTACCTATGTGGCTGAAATACCACATGCACCTTACGAAAACCACATTGCCGTGCGGCGGCAAGTGTAGCCCTGATTTCCGTGGGATGGTGCCCATAGTCGTCAATGACGCTCACCCCCGCGGCCTGGCCTCGCAACTGGAATCGGCGATCCACACCGCGGAAGTTCTCGAGGGCGGAGCGAATGTGTTCGACACCAATGTCCAATCCGATGCCTACCGCGATGGCAGCAGTGGCGTTGAGGACATTGTGCACTCCGGGTACGTGCAACCGGAAGTCGCCCAGATCCTTTTCCTTAAAGGTCACATGAAAGCGGCTGACGGATCGAGATTCGCCCAGTTGCATCATCGGCTCGCCTAGTTTGATGAAAAAATCGGAACCCCGGCGCGTGCCATATGTAATCATGCGGCGTCGAATGTAAGGGAACAGGCGGCGCAGCAGCACATCATCGTTGCAAACCACGACCATGCCGTAGAACGGCACGCGATCGATGAAGTCGAGGAATGCTTGCCTCACATCGCGCATGTTGCGATAGCAATCCATGTGTTCGCGATCGATGTTTGTGATAACCGCGAGAATCGGCGAGAGCTTCAGAAACGACCGGTCGCTTTCATCGGCCTCAGCAACCAGATACTGCGACTTACCCAGTCGCGCATTCGATCCCATGGCGTCGACCCGCCCCCCAACAACAACCGTCGGATCCAGTTCGCCGCCCGCCAGGACCGCGGCGACCATCGATGTTGTCGTCGTTTTACCGTGCATGCCTGCGATGGCAATGCCATATTTCAAGCGCATCAATTCTGCCAGCATCTCCGCCCGCTGAATCACCGGTATATGCTGAGCTTGCGCTGCAGATAGCTCGGCATTTTCGGCTGCTACGGCGGAACTGGCGACCACCACCTCAGCGCCAGCAATGTTCTCGGCTCGGTGTCCGATAAACACTGTCGCGCCCAAGCTAACCAGACGCTGTGTGACCGACGATTCTTTCAGGTCGGAGCCGGAGACTTTGTAGCCGAGATTCAGCAAGACCTCGGCAATACCGCTCATGCCGATCCCACCGATCCCGACAAAATGAATGCGTTGAATTTTGGCGAACATTAGATCAACGTTCTAGCCACGGATTTCACGGATCGATCTGATCAGAAAATGTTTACTGAAATCCGTGGCTAATGTTTTGCTCCTGCGAGCCTGGCTGCAATCGCAGCGATGTCGTGCGCGGCGGCGGGATGCGACAATTTTCTCGCCGCCTCCCCCATCGTTCGAAAGCGCATGGGATCACCGAACAGAGCGGCGACTTCCCGCACCAAGCTATCGCGGTCGAGTTTCGACTCTTCCAGCATTACCGCGGCTCCGACTCGCTCCAAGGCTTCCGCGTTGCGCTTTTGATGGTCGTCGGCGGCACGCGGAAAAGGCACCAGAACTGCCGGCTTCCCTGCCGCAGTCACTTCCGCCACGGTGCTTGCCCCGGATCGGCAGATTAACAAGCTCGCGCGCGCAAACCAGCCAGGCATGTCGTCAATGAAGCGATAGGCTTCGATCGCGCCGCCCAATTTCGCATATGCGGCCTGCGCGTCATTATAGTCACGTACACCGGTTTGATGGACGATGTGAATTCCGGGCACTCGCGCCTGAAGGTCCGCCACTGACTCCATGACCACTCGGTTAATCGAATGTGCGCCCTGGCTGCCCCCAAAAATGAGCAACATGGGGATTGCCGGGTTCTTGTCGCTAATCTGAAAGAAAGCTTCACGAACGGGAACGCCGGTGACTTCACAGCGGCGAAAGTATTTTCCAGTTTCAGCAAAGTGGACAGCGGCGGCGGAAACGAGTGGCGCCACCAGGCGGTTGGCAAACCCTGGAACGAAATTCGGCTCAAAAACAAGCGTCGGAATTCGGGTCAACAATGCAGCCAGCATCGCGGGACCGGAAGCATAGCCACCGACGCCGATAACAACATCAGGCTGAAAGTCTGAGAGGATGCGCCGCGAATCCCAAACTGCCCGCGGGAGGTCGAAGACCGTCTTGAGCCTCGTCTTAAGGCTTACTCGGTTCAACGCGCCAACCTGCACAAGACGCAATGTAAACCCAGCCGCCGGGACTAGGCGATTCTCTATTCCCCGTGAGGTACCAATGAACAGTACTTCCGCGCCATAGTCGGAGCGCAACTGCTGAGCGATCGAGATCGCCGGGATCACGTGTCCACCGGTCCCGCCGCCCGCCAGAATCGCCCGCATGGGTTGACTATAAATCAGGGGTCGACGGCCTTGGCTTAAAGGCAGTTAACGCTTTGGTTGCATCTGGGGGAAAGGCCGGATTGTGCATTCGCGGACGCCGCGCTATGGTGCGTGCATTGCCTCTGCTCGGAGGCCGCACATCTTCACATAGATCGCGCTCTCTCTGATCCTGGAATGTGGTTGCTCGCCGATTCGCATCTCGAAGCGCGATCTATCCGACTCTGGGAAGTTAGAGTGCAAAACAATTCATCTTGACTCGCCCGTACCCAGTCATATAGTTTCGCGTACTAGCTCGGATAGTTGTGAGTTCTTGCCTCGCTCCCAGCCGTGCAAGTGCTCTTCGTCCTTTAGCAGCCAGGGATCCTATTCATTGAGACAAACAAAAGCGGTGCTCGGGGAAACGGTGATTAAGACGCGGATATCCTTTTGTCTCTTCCTTCTTCTTACGATTCTTGTTTCGGTGGGCCACGCACAAACCTCGGCGGACTCGGGTGCTGCAGCCTCTCCGGAAGGCTCAGTCCCGGCAACTGCAAAGTCAAATCCCTCCACCCCTGGAAGAGTGATACTCAAAGTTGGAGACGCGCAAATAACCCAGGCGGACTTCGAGGCTGGAATTGACGATTTTGAGGGAGAAAAGCAGGATCCCACTGAGAAGGACCGCCGAAAACTTGGCGATGACTATGCCTCGGTGCTGATGCTTTCACAAAGGGCGCTGGCCGAGCACCTTGATTCCACGCCCGAGCTTAGCCGTCAATTGATGATCGATCGCCTCCAGACCTTGTCCAATGCGGAATTTGATCACCTTAAACGTCAAGCCGAGCCCACAGCCGAGGAAGTTCGCCAGTATTACGCCACTCACCTTTCCGACTATGACGAAATATCCATTCGCCGGCTATTCATCTGGAAGAGACACGAAGCGACGAAGAGTGGGCCCGGTTTAAATCCGCAGGATGCCCGAGCCCGAGCCGACGCGATTCTTCAAGCGTCTGCTTCAGCGGGTGATGCGAATGCACTGGCGGATGCCTTCAAAGGCTCAAAAGACGCGTTGTTGGATACCGCACCTTCCACCTTCCCGCGAGGCGAGTTGCCGGCTCACATGGAGAAAGCGGCGTTCGCGATGAAACAGAACGAGTGGTCTCAGGTGGAAGATACTCCGGACCGCATCCTCCTTATCCAGTTGGTAGAGCGAAAGCGTGAACCACTCGAAGAAGTGTCGTCGCTGATCAAGCAACGATTGCAAGAAGAGAAACTGCAAGTAGCAATAGACGAGATGAAGAAGAATGCCGCGATCTGGATGGATGAGAAATACTTTGGGACCGCGGCGGCACCGAAATCAGAGACGCAGCAGCGAAGTTCACATTCACAATCTGAAGCTGGAAAAATGGTTACCGGAAAAGAGGAAAAACCCAATGGAGATGTCCGCTAGAGTTAGAACGCTCGGTTACTTTACGCTTCCAGTGTTGCTTCTGGTAGCGTGTGTCCTTCAACCGGCGCCGGTTCGCGCCCAAATGACTTCAGTAGGAATCGAATGCTCGCAGATTCAGTCGTTGAGACTCATGGAGCAGGAAAATATGCGCGCCGGCCGCGCTCTGATTGAATGCGGAATCGTAAAGGGAGGTCAGCCGAGTGCAACCGCAAACGGCCCGACCGCTCCTCCGAACATCCGCGTCAGCAACCGAGCCTGCACCAGCTCTCAAAGCTGCACCAAGAGTGAAAACATGGCTGGGGCCAGTACCAAGAATGGCGGCAAGACCATCGTAGTCAACTACAACGACTCAGCGGGCGACGGCTCAACCTATTCGGGTGCATCCTACTCCACCGATGGTGGCGCAACCTTCCATGAAATTGATCCGCGGCCATTTGAGAACGGTCATGGCTTCAACCTTGGAGATCCAATTGTTATTTTCAACTCCAAGCTGGGCAAGTTTTTCGCAGGCGATTTGGTGGGGGACTGCGGCGGTCAGGGCGTCGGCCTCTGGACCTCACTCAATGGCAAGACCTGGACGGTTGGAGCTTGCGCTCATAACGGCGGCGCGGATGATCGCGAGTCGATGTGGGTGGACAACGAACCAACTAGCGGAACGTATGGCCGAATGTACATCTCGTGGGGCGATTACGACCAGAACGGCGCTACCTCCGTTACCCACTCTGACGATGGTGTTACCTGGACCACGCCCGTATTACTCAATTCAGGCAACCCGTTCATCCGCAACGTACAGATCACCGGCTCTCCGCGAGGCGCCAAGCGGTTTGAAGGCAACAATAGCACCGTATTTGTTGCAGGCATGGACGAAGGCGGAGGCGGTCTGAGCACGCGGCAGAACATCATGTACAAGTCCTTGGATGGAGGCGTGACTTGGACATCAGCTACGTTGGGTCCAAGGTTCAATCCTCCCGGTGACTCAACCTGCGGTTACTTCGCACAGGTCAATCCAATCTGGCGGCATATGGGCTGGGGCGAACCCGGAGTGGGCCCGCAGGGAGTGGTGCATTACGACTACGCTGGCGCCGGGACCGGTCAAGATCACGGCGACATCTTTTATGTACGTTCCATCGATAACGGCAAGACGTGGTCGAAACCTATCAAACTCAACACTGACAAGGACGGTCCATTCAAGACACAATGGATGCCTTCCCTTTCGGTCGACCTTCAGGGCAGGGTAACGACTGCCTGGTACGATCGCCGCAGCGCCACCAGCGCTTGCAATGCCGTTACGGATGCGGGATGCAAGTATGAGCGGGTGGGCCGCCAGTCAAAGACCAATGGGAAATCGTTTCTACCGGAGTTCGCGATTAGCACTGGAATTATTCCAGAGCCAGCCCAGGACGATCCCTTCGTCGTAGGCTGCTACGCCGGCGATTACGATTACGATACCGCCTTGAATGGAAATGCATTCGTGACCTGGACCGACGGCCGCCGTTCGGTTGGGGGAACGCATGTTCAGGACGTCGACTTTGCCAAAGTCCCGCTTCCGTAGAAGTCGCTTAGCAAGAAAAAGGGCAGCTATATTGGCTGCCCTTTTTTCTGTCTTTATTCCGCTTGCTTTGAGATGTTGAGCAGCACGCCGATGCAGCCCAGAGTCACCAGCAGCGAAGACCCGCCGTAGGAGACCAGCGGCAGCGGAATACCTTTCGTAGGCATCAGACCGAGCACCACGCTGATGTTGATGAAAGCCTGAACCACAATCATGCAGGTAATTCCTACGGCCAGGAATCGCCCAAACATATCTTGCGTTCGCAAAGCGGTCCGCGTGCCGCGCCACAGGAAGATTGCAAACATCAGCACAATCACCAGCGCGCCGACCAGTCCCAATTCCTCTGCGGTCACGGCAAAAATGAAGTCAGTGTGCGGCTCCGGCAGATAGAACAGCTTCTGCTTGCCCTCCATCAGCCCGACACCGGTGATGCCTCCGGTGCTTACCGCGATCAATGATTGAATCATGTGAAACCCGCGGCCTTGCGGGTCTGAGTAAGGATCGAGAAACGCAAGGATGCGCGCACGGCGATATGCTACGTGGAAAATCAGAAAATACAGCGGCAATAGGGACGCCGCAAATGCATATCCGAGATAGCGCAAATCGAGTCCCGCTACGAAAAGGATGCAGACCGTAATAGCGCCACAGGCGATGGCGGTCCCCAGGTCAGGCTGAAAGACGATTAATGCAATGAACACCAGCGTCGGGACGGCGGCCGGCAGAACGGTGTTACGCCAGTCCGCCATGGACTTTGTGCGGTCCGCCAGAAAGAACGCCAGAAACAAAATTAGCGCCGGCTTCGCCATTTCCGAAGGCTGGAACGACAGCGGCCCCCAATGAAACCAGCGGTGCGTATGGTGAGCACGATCGAGAAAGAAAACCGAGATCAGCGCCAAGGTAGTCACGCCCAGAAGCGAAAACACGACCGCGGGATGCTTGTACCGGCGGTAGTCGACCTTCATGGCCACCACCATCGCGACAATCCCCGCCGCTGCCCAGCCCAACTGCCTCAGCAGAAAAAAGTAGCCGGATCCGTAGCGTTCTTTCGCCATCACGGCGGATGCGCTAAACACCATCACTAAACCAATGAAGATGAGGAGCAGGGTTACAGTGAATAGCCATCCGTCGACACTGACGCGCTTTGCCATCGGCTACAACCTTGGTCACCACAGAGACACGGGGACAACCTATTCATACCATCGTTGCGCATGAACCAGCGTTACTCCGAATGTTCATTTGAAATGTGATGGGAGGAATTTCTGTGTATCTCTGTGGTCGAACTACTTGGTCGCCATCTTCGCCTGCTCAGCCAGTTGCGCCACCACTTCCTTGAATACCTTGCCACGGTGTTCGTAACTGCGGAATTGATCAAAGCTGGCGCAGGCGGGGGCCAGCAGGACGATGTCCCCTGGTCGGGCTGCTTCGGCGGCACTCTTGATCGCGTTTTTCAAGGTTTGGGAAGACACGATCTCCGCCGCACCTTTGACTTGCGATTCGATCTTCGCAGCCGCAGCCCCGATGGTATAGACGCTCTTTACGCGCTGGCGAAGCAGGTCTCTCAGGACGCTGTAGTCGCTGCCTTTGTCCTTTCCTCCGAGAATGAGGTGGATGTTTGCCGGGAAAGATTCCAGCGCCTTGATGGTGGCATCTACGTTCGTGGCTTTGGAGTCGTTGTAATATTCGACATCCCGAACCGTGGCCACATATTCTAGGCGATGTTCAACCGCTTTGAACTGGCGCACCGCTTGCCGAATGTGACCATGCTCACAATGCAGGAGCGCACCCGCACAGACTGCAGCCAGAACATTCTCGACGTTGTGCGTGCCTTTCAGCGGAATTTCCGCCACCAGCATGATTTCCTTTTGACCACTATGATCGCGAAAGAAAATGCGGCCATCGTCGACAAAGACACCCTGCTTGACCTCTTTCGATCTACTAAACCAAAAGACGGCAGCGCGAGTCCGCGCGGCAAGCTCGACGCAGGTGGGATCATCGGCGTTGAGAACGGTAAAATCGTCGGAGCGCTGATTTTCGAAGATCCGCGCCTTGGCATCGGTGTAGGCGGCGAAAGTGCGATGGCGGTCGAGATGGTCCGGAGTCACATTGAGAACCACGGCCACCCGCGGACGAAACGTCTGAATGGTCTCAAGCTGGAAGCTTGAAACTTCCAGAACAGCAATAGTGTCCGCCGTCGCTCCCTCCACCAGGGAAATGGCGGGGGTGCCAATGTTTCCGCCGACCACAGCACGAAATCCCCCAGCTGACATGATGTCACCCGTCAGCGTGGTGGTGGTGGTTTTGCCGTTCGAGCCGGTAATGGCAACGATGGGGCCGGGAAAGAACTGCGCCGCCAGTTCAATTTCGCCGATAACACTCTCGCCCAAGGCGCGCGCCTGCACTAATGACGGCGCATCCGTAGGAACGCCGGGGCTGACCACAATCAGGTCCTGTCCATGAAAGGTGCGCTCGCCGTGGCCACCAGTTTCTACCGCGATGCCGTGATCGAGCAGAGCCGGAATCTCGTCTTCCAACTGGTCTGGTGGCTTGGCATCGGAGACAGTGACACGCGCACCCCGGGCCTTCAGGAATAACGCAGAAGCCACCCCTGACTTGCCGAGGCCAACGACCAGTACGCGTTTGTTGTTAACGTCCACAAGAAATTCTATTCACCACAGAGCCACAGGGAAACGAAAGGTCTTGATGGCTTTATACGCTCGAACCAGCATTCTGGGGTCTTAACCGTATGTTTTCTCTTCGCCTGTGTCTCTCTGGCGAGTTCTTATCTTAACTTCAAAGTGGTCAAGGCGAACAGGGCGAAAACCAGCGATGCGATCCAAAAGCGCACAATGATTTTCGATTCCGACCATCCTAGCAACTCGAAGTGATGGTGAATGGGTGCCATCTTGAAAATGCGTTTCTTCCGGAGTTTGTAGGACGCCACTTGCAGGATGACCGACATCGCCTCGATGACGAAGACTCCGCCGATAAACGGCAGCAGCAACTCCTGCTTGATGATCACGGCAATCGTGCCGATGGCACCACCTAGGGCGAGGGAACCGACATCTCCCATGAAAACTTCGGCTGGATGGGCGTTGTACCAGAGAAAACCGATGGCCGAACCGACCATGGCGCCGCAGAAAATCGTGAGTTCACCCACTTGCGGCATGCGTTGCAACTCAAGATAGGAAGCGAAGGTCGCGTGGCCGCTCACATAGGTAAGCACGGCTAATGCGCCCGCGGCGATCACGGTGCAGCCGATGGCCAGGCCGTCCAAGCCATCCGTTAGGTTGACCGCATTGCTGGAACCCACAATGACCAGCACGACGAAAGCGATGAACGGAACAAACGCCAAGGGCCACAGATGCGGAGAATGTTCCAGGCTTCCGATGACGAGATCGGGGCGAAACTGTTTAAAGAATGGCACCACCAGCCGCGTGGAATACATTCCATAGGTCTGCATTGCGATGAGCGTCACCGCGATCAGCACGCTGGTGGCAATTTGCAGACCCAGCTTGGCTTTGCCGGTTAAACCCAAATTTCTGTGATGCACGACCTTGGTGTAATCATCGGCGAAGCCGATGGCCGCAAACGCGCAAGTGGCGAGCACGGCGATCCAGACGAATCGGTTGGTCAGGTCGGCCCACAGTAGCGTAGGGATCACGATGGAAATGGCAATCAACAATCCGCCCATGGTTGGCGTGCCGGCTTTTTTCTGGTGTGCCTTGGGGCCTTCTTCGCGGATGTACTGCCCGATCTGAAATTCGCGCAATCGGTTGATCACGAGCGGACCCACAATCAGCCCGGTAAACAACGCGGTGAGGCTGGCGAACGCAGTCCGGAACGTGAGGTAACGGAAGATGCGGAACGGCGGAAAATAATGAAATAGTTTTTCGTACAGCAGCCAATAGAGCAATCAGCCTCCGTGGTGGCTTCCGTCCTTAATCTCGATTACCGGCCGCAATCCCCTTCGCCGAGTTCCAGACTTCCAATGCGCGCTCCAACTTCACTCCGCGAGACGCTTTGAGCAACACCAAGTCGCCGTCGCGGGCTTCCCGAGCCAACCACTCGCCCGCCTCTTCCGCCGTGGGCACGAATTCCGCTCGCATTCCCGCTTCACGGGCCGCATCAACCATGGCTTGCGCTTCGCCGCGCACGCCCAGCAGCACATCGATTCTTCTTTTCGAGATGTACTCGCCTGCCTGACGGTGCAATTGCTCGCCGGACGGGCCAAGCTCGAGCATTGCTCCGATCACTCCAATTCTGCGCTTCGCAGGTGCAGCCGCCAGCGCGTCAACCATGGCTTCAAGTGCTTTCGGATTAGAATTGTAGCAATCGTTGATGACCGTGATGTTACCCAGCTTGACGACCTGTCCTCGCTTTTCCCCAGGAGAGAGCGAGGCCAGAGCAGCGACTGCCTCGGAAGGGGCCATGCCGCGTTCCAGCGCTACTGCGACTGCGGCCAAAGCGTTGTAGACATTGTGAGTTCCTAGAATAGGGAGTTCTGCCTGTTCACGGCAACTTCCCGCCACGACCTCGAACGTGGATCCCTCCGGACCACGCGAGCGGACGTTTTCCGCGCGCACGTCGGCCGAGGCTCCGAGTCCGTAGCTGACGACCCTGCCGCGAAAATCGCGGCCAAATTGCGAAACATATTCATCATCAGCGTTCAGGACTGCAGTTCCCGTTGCAGGCAGTGATTCGATCAATTCGTACTTGGCGCGGGCAATCCCGGCGATGGAGTCGAAAAACTCAAGATGCACGGGCGCGACATTGGTCACGACACCAATCTCCGGTTGCGCGATCTTTGCCAGAGCGGCAATTTCACCCGCGTGCGACATGCCCATTTCAATGACGGCGAGATCGTGCCCCGGTTCGATCTTCAGCAGCATGATGGGAAGGCCGAAGTGATTATTGAAATTGCCTTCAGATTTCAGCACTCGAAAGCGGGCGGAAAGCACATGCGCAATTGCCTCTTTTGTCGTCGTCTTTCCCGTCGATCCCGTCACTCCGATCAGCGGCTTCGCGCATAGCCGGCGCACCGCTCCCGCGAGGGTCTGTAGCGCAAGCAACGTGTCATTGACGACTAACAACTGCTTCCTCACGGGATATCGTGGCAGTTGATCTTCGCCAACGACTGCGGCCACCGCTCCTTTTTCGAGCGATTGCATCACGAAATCGTGGCCATCCATACGCTCGCCCTTGACGGCGAAGAACAAATCCCCTGGCTGGACGGTTCGCGAATCGATGGAATATGCCTGTGCTATTGCCTCACGATCAAACTCACCCGCCGCCGAGATAAATTTGGCGATACTCGATAGTGGCAGCTTCATGACAAATTCCCGGCTGCGGCGTTGGCAGCATCGCAGTCGTATCCTGCGCCGCGTAAAACCTGGCGGGCTACTTCCACATCGTCGAAGGGAATCGACCCATCGCGCGTGACTTGCAATCTTTCATGACCCTTGCCGGCAATCAAAACTATATCGCCGGGCCGCGCTTCCTGGACGGCCAATCCGATTGCGGTCTTCCGGTCAGGTTCGACTTTGTATTTCGCGCCCGCTCGTTGCAGGCCGACCATGGCGTCATTGATGATCGCCAGCGGATCTTCGCTGCGGGGGTTATCCGAAGTCAGCACCACGAAGTCACTGCCCCGTCCAGCGGCTTCGCCCATCAGCGGGCGTTTAGCACGATCACGATCGCCGCCGCATCCGAAGAGCGTGATCACACGGCCATCTTGGCCTGCTTGTTGCACAAATTCCCGCGCCAGCGCAGTCAAATTCCTCAAGGCATCGTCGGTATGTGCGTAATCGACAACCACGGTGAAGGGCTGCTTGCAATCCACGCGCTCGAAGCGCCCCGGAACGTGAGTGAGATTAGAAATCCCTCGCGCGATCGCATCCGGCTTGCAGTTGCGCGCATGCGCCGCTCCTGCCGCGGCGAGGATGTTGTAGATATTCACCCTCCCGATCAGAGGAGAGAAAACTGGGATGGCGCTCCCTGGTATGACCAGGTCGAATCGCGTCCCTCGCGGAGTGATATTTACGTTCTCGGCATGGAGATCGCCTTTGGCCATGCCGTAAGTCAGAAACATGGCGCTGCGCTGTGGGCTTGCCTTGTATAGCTTCTGCCCGTATTCATCATCGATGTTGACGACCGCAGCACGCGGCGGATCGGTACCGCATCCTTGGAACAGCACTTGCTTCGACGCGAAATACTCCTCCATTGTGTGATGATAGTCGAGGTGATCGCGCGTGAGATTGGTAAACACTGCAACATCAAACGGAATGCCGTAAACGCGCTGCTGGGCGAGCGCATGTGAGGAAACTTCCATGACTGCATCCGTCGCGCCATCATCCAAAGCCTCGGCGAGGATTCGGTTCAGATCGAGCGCTTCCGGAGTGGTGTGCGGAGCAGGCAGAATTTTGCCGGCCACATGATATTCGATCGTCCCGATCAGAGCGCTCTTGCGACCGTCCGCAGTTAAGATCGATTCCAGAATAAATGCGGTTGTGCTCTTGCCATTCGTCCCGGTTATGCCGGTAACCGCAAGGTGTTCGGCGGGCTGCGCGTAGAAGTTGGCGCTCAGCCGGGCCAAGGCTCGCCGGCCAGCGGGTACTTGAGCCCATCCAACTCCCCCGCGAGGCTTTTCTGCGGATGAATCAGTCACCACAGCCACTGCACCGGCCGCGATGGCCTTGTCAATGAAGTTGTTCCCGTCGCTAGTTTCGCCCCGCATGGCAACGAATACATGGCCAGGCTTCACTCGCCGCGAATCGTATTCGAGGCCACTAACGCCCGGATTTCCGCTCTGAGCAAGGATTTCCGCGCCGTGCAAGAGCTGAAGAAACGTCATTGGAGTGAATTATAGGGCACCTGTCATCCTGAGAAACCGCAGAGACGTTGCAATCAGCCTCTCATGACGAACATGCTAGCGTCCGAATTTAACTGTCACGCGTGATCCCGTCGCAACATGCATCCCCGGTGCCGGCGATTGATCCAGCGCCGTGCCATCGCCCACTGCGTCAAGGTCCAGGCCACTCGCTTCAGCCAGTTCAATTGCGCCGCGCACGCTCTTGCCTGCAAACGACGGGACCACCATTCCGCCTTGCTCGACTTCCATAACGACCGTCCCAGTGGATGGCAGGCGATCCGGGGTGCCGGGCTGTGAATTCGGGGTCTCCGCGCCTGGCTTTGCATCCGGATCTACGGTAGAAACTTCGCGCTGGCGTATCGCTGCCG